>ENA-UOOR01001628-UOOR01001628.1-fermentation-metagenome-genome-assembly--contig:-NODE-1628-length-25678-cov-42.708582_pt1 | contig 25678 bp, 20 predicted proteins | sample MGYA00245780_ERZ724029 | MGnify/ENA primary metagenome ERZ724029 (study PRJEB28704, sample SAMN03018315) | fermentation metagenome | biome: anthropogenic terrestrial biome; feature: soil... | reverse complement strand
AGATAGCAGCATAAAAAATTAAAAAAGGAGCTGTCCTTTTGGAACAGCCCCTTTACTTTCATATACTTTATCTAATTTATTTTGCGAAACTAACAGCTCGTGTTTCACGAATCACAGTTATCTTGACTTGTCCCGGATAAGTCATTTCTGTTTGAATTTTGCGGGCAATCTCATTCGATAACTTTTCTGTATCCTGATCATCAATCTTATCAGCACCTACTATGACGCGTAATTCACGACCGGCTTGAATGGCATAGGTTTTTACTACACCTGGATAAGATAATGCCAGATTTTCAAGATCATTTAATCGCTTGATATAGGCCTCAACAATTTCGCGACGGGCACCTGGACGAGCACCGGAAATAGCATCACAAACCTGAACAATAGGGGCAAGCAAAGTTGTCATTTCTACCTCATCATGATGCGAACCTATGGCATTGTATATTTCAGGTTTTTCTTTATATTTCTCAGCAAGCTTCATACCTAAAACTGCGTGTGGAAGTTCTGGCTCATCATCAGGAACTTTCCCAATATCGTGAAGTAATCCGGCACGTTTGGCTTTCTTAGGATTCAATCCTAACTCTGAAGCCATAATAGCACACAAATTTGCGGTCTCACGAGAATGTTGCAAAAGATTCTGACCGTATGATGAACGGTATTTCATCTTTCCTACAAGACGAACAAGCTCTGGATGTAATCCATGAATCCCTAAATCAATAACGGTCCTCTTACCTGTCTCAACTATCTCATCTTCAATCTGTTTTTTGGTTTTAGCAACGACTTCTTCTATACGGGCTGGGTGAATACGACCGTCAGCAACCAATTGGTGAAGCGATAAACGGGCAATTTCACGACGTACAGGATCAAAACCAGAAATTACAATTGCTTCTGGAGTGTCATCTACAACAATTTCTACTCCTGTAGCTGCTTCCAATGCACGGATATTTCGACCTTCACGACCAATTATACGACCTTTAACTTCGTCTGAATCAATATGAAATACAGTAATTGCATTCTCAATTGAAGTCTCTGTCGCAACACGCTGAATGGACTGAACAACAATACGTTTAGCCTCTTTGTTCGCTGTCATTTTTGCTTCATCCATTATATCATTGATATAAGACTGAGCATCAGTTTTGGCTTCCTCTTTCAACGAATCAATCAAACTTCCTTTGGCTTCTTCAGCCGACAAACCGGAAATTGATTCAAGTTTTTCAACAGATTGACGGTGAAGTTTTTCAACCTCTTGGTTACGCCTATTAAAAACTTCATGCTGATTCTCTAAATTCAATTTTAATTCTTCGATCTCTGCATTTTTTTTATTTAACTCGTCCTGTCTTTGATTAAGCGTCATCTCGCGTTGCTTTAAACGATTTTCGTTCGCTTGCATCTTTTGAGTACGTGCATTTGCCTGTTTTTCAACTTCGGCTTTCATCTCCAGAATTTCTTCCTTGGCTTCAAGTAATCTGTTTTTCTTGATTACCTCTGCATCTTTGGTGGCATCATCCACAATCTTTTGCGCTCGTGAATTGGCCGACTTCATGATTATAAACCAGGTAACACCTGCGCCTATAAGCAAACAGACAAGCCCTATTACTATTTCTAATATACCCATATAATTATTTTTAAATGTGATTAAAACACTGCCAATTAATCATCAACAGCGTATATTTATTCTATTTGACTTAATTTTCCAATAGTTTATAAAAAAACAAAAACACACTCATTTTTACAAACCAATAAAACAGTCCGTAAAAAAGGTGCGTTCATAAGAAGTTATAAAAAATTATTGCTCTCTTAAGTAAGTATCCATCTCTTCAATTAGCAAATGAATCTTATCTTCAATGGGTTGTGTATAATTTTTTTCGCCAAGCGTAAAATTTTCTACCAATGATTGAATGGCTGTCATAGCCATAAAATCCTGAGCTGTCATACCGGAAGATTCTCCTCCAAACTTAGCTCTGTATTGGTTTATTTTAGTATTGAGTTGCTTTTCGGCATTTCTGAATGCTTCCTCTTCAGATCGATTTATCTTAAGCGGATATTTCCTGCCGTCAATAGTCAATGTTAATTGAAATTTTTCGTCTGTCATGACATAAATTTTTTAATGAGATCATTCATTTGAGTAAATTTATGCATTTATCAACTTCTCGCACCAATCCCGATAATTTCTTCTGTGCTTGCTCAACATCAACAGATGCTGCGGTAATTGTTCTTGCCATTTTTAAATTATCGTATTTTGTTTTCAATTGACTGAATTCATCACTTATGGAATCGATCTCTTTTTGTTTCAAACGAACGTCGTTTTTTAAACGCATATTCTCATCTTTAAGCCTATCGCATAAAACCATCATCTGTTTTACACGGACTTCAAGATCAATTAGCAATTTTTGATGTTCGGTAGCCATAGAAAAAACAAAAATTCACGCAAATATAGTAATTGAATTGTATTTTATCAAATTTAACAACATTATTTTTCAAATAATCATGCAATTAGTGCACTTTATTTAGATAATATCTTTAGATCTTAAAATACATTCTTTTAGAATTGTCAATAGAAATATTTTTTTAGTTTTTATTTTAATAAACTAAACACATTTTCAGGTAAATAACCACTACGAATACGCCACTCTTGAGGATATAAATTATTCGATCTATTGCCCAAATTCTTTACAAATCCAAGAGGTTCATTCTTATATGTGACTAAAACATACCCTTTTGGTATGTCGTATAGTTTTATTGCATCTTTCCTAAGATATGCAATCGCTTCTTCAAAAGAAAGCGCTGCTATTGAAATTGCTCCCTGATTTAATTCTGTGCTCATCGCCAATGCATGAGCTGGTATAAAATCTTTTCCTTTCAACTCTCCTATCTCAATTCCAAATGAAACAGCTTTCAAATATTCTCGTAACAATAGTATTTTTTCTGTATGACTTTTGGGTACAGAGATAATATGATTTCTATCCTCAAGAAAATCAATATCATCCGCATGCATCAAAAAACGACCATAAAACTCCGGGTCTTTCAAAAAAGGGGATGCCTTTTTCTTGTCTTTTTTGCGCTGAATAGTGCCTGAACATTCTTCTGTAGCCGACTTACGAAGCAGGGCTACAAATAATCCCTCGCCTTTTGTTTTATGAGGGAAAAACCGATAACAACCTGGCGTTCCGTCAAGCGAAGGAGATATTCCCCACTCTGGCAATGTATCTACTTCTATGAATTCTGCACCTAATTCTTTAGATATCCATCGGGCATTCTCCTCATCTTCTTCTAAATTATAGGTACAAGTACTGTATATGAGCAATCCACCTGGCTTTAAAGACGACCAAACATCTCGGAGAATATCTTTCTGTCGCGCTGCACACATTTTCACATTGCTCATAGACCATTCCTCAATAGCTACCGGATCTTTTCGAAACATTCCCTCGCCAGAACAAGGTGCATCAATCAAAAGCATATCAAAAAAGTTCGTAAGATTCGCAAAATCTTTAGGTGCATTATTGCTCACTAAGGTGTTTGGACTTCCAAACTTAATGATATTTTCGGATAATATATTTGCTCTCGATCTAATTATCTCGTTACTCACCAAAAAACTTCCTTCTGGTAAAGCCGACAGCAGACTAACTGATTTTCCACCCGGAGCTGCGCACAAATCAAGACAATTTACTGGTTCTTGTACCAACTTTCTTGTTACATATTCAATAAACATCGAAGAAGCTTCTTGTACATAATAATATCCTGAATGAAACAATGGATCAAATGTAAAAGCAGGACGCTCATTCAAATAAAAACCCTGTTGCGACCATGATACTTGTTCGGCAGGAAAAGAAAACTCCTTACTATTTCGTTGCATTTTAAAAGGATTCAAACGAATACTCACAGAGGTTTCTTCACCTATTGAAGATAATAAATTTTCAGATTCTTTTCCCAAAAGGGTTTGAATGGATTGCACAAAATCAACTGGTAGTTGCATATGAATTATTTTTTCAATATAAATCGAAAACAAATAAATTAGGATAATCTGTAATCTGATTTTAATTTGCTGTAAATTACTAAGTCTGTGTAAATATTACCTGATAACAATTCACCCTGCCGTTCAATTCCTTCCATTTGAAAACCTAACCTTTTCGGAATATTAATACTTGATGAGTTACCTACTGCACATTTAATTTGAATTCTATTAATATTCAAATGGTTGAATGCTAAATCACAAAGTTTTTCGACAGATTTTGTCATAATCCCCTGTTTTTGATACTTTTCAGAAAGCCAATATCCAATTTCTGTCTTTTTGTTTTGTTTATCTGTATCTTTAAATCCAATCAATCCTACAAATTCATCACACTTCTTAATTGTGAATACATATTCAAATTTGTCTCCTGGTGCATTAACTACCGAATCAATATATTTTTCAGAATCAGACAATTGTTTTGTATACTCCACAAAAGGCAACCACCTACCCAAATAGTCTTTCTGCGAATCAATCGTTTGAAAAACATCTTTTGCATCTGAGATCTCTAATTGTTTTAATACAACATTTTCGTCAATTCTTAAAAGCATAATCATCTGTTTCTAGTTACTTTTTGTTTGCAAATTTAATTTGTTTATGCAAGATGAACAAGAAATGTTTTTTTGAAACAAATTCATTCTTGATTAAATCATAATACGTTTTACAAAATATCTTACCGCACTTGTATTTGATATTTTATAATGTTCTGACAAATCTTTTAATAACATCTTCCTTCATACCCTTTCCTGAATATCAGGATAAAAACGCATATTTATTTCCTAAATAAAAGGAAATATCAAAATAAATTATTTCATAATCAACAGATAATCAATCTATGAAATTTGTTTTTATCTTTGACTAAAATTAACTTCCACACCAATGAATCTTGAAAATAAACGTATAATAATAACAGGAGCAACCTCGGGAATAGGACTGCATTTACTGAAAGTTATATCAAAAATCAAAAGAACACAACTGATAGCTGTAGGCCGAAAAATAGAAAATATTCCTCAAAAAGAAAACATCTTTCCTTACAGAGCAGACGTTTCAAAAGAAGAAGAGGTGGACAACATGTTCAAATTTGCCATTGAAAAAATGAATGGTATAGACATATTCTTTGCAAATGCTGGATATTCTTACTACGAAAAGCTTGGAAAAGCTTCGTGGCAACATGTAAATAATATTTTTGCAACCAACGTTGTTTCACCAATTTATTCACTGACAAGAATGATTGAGTTAAACAAGTCTTCTGAATTTATGGTAATTATCTCATGTTCAGTCATTGGGAAACTTCCATTTCCGGGTTTCTCATTATATACCGGTACCAAATTTGCTTTAGATGGTTTCAATACAGCCATGCAGTACGAAATGCACGAAAATGGGCATTTGATGATGGTATATCCGGTGGCTACTTATACTGAATTTTTCAATCGTGCCGGAGAAAATGTCTACATGCCATGGCCGCATCAAAAATCCGGAAAAGTTGTAAAAGCTATACTCAAAGGCATTAACAAAAACAAGAAACGGGTTTATCCTTTTCCGTTTATCAAACCCATTCTCTACTTGATGAATGTTTTTCCGTTTATTTATGATATTTATCACAGCATTCAAAAGAGAAAGTTAGAGAGGTGGATTGATAATCGTTTATAATAATAACACTATTTTTTGTTTTGCACATAGAATAAAAATTCACAACTATTGTCCTGTCTATAGAATAAAAACTAAATAGCAGAAACTGTTTGTCTTAATTGAAATTATTTAGTGAGTTCAAGATTAGTTTTTTAAACAACCTATAGGTACTACAAGCACACCATCTTCGGAGCGTTTGTATGCATAATTTCCCACGCCGGTCAATACCATAAGAAACGATGGTGATTTCATTTTTGTAGTATCTATTATACTGGCTAGTTTCTTTAATGTATTGGCTCCTTCATTTATAAGATCGTCACCGCCCAGTTTTATTTCAATGAGTCCATAATAACCGTTTCTCAAATGTATAACAGCATCACATTCCAAAGAATTTTTATCACGATAGTGATATACTGTTCCGTTTAGTGCATCAGCATAAACACGTAGATCTCTTACGCAAAGTGTTTCGAAAAACAAACCAAATGTGTTTAAATCATTTATAAGATCATCAGGTCCCAATCCCAAAGCTGCTGTAGCAATAGAAGGATCAGTAAAATAACGTGTGTCCGATGTTCTAATGGCAGTTTTACTACGTAAATTTGGATTCCAAGCCAGAGAATCTTCAATAACAAATATTTTTTTCAAGGCTTTTATGTATGCATATATAGTATTCTCGCTCAATTTATCACTTTCGTTAGCTTTTATGTCTGCGAGAATTGTACCGGCACTCGCTTGAGAGCCTTGATTCCTTGCATATGAACGCATGAGTCTTTTTGCTAATTCATGATCACGTTCCACGTTATCTACTCTAGAAATGTCATATCTAGTAACAGCTTCGTAATATTCGTTTGCCTGGATCAACGATGCTCTCTCGCTTTTCTTCATAATAGATTTTGGCCATCCTCCTCGGCAAGTTAGAAATGCCAATTTGTCTATATCGATATGGCTTTCTCCATCAACGTTATCTGCTGATTTAAAGAGAGCTCCAAGACTTACATCTCCAGTTGAATCTTCTGATTCCCAAAGACTCATGGTTCGTAATTTCAACCATGACATCCGTCCAGTCCCAGTATGAAATATCTCTTCTGTATTAGGAGGAACTGCAGAGCCGGTCAATATAAACTGTCCGTCATCATTTCGTTTATCAACTTCATTACGAACAGCATCCCAAAACTGAGGTGCCATCTGCCATTCATCAATCAGCCGTGGAGTATCGCCTTGAAGTAATCTTTTTATGTTTGTTTTGGCTAGTGCTAAATTTTGCTCTTTTGTATCTGGGTCTGCCATAAATAACACACTTTTTGCTTGTTGATATGCTAATGTGGTTTTTCCACAATATTTAGGTCCTTCTATTAAAACGGCTCCCATAGCTTCTAATTTGTCAGCCAGAATTTGGTCTGCTATTCGTAGTTTATATTCCATTACAAAACGAGTTTGATTGTTCTCTGCAAAAATAACGCATAAATTTGATAAACAATAATATATTGAATATAAATGTTACATTTGGCGTGATTTCAATGTGGCATTTGGCGTGATTTCGATGTGGCATTTGGCGTGATTTTCAACTTATCAACCAGTCGCACATGTTAATATTCATACTAGAGGCAGTAACGGAGTTCATGACGCAACTACTGACAAGAACGGTACATTAAACTTCAGTTACAATCTGATTTTTCATTTATTTTCTATGCTTTACTAATCTAATTTTTAATCTAACCCCCTAAATTCGGATTTAAATAATAAATAAAAAGTATAGGATTTGAATCTAATTCAACATCTTTGAATAGTTCGTCTAATATTTTTTTGTAATTTCTATTGTTTTCATACAATGCTTTTTTGAAATCGATCAATATATAAGGACTAACAATAAATACAATGCCATTCTTTTTATAACGGGCAATAGGAGCATTCTCGAAGAATGAGTAAAGAGGGTTGTCAAATTTTCCTGAAGCCAAAAAAACTTCTTGCTTTTCATGATGATAAACCGCAAAAGGATAACTCCATGGAGTCGCAATATTAACAAAAGTAAAGTCTTCTAATTCTATAAAATCGCCGTTATAAAAAAAGCGTGTATCCATAAAATTATAAAGCTCATCTGTTGTTAATCCTTTGTCATTTAAATTTGGCATCGAATTATTTTTAATATCTATATAATATTTGGGTATAATTTTATCATTTTGTACAATGTATATACTATCAGTAAGATTTGTACTAAAAAACACTTGTTGACCATACTTCCTCAATGGACGATTTATCACATAATTAAAATCATCCCTATATGTGTCATCAAAAGCACCATAAATTATTTCATTTGTTGAATCAGTTACAATTAATGATTTCCCTCTGTTTCGATCGTATGCATAATCAAACATTGAAATTGTATTAAATGCTTTATGACCTGAATCAAGAAATTCAAAATAGTTTAACATAAAAGGCTGCCGTTCGTATTTAACAAATGTTCCATCCAAACTATAATACAATATTTTTTTCTGAGGTCGATCTAACACAGTTAATAAGTTACTATTAGGTACAATTACAACATTTGATATTTCAACAAATTCTTCAGGACCGTTACCTATTTCTCCTATTGTATTTTTAAATTTCCCATTAATTTCGAAAACACTAATAGATTTGGCATTTTCACTATCAACAACTATTATCAAACTATCAATAAAAAAGACTTGTGATATTTGACCTATCAAATTATCTTCTGTTGTTTCAAGTTTTATAAACTCAACTCTTTCTATTAGTGAATCATAAGCAACTTGTATATTGTTATCTAAATCTATTGTAATATTCTCTATCTCTGTTTCACTTATTCTCGATTTATTGGTTTCTTTTTTACATGAAAATAAAATGATTATAATCAATAAACATAACACAACTAAACATTTGAAATTATTTTTCATCTCCCCTTCTCCCCACAATCATCAAAGGTAAAAACACAAATATCCCAATAATCGACATCACAAGCCCACCAATTGTACCTGCGGCCAATGGAAACCAAAATGCTTCCCTATTAGGACCAACCATGAACGGAATAAAACCCAAAATAGTGGAGATTAAAGTCAAAAATATCGGTACAATTTTCGCGTTCCAGGCTTTCAAATAGGCCTGCAGCGACGAAAATCGGGGCTTTCGTAATCGAATTTGATTAAATTCGTGCAAAATATAAATGCTCGCGTTAATCGTTATGCCTGAAAGCAGGATAAATGAGGCAAAACCGCCTTGATCAAAATTCAATTTAAACAAGTAAAATGTAACAAATACTCCAATAAACGATACCGGAATAATAAAAATAATCGCAAGTGGCTGACGTAATGAATTAAATAATATCGATGTGGTAAAAAAGATAATGACTATCAACAACCCAATAAGCAAATACTGTTTATAATCCTTCCTGTTCCCGCCCCAATAGTTGTTTTCTCTTACTACTGTATATCCCATGGGAAGTACTTTATTTAATTCATCTACTTCTCTATCCAAAACGCGATAACCCTGCGTGTTGGAACCAATATATTCAAACTGAACACTTAATCTGTATTGCTGATTTTCTTTGCCGACTTCCTGTGGCGCCTGACCTTTTGATATGGTGGCCAATTCATCCATCTTGTAATACTTATTACCCAAAGCATGCGGAGCATGTTGCAATGCCCAAATATCGTACTCTTCTGACTGGCGACTTTTTAGTTTAATGTCTTCCCGTTCGCCATTCAATGTAAGTGAACCCGCCCACATATCATGAGCATAAACAGGAGTGAGCGATGCAAAAAGCTGACCGGGAAGAATATTCTCAGCGGCTATTCGCTGTTTGTTCAAATCAAAAAAATACTCAACATAATCATCTTTAAACCACGAATAATTGGAATTAATATTAACTTCCTTTATACGTCGATAGGTTAACAAACGGTTTTTGAGAGTATCGGCCCATGCTGTGAGCTCATCATAATTGTAACCGAAAAGCTTTACACTATAAGTACCGGCATATTCAGCAACACTGTTACTGAATCCCATGTCCTGCAAACCATACACACCCCAACTACCACCACCTAATTCTAAAGCTTTACTGATCACTTTACTCTTTAACTGATATGGAAAACCACTGCGTTCTGATTCTTTGTTGAAAAACACACTGATGGATGCTCTCCGGGGACTTGAAACACTAGTCTGATATTGCCGGATCTCTGAAAAACTACTCAAATAGCGTTCCATCTTTTCAATGAGTGAATTCATCTGCGGAAGGGTGGTGCCATTAGGCATAGATGCTGTAATGGTCAATACTGTTTCGTCGTTACGCGTAAAATAACTGCCTTCATTAACTTTTTCTACAAACAGACGCATTGTCCCACCCAATGCTTTATTGATAACGGGTTTTACTTTCTCTTTATATTTACTGTTATCAAAAATCTTGTTATACAGCCCTGCAAGTTTAGTATCCTTTTCAATCTTATCGGGAATCAGAAAAATAGGTAATCCAAACAAAAGCACAATCGCAGTAAATGGAATCCATTTGCGACGGGATAACAAACTAATCATTCTACTGTAAAAACGAGTAAAAAGCACTGCACGCCGGGGAGCGGAAAGCAAATTACGGAATCTACCGGTAACTATTTGCCTTTTCTTCTGTTTCCGCTTTTTTAACCCTATTTTCTCTACCATACCGGGAATAAAAAACAGGGCTACAAACAACGAAACGGAAAGATTAATCATCACAATAGCAGCAAAATCTTGCAAATTCACTCTAATATTTTCATCCATGAAAAAAATAACAGAAAGTACACCAACAGTCGTAAGCGTTGCTGCCATAATAGGCATAAACGCATTACGGTTGTGTTTGTGTATCAGATGGTCGGTCATAATAATGGTATTGTCGATAATCAGACTCAACGAAATAGTGATCCCGGCAAGTGAATAAAGCTGAATCTCTAGTTTGAAAAAATAGTAAAATATAACAGCTACTGCAAGATTAACAACTACTGATGCAATTATCAAAAACAGATATCGCACATTGCGTGAGAATAAAAGGACAAACAACAGCAGAATGAGGACCGTCAAACCGCTGCGAAAATAAATCTTATTGAGCTCATCACGAATGTGTTGGGTGGCATCGTAACTTTTGTGAATTTCATAGCCGGCGGGCAAATTGGCACGAATGGTTTCCAATGTTTCTTCTACTTTTTCGCTCAACTGGAGTTGATTAGCTGACTCTTCGGCCAAAAGTGATACATAAATGGAGTTCAAACCGTTAATGCGATAATATGATGTTGGTTGCCGTTCTGCATGACGTACTTTTACCAATTGGTCCAACTGGATAAGGGCACCGTCTTTATTTTTTACAGTAATGACTGATGCATCAAAGGGCTTGTCTTGTACGTCAGACGATAACACAATTCGCATCCATCCTTCTGCTTGATTGTCCGATTGGGTTTGTGCTATTCCTGGAAAATCGTATGCATAGTGAAGCGATACAGCCCTGCGGATATCGTCTACTGTTACTCCAATCGCTTGTAATTGACGTACATCATATTCTAATTGCCATTCCATCGGAGTCGAACCATGAACATTAATTTGGTACAGCCCGGGAATTTCGTTGAATGCGGTTTTTATGGTGTTCTCTGCGTATCGCTGAATAATAATGGGTGATGCAGCAGAATTAACGGTGAATGTCATAAAAGAACGCATGGCATTGTCGTCAGGACGATGAACAGATATATATGGATACGACACTTCGCGGGGTAGATCTTGCCAAGTCTGACGCACAATAGCGGATGCCTCAAAACGTGCCGTTTCCATGGAAGTGTGTTTGTCAAATTCCAGCGTAATATTCCCCCAGCCGTTTCCCGATGTGGAGGAGATATTCTTTAATCCCTCAATTCGTGTCAGCATTGATTCAAGTTTTGATGTGACTTCCATTTCTACTACACGGGCTGAATTCTGAGGCATGGAAAAACTGACTGTCAGACTTGGGAGGGTACGCGACGGAGATAGCTTGACGGGTAACTTCGGTACTAAAAAAATCCCCACCATTGCTAAACACAAAAAAATGATGATGATGGTAAAAGAGGATATGTATTTATTATTTGACATTTAATAGTTTTACAATTGATATACAAAAAATGGTTCATCATGATTGGTGGACACTAAAATTATTTTCTTATTCTTTTCATCCACAGTGAAATAGCCCCATTGATCTAATCGAAATTTAGCTATAGGTTTGCCATTCCAATCGTATTGCTCTACAAATATGTAATAATTTTCTTTTTGACCGTCATTAACAACTTCAACCGGTGTTCTACCACTATACAAAAAATACACGTAGTCGTCTTGCGCACATGCTCCCCAATAGTGAGTCACATTTTGATCCAAACCATCAACTTTATATAAGGTGTTTTCGTCAAACTCTTCACGTTCAAAATTTACCGTATGGACAACATTGGCATCCAAATCCATAAACTTAATGATCTTGAAATACTTATATGCATACGCCATGCGTCTTTTTGTAGTATTTACTGCAAATGATCCTATATATGCAAAAGGAGATTTACGATTGGGATTAAGTCCTAAGTTAAATATTTCTTTTGTGACTACTGAATCTCCTTGCTGGGTGATACGGAAAATACTCTTCCCGGTAGGACTTTCTCCTACATACATAAAATCATTGTTTGAAAGATTCGAAATTAAACGCGACTCGCCAAATTGATCTCTTTTTTCTTTTGTACGAAATGGTGTAGCATAATAGTCTAATAAACCATTTGAAGATAATTTGTACAATTTGTGATTGGTATTTTCAAATACATAACATAAATTATCTTTTTCAATTGAAGGAACAAGGGTAGGATTTAGAAACTCGTCGGGACCGCTACCCCATTTCCCGACTGTTGTAGCTTGCATAAGGCTGGGTAAATTGAAAACACGTAAAGGTTGCCCAAAATTTTTCATTACAAGAAAATCACCCTTTACCAACATCTCACACTCACTCGGTTTAAAAATTGCTGTGTCTCCTGTTATATTCTTGCCTGTTAGTTCAATGGTTTCACCAAATGGATTCTGTTTTTTGTAAAATGATTCACCGGCTTCTATTTCGGGAAAAGATGATACAGACGCTGCAGAATCTATTAAAACAGTCTCGGCAGATTGTTGTTTTTGTTTACTGGTGCAAGCTGTGAGAATAACTGTAAATATAAAAAGTAAGTATATTTTTGTTTTCATTTTAATATAATTGAATTTACGGATTTAGTAATTCATTTACTCTAATAGGTCCTCCCTTTTCAAAATCATATAATGTAAGTTGACGAATCTTGAAATAACTCTGCCAGAAATTCTTTAATGCAGACACATAATTGCGTTGCGCCTGCTGCCTGCGATTGGTGGAAAGCGTAAGACTGTTGATATCTGCTTTGCCAATGATAAAACGCTCCTGAGTTTGTTCGTATGCTAACTTGGCAAGCTCCATCGCTTCTTCTGCACTCTTGATAAGCTGACGCTGAACCACAAAATCTCCTACAGTCATAATCACATCTTCTTCTAACCTGAGTTCGTTTTGCTGGGTGGTGAGCTCTGCAATATTCAAATTGCTTTTTGCCATATTATATCGCCCTTTTCGGACTCCCCAATCTAACAAAGGAACGGATAGGGTTAGTGCTACTATGTCTTGCCTAAGCGGATGAAGATATACATTGCGAAAGGTTTCCGCAACCTGATTAAATCCTACGCTGGCAGAAAGTCCAACATTGAACATCGATTCTTTTTTGGTACGGTCCAAAGCTTGACTCAGTTCCAGAATATTCTGCTTGGATTCTAAATATCGTGGATTGTTTTCTTTGGCATGAACCAAAGCTTCGTCCACAGAAATATCCATGTTTTTTGGATAATCAGGCAGACTGATTCTAATATGGGTATTTTTGTCCATATTCAAATAGGACGCAAGGGCAAACATCGCTCTGTTTAGTTGTATTTCTGCATTCTGTAAACTGTTTTCTGCATTCACACGGTCGAGTTTCAGAGTTAACAAATCGGTTTGACCGATTGAGGCAATCTTGTGCTTTTCTTCTCCAATACGATAGAGCCTTTCGGAATTGATAAGATTCTCTTTTGACAAATCATATTCGGCCTGAGCCATAGCTAAATCAAAAAAATAGGACGAGGCGGTAACAGCAGTCTGCTCCAAATTGCTGATAAACTCTTTCTGGGCTTTCTCAAATTTAAGCGGGGCAATCTGTTTTTCCCACCGAAAAGAATTATAACCGAGCAAATTCTGACGATATCCCACACGGATGGGAACACTCGTAAACTGACTGCGTTCCATTTCACCGTAATTTTGTAGATATCCTAATTCACTGTCTATAAAAAACGTTCCGCCGGTGAGGTCAAAATTTTGTTGCACTGCAAGGTTCCCGTATGTGTAAAACGATTGCTGACGACGGTATACATCAATATTTTGTTCTGAATCATAACGGCGCGTGAAATCATGATTGTAACTCAACGGGGTCATATGGAGCGTGAGCGATGGAAGACGGTTTGCTCTGAATGTACGGTATTCCCAGTAACTCGATTGATACATGTTTTTGGCACGAAAAGCCGAAAGGGAACTGTCATTGGCAAGCTGCACCGTACGCGTAAGGTCGAGCGTAAGTGTGTCAGATTGCTGGGCGGATAGATGCGATAGATTAAATCCTCCGATAATTAATATTATTGTAAAAAATCTATATTTCATTGCAACATAATTATTTCAATTCATTAACTTGTTTCTTTTTTCGATATATTGCCCAATAGACAAGGGGAATCAGAAACACACTCACTAATGTTCCAATTGTCATCGCGCTAATCATGGCAATAGCCAACGGTTTCTGTAACTCCGAACCAATATCGAACGTGAATAAAATGGGAACCATAGAGAGTATCGACGTAAGGGCGGTCATAATAATGGCGCGCAAACGACGCACTCCTGCTGTATGAATGGCTTCCATCAATGCCATCCCTCCTCTGCGTAACTCGTTAATAAGGTCTATTTTCAAAATAGAATCGTTCACAATAACACCGGTGGTCACCACAATTCCAATGGCGCTCATCAGATTGAGGGTATTTCCTGTCAACCAAAGCACAATCAAAGCAAACGCTACGTCAATGGGGACTTCGAGCAACACAATAAGTGGCTGCAGAAAATTCTCGAACTGCGATGCCAGAATAAAATACATTAGTAATACTGATATCAATAGAATAATCGCCAACTCGTTCAACATTCGCTGGTTCGAGAAGAAATTGCCTGAAAATGCAACATCCCATTCGTTATTTGTATCCATCACTTCTTCGGTTTTGCGGATTATTTGCTCGGGATTTTCGGGGTCCTGATAATGAAGTGGTATGTACTCACCGTTCTTACCGGCTATAATGGTTTTCACATCTTCACCCATAGAAACATTTACCAGGGACGACAATGGTACTCTAACAGTGGTTCGTCCGTCGGCACTGCGTCCATACACAAGGGTTTCTTGCAACACTTGTTGCACGGATTGCTGTTTACCTGCAACTGTTATCGGAAGGTATTGCTGGTATGAACGAAGCACGGCAATGCGGTTATCACGGAATGCTGTACGTAGACTACGATAAATTTCGTTATAATCTACACCGTAAAGCAACAGTTTCTCTTTATCGGTGCTAACCACGTATTGCTGTTCAAACGGAATACCGTCGCTTTCGGCTCCCGTGGCTTGTTGCAAACTGTATTCAATAATACGGATGGCATCGGGTTGGGGAATCTCTTCACGGTTGCGAGTGTAAAGCTCTGCCGTGAGTTCCGCGGCACCTGTATCAAAAATCTTCTCAAAAACATTTTCAGGTGGCGAAAAGATCACTACGGCTTGCGGATAGTTTGTTCGTATCCATTCTCTAAGTTTATTTTCTAAAGGAGCTATCCCTGAAGGATGCTCGGTTTTGAAATATAGTTGGGCTTCGGTGGTCGTAAGCTCATTATCTTTCTCAAGCAGAAATTGTTGTTGCCCAATATACGAGGCGTTTTCAACAGCATCGTTCTGCACCGACTGAATCAATGCCGATATTCGCCGGGCATTCTCATCAACATGTATATTCTCGTTCCATTCAACCTTTACCACCGTTTCCACATAATCCAAATGGGGCATCGTTGTTTTGGGCATTACAGTAAAAAGGATCACACATAAGGGTACAGATAGAATTAATATCAGGAAAAAGGCCCATTTATGACGGAACACATATACTATTCCGTTATCATAGAACGGAAAAGCAACAGCGTCAATCTTAGCTTGTGTTTTGGCAAAGAAACTTTCAAAATCGCGCTTGGTAAACTGTGTTCCGTATGCCAATTTATAAAGTACCGGCAGTAACATAATTCCTGTTAAATAGGAAACTAACATACCTACGGTTACAGCAAAGGCTTCCGCTGAGAAAATAGCACCTGCTATCCCACTCATAAACACTAATGGTGCAAACACGGCAATGGTTGTGAGGGTGGAACTGAAAATTGGAAGGATCACTTCTTTTGTTCCCTTTTCACATGCTTCGTCCAGCGTACTGCCGTTTTTACGATATTGCGTAATAACGTCTGTAACAACAATGGAACTGTCAATCATATTTCCTAATGCAAGTATCAATCCCGAAAGGGTAATGATGTTGATGGAGTGACCAAACAGGAAAAAGAAAATAAACGTTGTTATCAACGCTGTGGTCATACTGATACCAATGATGAGGGGCGATTTGGCATCACCTAAAAACAGCAACGCTACAATAAAAACTAAAATAAATCCTAATAACAGGTTTTCTTGCAGATTGGAAATGGTATAATCGAGCAATTCGGTTTGGTTGCGGTTCACAGTAAACTCCACTTCAGGATAGGTTTTTTCCAAATCATTAAGGGTAGCTTTGAGCGAACGACGCAAGTTTTTCATGTTCTCATCGGCTTGCTTGATTACTCCAATAGTTATGGCACGTTTACCGTTCACAAAAGACATGCCGCTTTCGGACTGACTAACCACCTCAACACGGGCAAGGTCTTTGAGTTGGAACATCCTGCCGGATTTCTTGATGAAAATATTCTCCACATCTTCAGGGGTGCGCAACAGTGAGGAAAATTTGATATTATACTCGTAATATCCGTCGCGCACCACCATACTTCCCGGTTCAACATTGTTGGAGGAAAGAGCGTTTTCTATATCGTTTAAAGTAATGGAAGTGGATTCCAACAAGTTTTGATCGGGAACAATCTGAAGATGTTTATGCATAAGACCGGTCATGTCGGCCATGCCTACTTCCGGTAACTGTTCAATACGCCGTTTTACAATGTTGTCGGCAAATTCTGAAAGGGCAAGAAATTGTTGCTCTTCTGTTTTTCCCGATGTACTGTCACTTTTTAAAGTCAGGTTCAGATAAAAAACAGGCAAATCTGTTGCACTGGCTTTAATAACTCGCGGACGACGGAAATCGCGCGGCAAACTATTCATGGCGGCATCTATCTTCTCATTCACTTCAATAAACGCCAAATCGGTATCTGCACCATGACGGAATTTCATACGAATAACGGCAGATCCATCACGGGTTTCTGTGCGGATATCTTCCAGCTTGCCTACTTGCATCAACTGACGACGGATGGGTTTAACAACCGTGTTCTCCAATTCACGCGCCGATGTATTATCGCCCGTCACTTGTACAGTGATTTCAGGAATGGCAATATCGGGCAACAACGATACGGGCAATGTGTTGTAAGTGATGATTCCAATAATCACACAGGCCAAAAAGACCATGAGGACTGATATAGGGCGGTTGAGCAGGGATTTTATCATGAGTGATTATTTTTCCGTTGCTTCTTCATTTAACACTTTCACGGGCGACTCATGCGCCAAATTGATATTACCGCTCGTAATAATCATATCTCCTTCTTTAAGGGTTTCGCTTGTAATCGTATATTCGGTCGCATTTTCCAATCCGGTTTGAACATAATTCCAATTGGCTTTTCCATCAGACATAACAAACACAACCTGTTTTCCGGTACGCAATACTACAGCACTTTTGGGAACAACCCATTGTTTGCCTGCCGATCGAAAAGCACTCACACGCACATTCATTCCTTCTACTAATCTACTGTTATAAGTAACAGATGCTCTCACTTTAACCATTCCATTTTCGTTTACCCATGGATTAATTTCTGTCACCTTACCACCAACAGTTAAATCGGGGATTGAGAAGGGGGTTATTTTTACTTCGTCGCCGGTTTTTATATAACCCAATTCATTCTCTAAAACAGTAAATTGTACTTCAAGGCTGCGCGTGTCAATAATATTACAAAACACCTCCGAAGGATAAGAAAGGGTGTTTGTTTTAGCAAATAAATTGGCAATCGTGCCGTCGATAGGTGCAACAAGCGAGGCTTGATACAAATCATGATTGGCTATTTCATATTGTGTCTGAGCTGTGTTAAGTCCACTTTTTATTTTAGCGAGATTAATAATGTCGGCTGGTACGTTCTCCAGTTCATCCAACTTGTAACCTTGACCAATAAGCACATCCTGATATTCAAGCGTGGCCCTGTCAAGCGCATCCTTTGCTTGCTTTACTCTGGTCGAAAGGCTGTAAGTGTCAAGAGTTGCAATAAGTTCACCCCGTTTAACTTGCGAACCGTTGCGAACAAATATCTGTGAAATCACTTCTGATGTCTTGAATTTGAGTTCAGCAACTGTACGCGCGGCAATTTTTCCATTGCTCACCAGTTCATGTTCAAAATCAATTGTTTTTAAAGGAGCAACCGTTACTTCCAACGGAGCGTCCGGTAGGAGTTTTCTTACTGTTTCATCGGGTTTTTCCTTGTTATTTAACGTACAAGAAACGTTAAATAGAAAAATTGAGCAAATTAGTGCTAAGGTTTTAGAATACTTCATTTTAGATATTTAAAGTCGTGAACAAATATTTATGCGAATATATTAAAAAAATCAATATTAAACGGTTTTTATTACAAATTAATTTTGATTAAATGTGAAAAAATAATTAGCTAAAAAATTCCAAATAACTACTATACCCGTAGCTACAATTTTTGACTTGTAAAAATTCAAATTAAATTTTCCATGTAAAACATAAATAACTAAATTATTTAGTCCCAATCCTATCAATGATATAAATAGAAATGATACATATTCTCTAGTAATTTCTTTATTATGACTTTGAAATGTCCATATTCTATTTAAAATATAATTTGAAGTAGCAGACAATAAAAAGCCAATTGTATTTGCTATATATTTATTAATTCTGAGTCTGTCCTTGCATATCCAAGTAATCGAGAAATCAATTAACATTCCTGAAATCCCAACGATACCAAATTTTAGCAATTTGTATAAAAAAATCATTTTTAATCTATTTTTTTAAAAATTCTACTAATATTTTTGGTAGAAAAAAGTACTAAGCTCACTCTACCAATAATATAATTTTCATTTATATATCCAAAAAAACGACTATCATGTGATATTGGTGAATTATCACCTGACAAAAAATAATAGTTATTTTTTATTTGATATGTAATTTTTGTATTGCCGCTTAATTGTACTGAATCAAAGTCGATCTCATATTTCGAAATTTCTTTAAAAAGATAAAGATTTGCAGAATCTATATTTATACTTGATCCCTTATACAAAATTTTTTCAATACGTTTTACAAGTAACTCATCTGAATTCTCAGGACTGATAAAAACTACTATATCATTTACCTTAGGCTTTCTAATCCCTTTAAGTCTTTGGTATCCCCAATTTTTGCAACTATCTTTTGTCCTAAAATCCGAAGACCAAGTTAAAATGTTTATTATTGGAACTTCTGACCATCTTATTGGTAAGTTGGCTCCATAAGTAACTTTATTTACCCATAGCCAATCACCACTTATTATTGTTGGTTCCATACTTGCAGATGAAACATGACATGGTTCTCCAATAAAAAGTCGTACAAATATTGAAATTATAATTATAGACAATAAAAAAAATATTAATTTAACAAATTTCATAGCTTCATTTATCAGTATATAAAAGAGGTACTGAACTATCATTAAATATTCGATAAAGAATATTCATTTTCATGACCCAATTTGGAATCCCGGATTTTTCTATTTTGTAATTGTTATTTTCAAGTATTTCTCTCTCAGAATAGTAATTTTTAGGGATAACTATTTTTTTATCATTTCCAATATTTTGTAAAAAAACATCATTTATATAATTTAATTGTAAGTTTTCAGGTATATAAAAATTTGTTTTTAATCCTTTTGCATTCCCAATTATAAATGGATTATTATTTTCGAAAACATACACATTTAATAATTCATTCTTATCGTATTCTTTGTTTATATGCTGAATAATATTTATGGAACCATTTCCTGCAGGTTTAAACATCATCATTACTAATCCTCCAAAATTAACAATCACCATGGCCAATATAACTGATTTCAATATTGACAAATAATATTCATTGTTTATTTTCTTTTCGGTAATTAACTGAAAACCATTCATTAAAATAATGGGAATAAAATTAACCAAAGGAAAAAGAAACCTTACTTCTTTGTGTGGTATTATCGAATGAATCACTATAAATGGAATTATTCCCCATAATATTAGATTTTTAACATCGAATATAATTGTAATCAACAATGAAATTATTATGCTCGCTCCAATAATTAAAGTAGGTCCATTTAAAATACTTATCATGTAAAAAAACCATGGTTGAGTACCAAATAAATCTTTGGGGTTGACAATCAAATTGGTTTTAAAATAATTGAATGGTGTAAAAACAAACTGACCATAAAATAGTGAATCTAATAATGTACAAAATCCAACAACAACTAAGCCTCCTGCTATTATATAAAAAAAGTCTCTTAATTTATTTTTGTTTATAACAACCAACCACGCTAAAAAACCTACAATAGCTAAAGCAACCTGAAACCTAAATTCAAAACTTAATCCCCAAAAAATACCGATAAGAAAATAATTTAATTTATTTTTTTTATCCATTTGAATTAATGCTGTTGATATTAACAAGCACAATCCGGACCACGTTTCCGACGAGAATCTTACGTTAATCGAAGGAAGAAACCATAAGAAAAAAGATAATAAAATAAATATATAATAATAATTTTTATTTATTTTATGTTTAGAACTTTTTACGAAAAAAGAAATAGCAATAATTGAAAATAAAGCTGTCAACAATCTCAATATTAATGCAATAAAAAAAGGATTTTTTACATGAAAAAATAAAGCAGTCTTTATTATTAATAATGCAATATAAACTTGAAGAGTTGGACGTATTTTATAATCATATTCCCAAGTTAGATATTCTTCTATATTCCATCCTGCTTTCAATCCTGCAAATTCAATTATTTGAAAATGTTCATCAGGATGATGATACCCATTACTATTTATAGATAAGATTACAAAGATTATAAAAACTATAATATTTATAATCTTTGTAAAACCATCTAAATCTGAAATAAAATATTTATACATAGTTCCGTATTAATCATCTTACTGTAATCACATCTGTTTTTTACATTTTACGATGCCATTACAATATTTAACTAAACATTAAACACATATATCTAAGGATATACTGAACTTTTAAATGTTGTCTCATTATACATAAAACTTATTTAATTAAAAATCAATGTCAACAATTTTAATATTTGAATCAGTTAAATTCTATAAATAGATATTTCACTTTTTATGAAATTCTTAAATTTCATAAAATCTCGTTTAATATCACATGAAGAAATAATACAAACATTCCCTATATAGTTCATTAATACTTTATTTAAAAATTAATTTCTTCTTAATAACAAGTATTACAATTAAAATACGAATATCCAAAAAACAAAATTGGTTCATCTTGTATTATTTTTGATAATTGCAAAATATAATTTTCAGAAATTTCACAAATGAAAATATCAAACAACTTACCATCATATTTATTTTTAAAGAACAAGTTAAAAATAAAAAACACAACATTGTTTAAATACTGTACAAAACAAAAATGTAAAAAAAAGTTATTATTTGTTTTAATCAATCGTGCTTGTTAAAATATTTTTCATTTATCATAATTAAATATTTTTTTGTAATATCAGGTGTGTTTTTATCTGGGAAGAAAACATCTAATATTCTCAATTTACTATCCAAAACGAAATAATATGGATATGATAATTTTTCTGCAGGAATATCAAACTCATAACTATTGTAAACTTGTAGATTATTGATATCTAAATTTGATTTTGCCCAATTAAAATCTTTCGTTGTGTTGTATAATCCTAGAAATAATACTTTATCTATCATAATGAATGACGAATATTTTTTTAATTGTGAAAAAGCATTTAACACACAATCTTTGCAACATCTTTCAGAAAAACGACACACAAAAATATAATCAAAATCTTTTTGGAATAAATCTCTTACAAATATTTCATTGCCTACAGTATCAATTATTACATTTTCTACATTTAAATAAATATTACTGTTTTGGATATTTGTCTGCATTATAAACTCATATTGCTTAAGTTGAATTAAATCAATATCTTTTTGCAAAAGTTCTTCTTTATAAATTAAACATTTTTTTTCTATCTTATTTATGTTTAAAAACAGAAAAATGTTTAGCAACATAGCCAATAGTAGAATCAACATTGTTATCTTATGATCTCTGATTACCATTTATTTATAAATTTGTATTTAATCCGTAAAAAAATAAAACAGGATTATCTTCTTCTTCCAAATTAATATACAGAGAATCTTGAAAGTTTTTTTCCATTTCAACTATATTCATTTCCGGATTCTTTTCTTTTATTAATGGCAAATCTTCATATAGATATTTCTTATAATCAAGAATTCGAATGGGTACAGTCGCCTCAACAATAGTATTCTTTTCATATCTTGCAATTGGTTTGCTGAAAAATTGATACAAAGTATTAATTTTATCTATACATAAATATGTGTTTTTTGTATTGTGAGAATAAATAATTTTAAGTCCTGCATTTGCAAGTTCCAAGTAAGTTAGATCTTCCAATTCTATGAATCTTCCATCAAAATAATAATATTTATTTAAATAATCTCTTATAAAAGATTCAGTTGTAACATCCTCTATTTGTGAAGGATGAGGCATTTTATCCCTAATAACATCAATATGATATTTTGCAACGGCACCATTATCAGTTATAAGAAATAGTGTATCACTATAATCAGGATAAAAATATAATTCATCATCATACTTCCAGAATTCTTTCTGCTGAAAGAGATTGAAACTTTCACTTTTGAATTCATTACAAGCACTATAAATGATTTTGTTTTTATCATCAGTTACAACTAAAACGTTATTTTCCGGATTTTCGAAATCTGGAGTTTCGAGATCGGCAACGTAATACACTTTGTTGCCTGACTCAAGAATTTCACAATTATAGGCAGGAAAAGAATAATTATCTTCTGAAATAAATTCTCCTGAATAAGAATAATGAATTTGTTTTCGTTGAGGTATATCAATTACAACTATTTCTTTCTTATCTTTAAGAAGAAATACATTAAACATTAAACTATATTCACCCGGTCCATTTCCAAAGCTGGATATCTTGGTACGATAAGTACCATCCATATTAAATATAAAAACACTCTTGGTTTTATTTGCATCTACTACAAATATTAAATCATCATCAAAGAATATATTAGAAACTTCACCAATCAGATTATCATTTTTTGTTTCTAATTTTACAAACCACACTTTCCCGGAAAACAAACTATCTAAAGGGTATATTATACCTTCTTTTGGATCAATCTTAATCTCTTCAATAACGCTGGTATCCGTTGAATTTGGATTATTCGGTTTACAACAGCTAAGAATTATTACTGTTATAATCAAAAATGACATGTACTTTTTCATTTTGATATGCTTTTTATTTTTAAATAGTTTGATTAAAAACTAACCAAACTATTTAATTTTTTTTTGTATTACTCTAATTACAATTATAAGGTGGAACAGCTATACATGAATTACTACTTTGGCCTAAACATTGTATCCAACCATAGTTTATCACACTTCCGGTAGTAAAACTAACAACTAACCCCCCATTTGACGTCAACTGTTCACTCCCTTCATAATTAGCACTTCCATTGATATTAAGAAGCCATTTAGCAATTTGTGTTGTTGTAGCTTCTAAACCTAATATCTTTTTTGCTTGACTTACTTCTGACTCTGAAAATGATATTGAGACACTTGTCTGATTTGTACATGATCCTGTACTTAGATATGGACCAATTTTAATTTCGTTTGATCCTCCACCGGAACTATCTCCTCCAGAGCTATCACCACCTGAAGTACCACCACCTCCCGTATCATTAGTTTGTGCGAGTACTTCCATATGCAATTTGTTTTTTGTTACGCCATAATCATCAAGCGCATGTCTGAAATTTAATGTTAGTGCAATCAACAATGTTGCTACACCGATAATAGTTAAGATAAAATTTTTCATTTAATTTGATTTATTTTTTTATTAATAAAGTAAAAACTATTTTATTTTTATTTCTGTTTAATAATATATATTGATCCCGTCTTTAACGGGATCGTCGGAAGACCGATCTTTCATAGCATTCAAATTTTGGTTTCATAATTTATTATTTGTTTAGTTATTTGATAATCGTTTCGCTGTTTCAACAAGTCTCGTAATTCTTTCTTTAATGTATCAACATTATACCATGTGTAGGTTCGCTGGTGGGCATAGACTCCTAAATAGAAAATGTAGCTACAAAAAATTACAATTATTATATATTTTAATTTAATATTTTTCTTTTGAATTTTTCTAAATAACGCAACAACATAATATGCAATGATAAATCCTATTCCAATAACGGCAAGGTAAGCATAGCGGTCAGCTACAATCGCAAAACGGGACATTGGAATTATATGTAATGCCACTGCTATATGTATAGTGAAAAGTATCATGCCAAACGTTACAGGCCATTGTTTAAAAATTTGCCATAATGTTGCTATAATAATTAATATAATAGCGGGATAAATTAACATCCAATTTGGTAACGGGTCTCCAATGGCTGATGGAAAAGGATATAAATAAGAAAGTTTAAAAGGAAAAATTATCTTAAACAGATATTCCAAAAAAGAATAACTTGCAAATACAATTCGTTGCCATAAAGGATAACCATCATTATGGGCAAGAAACCCTCCTCCATTCGCATATTGTGAATAAATAGTGACAATTCCAAAAACAATGGATAACAGAAAAAACGGCAAAGTTTTTAACCATACTTTTTTATCTATTAGTTTATAATTCAATAACCAATAAATAAGTAACATCCATAATGGAAAAACAACGGCTTGTTCCTTTCCTAAAAAGGAAAAGGCATATAAAAATAGTGTATAAATATAAAAACGAATTTTCTTTTTTTCCAGATATAACAAAAAAGTATATGTGGCAAGCAAATAAAATAACGCATATACCAACACTTTTGATGCGCTCATCCATGCTACAGACTCAACATTTAAAGGATGAATACAAAAGAGAATGGCTGTAATAAATGAAATAATGTTAATGTTATTCAATTCAATTCTTTTACAGAGAGTTAACAGCTTTTTCAATACAATTAAAACAAGAACACTATTAATTAAATGAATAATTAGACTTGCTGAATGAAAAATAATGGGATTATAACCATCAATCTGATAAAGAATTAAGTATAAGAATTCATTGAATGGAGCATATTGTCCATGGTAAAATTGAGTAAATATATTCCATATATTTATCAAGTTTATGCTACTTTCCGTATAATAATTCATTACTACCCACTGATCGTCCCAAAAATTCAACAATTGATTATTGAAAATAGGGTAATATACAAGTACTCCCAACAATATTATGATAATGCTGTGTAGTTTCGTGCTATTTATTAAGTTGTAAAATTTCATTATATTATATTAGATCAATTATTTAAGATCAAACATTTACAAATGTATGGAATTGCCAACTTATTTGAGACAAAAAGTTAAGCAACATTTTTAATTAATTGT
>ENA-UOOR01001623-UOOR01001623.1-fermentation-metagenome-genome-assembly--contig:-NODE-1623-length-25730-cov-26.810282_pt1 | contig 25730 bp, 30 predicted proteins | sample MGYA00245780_ERZ724029 | MGnify/ENA primary metagenome ERZ724029 (study PRJEB28704, sample SAMN03018315) | fermentation metagenome | biome: anthropogenic terrestrial biome; feature: soil... | reverse complement strand
CAGTAATAATCGTCTGAGCTTCATCGTATTCCATATCACTATTAACCATACCCATATATACGTTATACAGTTTAGTTTCAAGCTCCGCAGATGAATATTTACTGCTGTAATCCTTCAAAATAGCTTTTGCAAGCCCTCTTACAGCCTTTTCATCAAGTTTAACACCTTTTGTCAGCTTGAATTGTTCCTTGAGCCTTGTCACGGTATTTTGAAGCTTTTCTACATCCTTTGTAGATTTATTGTCCCTTAATTGATATCTTATATCCGGACTATCTGTTGGAGTTTTATTGTCGATTAGTTTTACTTGATTGCCATCAAAAATTATGTATGATTTTGATGTCCCTTTGCCTTCATACCAATTAGGATACTCAATGCCATCATAACCTTTATTACTCAGCAACTCTCTCAAAGCTTTGTTTGCTTTTGAATAATACCCTTCATGATTGCTATTGCCCAACTTAATCAAGTCTTGGTATTCTTCTTTTGTTATAGCACCTACGTCTGCCAACCTAACCGCTAAGCCACTCAATGCATTCCAATTACCACTATCAAAATTTACCTTCAAAGGATTTTTTAAATTGATATACGCCTCGATAATTCTTGCATTAGCACCCTTGCCGACTTTCGTTATAGCTTGAGTTTTGTTTCCAAGATGGAATCCAATATCACCACTTCTGAAAGAATTGAATTGTGCTGTTGTGCCGTGATACATAACCTTCAATCTGCCCTGTCCATCCCTAACAACTGTATCTTTATAGAATTCAGCCTGTTCTTTGGTTAAATCTCTTCCTTGACTATCCTTCAAGCTAAATTTAACACCCTTAACAGAATTAACCTTTTCGAGCCTATCGCCTTCAACCTTTTCATCATACTTAATGACTTTTATATTTTTTTCCTTTAGCTGTTGTAATAACTCTTTATCAGTTCTCTTCGGAGCCACTATTGCAGCAACTTCATCAAATCCGACTGCTCTTTGTGGTTTAGCTTCAAAGTATTCTGTAGGCATATCTTTTAAAGAATTAAGGAAATCAAGCGCTTGTTTTATCATGAAATCAGGAATATCATTTACCTCATAACCATCTTCTTTCAATTCCGCTTTAAATATAGAAGGTACAATGCTACCCTTTTTAGCTGTTTCAAACATCGCGATATCAAAAGCATCCGAAGAACCATACATACTTTTATGGTATTTTGAAAACCAACTATTTAATTTATAATACTCCTGGTTAGCCTTTTCTTTTATTTCCCTAAATTCCTCAGGCGAAACAATCTTATTCTTATCATGTTTAATATCTTTTATAGATTTAAACTCTTTTGTCATGCCCGCCCTTACATTGCCTAAGCCATACATGAAGCCTTCTTCGCCCCTAACATCACCTTTCATTAACTTAATAATGGTATCAAGTGTATATTCGTCATTAAGTTGCTCAAAAGACCTTCTGTAGCCAGATGGAGTGAAAGGATCTTTATCGTTTCTGACACCTTTTTTCTCAATAATACCTTCTGATAAATTAGTCAACCAATCTCTATAAGATTTTTTAGGAGTGACTTTATTTAACTTTTCAATCGTTTTATGATAATCAATTTCTTTGTTAGCTCCTTCTCTTGTATATCTGCTAACTTGTTGCAATAAATCATCCATAGTGCCAAATCCCATAGGTTCTTTGTAGACAAGAACTTCATACAGTCTATCATCTTTTATTTTAGATCGATAGAACTCATTAATAATGCTTCTTATTTCAGGCTCCCATCTCATGGTGCTGTCTAAACCTCTGAATAAAACTGATGCTTCTTCATCGCCTAAGTGTTTCTTTATTTTCTCCAAAAGTGGAACTTCCCACTTGCCGAAAGTCTTTTCTTTCATAACAGGCTTAAAAGCAATACCTTTTTCTTTTAAAAATGCAAGTTTTAATAATGGTTCGTCAATGTACCCTTTAACGAAATCTCCATTTGCTTTGGAGGATTGAAGCGTATTCGTTATATTGCTATCATCTAAACTAATTCTGAATTCTTTTCTGTATTCTTCATTGGTTAGCTTATTTATTTTTTCTTTAATTCTGTTAACTACCTCAAAATCAAGCTTATAATTTATATACGGAAATCTCTTAGAGTACACATCGCTGCCAAACACCCTGTTTCTTCTATCCGATTGAGGATCTATAGTATCTTTTGTAAATATAACTGATATTTCCCCAAAATTATCATGCCCTTGCTCTGCTTTTGTTATAGCAATAGAAGGCACAGGAAATCCGCCTAATTCAAGCGTACCTTTTAATTTTTCCTCTGTAATGTTATGTATAGCAATCAAGTCTTTTGTTTCTTCCACCGGAGCTTTAAGGCTGAAAACTCTTTTAGCTTGACTGTCGCCTTCGGGAATTCCTGCCCATTCATAATAATTTGAAGGCTGTGTACGCCACACTCCATGAACTGTATCAATTTCAGAATAAGAATTTGTATACACTCTTATAGAATCCATTATGTATTTTTGTTCAATTAAATCTAAACCAAAATCAAATATTCTTCTATTCTCAGTTATCAACATTGCACTATGAGCGCCAAAATCAACTAATCTATTTTTGATGAAGTTTCTAAAATGCTTGCTATTCGAACTTCGCATTTCGCTTAAAGGCATACCGTTAGGTATCATTTGCAACCCTGTTATTGCTCCCCTTGCATCCAAATAGAGTAAGTAAGATTTATCATCTACAAACTGCATTGACTTTGCCAAGGATGCAATTTTATTCATGCTAATAGTCCCATCGGAATCCTTAGTGTTGTAATCTAATATTTTATTGTATACAGAAGGCTGCTTGTGATAGTCTATCGATTGTTGGTCTATATCTCTTACGGATGTTTCGATGCCATTGTATTTATTAATTGTTATTGTTGCATATTTGTTGGAATTAATTACTATGTGACCTATGAACCCATCAATTTTATTAGCAAAGAATTTAGTCAAGTGCCTATCATTGCTCGATGGATTAGGATTGCCGCTTGGATGATTGTGCAGTATGAAATAGCCATCAGCTTTAAGGCGTTTCATCCTGTCTTTTATTTTATCCATGCCACCATAAAAGGCTTTTTCGTATTGTGCGCCTGTTACTTCGGATTGCTTAGGTAAATTCGGTATTGATTGAGATATTCCAGGAATTCTACTGCTTACAGCCTCATGACCGACTATCGTGTATGTACTGTCATTGTAATCACCTAAAAATTCATCATGAATTATCTTCTTTTTTTCTTTTACATAGACATATCTAAGCGTTTCAAACCTTGGATCTCTATATATTTGCATGATCTGTGCAAGATCCTCGAAAGACTTGAACTTCCTGCCATTAAAATTAACATATCCTGTAGTTATAAAATCCCTTGTTAAACCGTCAGCGATGGTTACTATACCGCTATTATCCTTAGTTGAATATCTAACCCTATTCAAATCATAAAGTGCTTCTGATGCCATTTTTAATGATGACTTGTCTTTTCTATATACATCATGATTAGCAACCAAAGCATTTTCTATATTTTTAAGAGAATATTTTGTAATCTGCTCAGGAAATATAAAGCCATCCTCTTGTAAGAATTCCGCAATTTCATCTACAGTATTTCTCTGTGCATCCATCATCGGAGTATCATTTTTATCAAATACAGTTATTTGATATTTACCGTCTTTAATAGATGGAGTGACCGTTGCGTACATACCAAAGGAACCCTTAAATTTACCCGTCTTTATGCCGTCAACTTTTTCTCTTAGCCATTTTGTCCGGCGTTCAAACTGTTCCTCCCATTTATCCGTTTCCTTGAAAGGATGGTATGATTTTTCATTAAATGGATTATCTTTTAACGATTGCTTCTTGTCTGTTTTAGAATTGGATTTCTTTTCTGTTTCTGAAACACTATTCAAAGCATTAACCCATAATCTCTCAGCTTCTCTTAACTGTTCTGTATTTAGCCAACCTTCAGTAAATCCTGATACTTTAAGCGCATCTTCAATTTTATCTATAAGTTTTCTAAGCACATCAAGAATTTTTTGACCCAAAGTCTTATTTTCTGCAACTAACTCATTAATCGCTTTTTCATCCGTGAGGAATAGCTCTGTAGCATCTGCAACTAATTCATCCTCTATGCCGTTTTTATCAATACTCTGCCCTGCATTTTCATACAGCTTAACCATATCATCATATTTAGCTTGATATGTTCCGTTTTCTTTCATAGCTTGCAATACATAATCTTTGTATTCCTTATAGAGCTTTGGACTTTCCTTCTCTAACACATGAGTTAATTCATGCTTTGCAACTACCATAAACGGATTGAAGGTATCAAGTGCTATTTCTATTGAATCTGTTGTCGGGTCATATTGTCCATTTGCGAACCCTGCCTCTTGACCGGAAGGATCGTAAATTGTTTCGACAAACTTAAATTTAGTATTTGTCGCTTTGCCTATCCTGTCTAAAATATCATAGACTTTTGGATATTGCTGTCTTACTCTATTATCAACACCATTATAGACAACTCCGCTTTTCTTGCTTACAACTTGTTGATAATTTGTTGATAAGCTATGTACGAATAATTTTCTGCCATTGTCTGTCCTTCTGATGTCCATTGTAATTTCGTATGGAACACCATTAATATTTACTGTACCTGTAATATTTGCATATGTCTTTTTACTTGACGGAGTATCAGAATTATCAATAACCGTAAATTCTCCGTTTTGAACTAAGTCAACCATGTTTGCCATAGCAGCAACCTTGATTTCATTATCCTGGTTCTTTATATATTTATCATCTGCCTGGAATGTTTGATTAATCGTTGCCCTCGATACTTCGATATTCATACCGGAGCCTTTATTTAAAATAGGTTTTGATGTATTGCTGTCAGAAATTATTGAATTTTTATAAAATTCGTAAACATTCTGTTTAACTTCACGGGCATTATTTATGTTTTGTATGCTAAATGTAGACAAAACAGGATTAACCGTTTTAGAGGCGTTATTTTCAGCTTTGACAAATTTTTGTCCTTGTTCGACTGTTTGTTTGTTGGCATTATTTTCGTTAGAGAAAAACGTTTCTTTTTGCCCCTCTAAATTCAATAGCTTGTCAGTTTCGCTCTCGAACATAATTCCATCTTGTCTTGCAGAATTAATAACCCATATTTTTGTATTGTCATCGATATTTACATTGTCATCCCGCATTTGATTAACCCTTTCAAGTATAGGAGAATCTTCCGGAAGAGAATTGACAGTATTTTTATATTCCTTGTCTATGATTTTGGAATATCTATTATTGAGGGCTGTATTTACTCCTACCGCTCCTCCACCCATAAGACCGCCAACTGTAGCTCCTACCGCTCCTGAGAACGCCATTTCTTTAGGATTTATAATTGCCTGCTCCTGCATGGAGAATAAAGGCATATCTTTATCATAAGCAACCTTTTGACCTATATTCTCTATAGGATACTGCACGATTTCTTCAAAGCCTTCCTCTAATGCAGATTGTAGCATCGCTCCTGCTACACCTTTTGTTTTGTTTGCCAGGATATTGGTTATATTTTCGATACCACCGCTAACCTCAATCAAAGCAGAAGGTACACCGCCGATTATAGCAGACTTTAAAGCCTGCTCTCTTGATGCACCCTCATTTACGCCTTGCAAATATTGATTACCGACCGATGTAACCATTGACGAGTATAATGCAGGATTACTTTTTAAACTCATCGCCACTGTTCGTGCAGCATTTAATGTTGTAGGATTTGCTAAACTTGCAGCATTTGCTACTAATTGAGTACCTTTTGCTGTTGTAGGTACAAGACTTCCTGCGGCGGCTGCAGGATTCATTAACGCAAGTGCTATTGTTGGAATTCCTTGACCTATACCCTGAGCCACGCCCCCTGCGAATTCATGTCCTTGATTAAGCATTGCTAATTCTTCATCAGATTTTTTATAATAATCTTTGTAGCTGTCTAAAAGTTTATTTACAGGCTCTATTCCTAATCCACCTAATGTTGCATCTGCCACTCCTACTATTCCACGAGGCAACATATTTATTCCGTAATTAACATTTTTAAAAGCTGTCTTTACAGTTTGTTCCTTCCAATAATCCGTCGGCTCAGGCTCAGGTTCAACATATCCTCTTTCTTTTCTAATATCTTCCCATTTTCGCTGTTGTGGTTTTGGATCTGCTACTAAAAATCCTTGATTTATCATTTTGTTTGCATTATTTTGTACAGGATTAGAAAAGGAGCGTACCTTTTCCTCGCGCTCCCTTTTTATTTCTTCCCATGATTTAGCCATGCTATATCACTCTCCTTGTTTTGAGATTGTTCCGTAGTCCTTTAATATTTTTATTACTGAGGCATATTCTTCATCGCTCAAATATGCCGCATTTTCTCTTAGCCATTCAGCTGCATTCGGAGCTTGCATTGCGCTACTTATAGCAGCACGGATGTTATTTTGTCTATCTGCTTCTTGCGCTTCTTTTGTTCTTGCCTCTAACTGCCCCATGACCGTGTTAGGATAATTAGCTTCTAAGTCTTTTTGGTATCTTTCGTAATTGAATTGTTTTTCCTTATCCTCACGGCTCAATCTATCCTGTTCTGCATTATAGTTGTATGCTCTGTCTTGAGTGAATACATTTCTATTGTAGTCCCTTGAATCTGTACCTACATCCCAATCAAATCTTGATTGTCTGTATTTATTATCAATATCAAGTTGTGACAAGTTATCTTCCCGGGTTCTGTCATTTATGAATTTCTCATAATCGAATTGCTCTCTTGCGAATTCTCTGTTATAAGCTAAATCATCCCTTGAATCGCCGTATTCTTTATTACGCCACATATCTTGATTTCTTAATTGAGTATCTTCTCTTTGGAAGTTGAATTCATTCAGATAATCCCTGTAATCAAATTCCCTGTTTGTATTATACCTGTCAAAAGCTTGTTGCTCTAAAAGAGGAATCATATCAGCCGTTTTCTTTGCATACGCTTGTTGTGTTTGAGCGTTAGCGGCCGCAGCAAAACTTGAAGGCATACCACCTGTAGCAGCAGACGTATCCGCCAAAGCTCTTTCGCTTGCCGCTTGACCTTCTCTTTTAAATTTATCAGCATATATTTGATATGACTTATCCTTATCAGGGTTGTATGCAAAATCCTTATAAGAAAAAGACTTGTAATCAGGCATATTTAGAATAGGATTTAATTCAGCTCCCGTAGCACCGCCATAATACCCATCTTCCTTCCGGATGTTATTAGCATAGTTATTCCAATATGCTCTATCTTCATCTGTAGCAGCATTCATGTAATTATTTTTAGCCTTTAAGATACCGCCTAAATCATTCGAATACATTTTGTCATAGTCAGACATTCCACCAAGCAACTCTTTATAATTAGTGTTTGCAGGTTGCTTTTTCTTTTTAATAGCAGCTCCAATAATAGAACCTAAAGCCATATAAATACCTCCTTATTCAACTAATTCAATGAAATCCATAATCGCCCACACTATCTTAGGTTGCAGGTTATTGTTTTTTCTCAACTTAAATTTAGGATACTGTAATTTAAAATCGATATCCTTGTTTTCAAGTTTAGATATTTCATCGAAAAACTTTAATTTATTGGCATCCAAAACAGTGTATGCTCCTGTTTCATCTGCGCTTCCAAGTTTTATAATCGTTTTATTCCTCTGCAATTCAAAATTCTCCGCAATAGGACTTAATTCTTTCATAATCATGCCTATATCAAAGCCTTCCTGTGTTGTAAATATTAAATTTCCCATTTCTTTAAAGCTGTTGTATGCGGCCACAATATCTTTTACTTTCATAAAATCCTCCTATGCTTTTTTCAAAAATCCATTACTATCAAACACTACCTCAAAACCTTTTATTTTAATCGTGTTAGACGATAAACCTAAATCAATATTACCTCGAAAAATATGATTATATGTTCCGCTCTCCCTAAAATCATAGTAAGACGAATAACTATTATCACCTATAACCACTTGTCCATTTAAACCGGACGTAACCTTCAATAACATTCTTTGTGTTGTATACATTATTCCGCTTGTAACACTGTAAGGATTTAAAACATATAGATTTCTTAATAATATATTTCCGCTGCTATCTGCTTTAAATACCTCATAACTGCTTGATGGAGAACTATAAATAACTATTTTCCCACCGCCCAACTCCAATACGCCGCTTGAGGAAATACCAACCGTTTTAGTTGAGCCATCCATAATTTTAAAACCACCATTCTTAACAGTCAGCCCGCTATTATCAAATACAAGCTTAGTAGCGTTAATAGCTGCTGTTATGCCTGTAGTTGTTTGTTGTATGGTAGATATATTGCCCTCTGCATCACTTATCCTTGTTGTAAGGCTGTTAGCCGTTTGAGTAACAGTCGAAATATTGCCTTCAGCCGTTGTAAGCCTGCTCGATAAACTACTTGCCGTTTGAGTAACCGTGCTTATATTGCCCTCTGCTGTCGTTATTCGGCTTGTCAATGTTTCGGATGTCTGTATTACTGTACTAATATTGCCTTCTGCATCTGTAATCCTTGAGCTTAAACTGTTTGATGTCTGAATTAATGAGCTTATATTACCTTCTGCATCCGATACCCTTAATTCAATAGCTGTAGAAATTTGAGATAAAGAAGAAATGTTCCCTTCTGCATCACCTAATCTCGTTGAGAAGAGTTCAGATGTGAGGATTAATTCAGCAACATTTCCGAAATTATCAGTCAATCTTTTATTGAAATTAGTTGACAGGTTTTCAAAGTCAACATTCTGCATACCGTACTCTATTTCTTTACGGAGCATAAAATAATTGTCTAAGAGCATTTCTATTTTTTGGTCTACAGACTTAGCTCCATTTACGTCAGGTATTGGAGTTGTTATCATCGCCATACAACACCACCTCCGACAACCTTCTTTTGAATACTGTAAACTTCTGCATACTTATTGCCCTGGATCTTAATCTTGAGTTCACTTACGGCATTTATGCTTATTGGAATATTCTTTACTGTATCGCTGTCATATCTGTAAACTGCAACTCTTCTAAAGTCTTTTCTATCTTCCGATATTAAAACCTCAATTTCAGTATCATATTCCGCATAGATTGAGGCATAAATCGTAGTATTCTTTTTATTGACCTTGCCTATTTCACTTAAATCCGTCAGTGTGAACTGCCATTCTATTTCTTCTGTACCGGAATTAAATTTATATACCTTGCCATCCGCAGCTAAACAATATAAGACATCGCCGTATCTTGTAAAATCTACCGCTTGCAAACTATCTTCGCGCCACCAAAGCTGTGTCAAGGTATCAAACACATACAAACTGTATTCAGTGCCGTTATATACACTTATATATAAAAATCTTCCGTTTTTTCCGGCGACTCCATTTATGTATACCTCATTTAGATTAGAGGAAATATTAACTGCTTGACCGCCACCATATCTCTGTACGCCCTCACTATTTAAGAAATATAAAACGGAATTAACCTCAACCATTGAGCTGTTTGATATAGTTCCTGTGCGTGATACATCGATAACAGTAAAATTAGATGGCTTCTGTCCATAAAGCTCATGATGATAATTCTCTTTCAGAGCGACAACATGATTTTGATACTCAATGCACCCTTTAAATTCGCCCGGAGAAGCAACATCGACAGCATAAGCACCTATTTCTGATGGATTGCCGTCAACATCGACAAAAGTTGTCCAGTCCTGGATGTTGCCCAAAGCACATCCATAAATCGTAGAACCCTTAACCCCAAATACTCTGTTATCATGCACGCAAACATAATCAATATCAGGGCAACTTCCTGCGGCCGGATACACTGAACCATTTCCTATATTTCCGTTTGTTCCATCTGTTTCATCGTAATATTTTTTATCCGGGAATATACAAATCTTCTTATGGAATTCTACAATGCTTTTCTTTCCTGCTGAAAGTCCCGAAAACTTCAAAACTCCATCAACATAAAACTTACCGTCAGCTATATAATAAAGCTTCTGCGCTTTGAAAAGAGCTTGAGGATTGACTATATCTTGATATATAACCTCTCTTGGCTTCCTTGTAGTAAGCTTAGGATAATCCTTCAAGGATATATTTTCACAGTCAATTAATTCATTAGTTGAAGCAGATATTTTTCTATTCAGTCCTCTAAAATCGATTATGCTTGTTTCAGACTTAGGTAATTCGTTTAAGATTGGTAGTTTCATTTCTTAAACGCCCCCTTGTAATCATATTGTCTAACCGGAGAAGTCTGTTTTCTTGTTTTCATGTAGTTCATGTATTCTTTCATTGCATTATTATGCAACATTGTAAAATTATTAAAGCTTGGTATGTCGTTCGAATATAAGTCGATATGTGCCGCAACATAATATTCATATATTTCTGAAAATTCCTCCGGCAATAGTAGCTCGTCAGTATCAATATTTTCATATTTCAACGATTCGAATTCAGTTTCATTATTAACTATTAGCCTCAATTTTGCTTCTATTTTGCTTAAAAATGACAATAAAGCCGTGTTTTCAAGTATACACGGCTTAAATTCTCTTACTCTATCAATTAGTTCTAAGGGTGTCATTGCCACACCTCCCTAAAATCCTGCTCTTTGTTTAGCATCCTCGATATACTTATTCGCAGTTCTAAGTTCTCTGTCTTTACTTTCCAATACAGTCAATACATATCTTGGAATATGCACCAATTCCCCTCTTTTAATGATAAAATTACTGCCATTTACTATAACAACAATATCATCCTTGTATTTGCCATCATCCTTAAACGCCATATAAGGAACTCTTTCCTTCATATAGTCATTCGGATCAAATTCTTTTGCTACTGTTACTTTTACTTCTGTTTTTGTAGCCATAATATCCTCCTTATATTAAAAAAGGAGCGTTCATAACGCCCCTTAATTTATTTGTTGTCTTAGTTTATTCCTGCACCGTAGTCATTTTCTTCGGTAGTAGTTTCAAGCCTTACCATATAGGCATCCGTCAACACAACCGCACCTTGAATAGCTTTCCAACCCTGAGTTGAACGTTGATCCAATGGATCGGCTGTTCCGGCAGAACCTTTAGCTTTAACGATATTCTGTAATCCTCCACCATCAATAGTAGTAACGCCGTAAGCATCTTCACCTATGATAAGGGTTGAATATACATCATAGCCTTTTGCTCCTGCTTCACCAGGATATACTATTTCTCCATCGCCAGGAGTACCTGTTACAGTTTCTTTTACAGTTATTGTTGCAGCTCCAGCAGCTCCTGCGGCTGCTTCTGCAACTGTATAAAGAACGCCTTTAACTATAATTTTTCTTCCTACTAAAGCCGTTGCATCTGCTGCCGTTAAAACTTCATCAATAGTAAATGTTTTGCTTGATAAAGAAGCAACCGTTAAATCTCTTGCACCTGCCGATAAATCTTCCGCATGGAATATCTTAGCCTCGGTGGATTCAACAAATCTAACGCCTTCTATTTTCCCGATTTCACCATTATACCAGTTCTTAGGATTGTAGTTAGTTACAGATTGCCATTTTGCATCCTCGGTCAAGTGATAGGATACGTCAGGATGAATTATTGCAACATAACTGTCACCTTTTTTCTTTGCAAGGTATCTTTTTAGTGTCTTAACAGCGTTCTTAACCATTTTAACAGTGATATAATCGTTTCCGTTTGCCTCTCCGCCTACAAGCAAGTGTCTTGCAAGTTTAGAACCATCTGCATATTGTACGTTTGTACCGGTATTGATTATATCTCTAACAACTGTGTCAAGAGTTCTCCCCGACTGATCTCCAAGGTCCCTCAAGTTATCATTTATAATAGGGTCTATCGCGGTCAATTCAAGAACGTCAGAAGTAGTAATATAATCCCCGAACTGATGAACAGGAGCAGAGATTGCCTTTACTTCAATCTTTCTTCCGTCAGGAGTTACGCCTTCTGTTAAAGGAGTTAAAGCTTTAGGAAGTGGATCTCTTCTTCTCCATTCCTGTGACTTTCCACCCCTCTTAGGTATAGGTTTCTTTTGACCGAATTGCCCGTGCACTAATAAAGGTTTTGCATATCTTATAAGATTTTTATTGTAATAGGTTTTCATTTCAGGAGACAAATCCTGTCCTGCACCTGTTTGAGTAGTTACGTTAGTGTTAGGCTCAACGCCCATTGCCAACACCATAGTAAGGTTAATTACTCTTTTCCCAATGTTTGTTTTTGAAAGCAGAAACATTGAAGCTGCTAATATTATAAGTAATATCAAATACATACTTTATCCTCTCTTTCATTTTTAAAATGTAATTCGCTCCCCTCTTGCAGCTCTTTCCTCTAATTCGGCAAGCTGTTCATCTGTCATCTTAGAAGGATCGATTTTTATTGAGGCGGCCTTTGTTCTCTTTGTTGCGTTTTCAGAAATTCTTGTGCCTTTTGCCTTCACATTGTCGATTACGTTTTTCTTTGCCTTTGTAGTCTGTTTCTTTATAAGCTCGTCAACATGGAGCGCATCGTAAGCTTGTTTGAACGGAACACCGGAACCTAACATTTGCAAAAAGCTTTTATTCTGCATAAGTTCTTCCGGTTTTATATCTCCATAAAGCTCAGGATTGCTCTTTGAAAGCTTATCGCAGTCGCTATTAAAGGCATTAAAAAAAGCCTGCTGTCTTTGTTGCTCCTGCATGGCTCTAAAATTTCTTAATTCTTGCTGTTCTCTTTGTTGTTTTAACAGTTGTTCTTTTGTTGTACCTCTTTGATATGCAATTTCTTCTATAAGCTCCTCAGACTTTTTCTTTAGCCCTTCAAAACCTTCAACTTCGAAATATTGCTCAAAGGTATGTAACAAACTGTCGTATTCTTCATTTTTCTTTCTTTGCTCACCGAGTCTTTTTCCGATTACATTATCCATATAGGCTTGATGTTCATCTTTTGACCTAAATACCATGAACGGCTTATCATCTTCTGTTTCTTCTTCTTCGGATTCCTCTTCACCGTCTTGCGTATTTTCCTCACCTTCATCATCATCGTCAAGCTCATCGATATCATCAAGTTCATCATCATCGGCTTCATCGTCAACGTCAACGTCATCAATATCATCATCCTGCTCACCGTCTACAGGAACGTCTATTTCTTCATCATCTGCGGCGAATAATTGTAACTTTAATTTTTCTAAAAACATTATATCCTCCTGCACCCTTTGGGCGAAAATTTAAAATTTATTTTAAAGCGCTGTAATACAGCGAAATTAACTAATAGGATTATTGACTAATCCATCAATATTGCCTTTTAATTGCTCAATGTATGCGCTCTGCTCTTGCATCTGTCCTTGTTGCATTTGGAGTGCTTCATTCATCTGCATCATTTGCTGTTGCATCTGCATCATCTGATTATACATTTCTCCATTTCCTTTGACTTTCAGCAGCAACTTTTCCTTGCCGTCAAATATCATATTCTCTAATAGCAGTGTAGCAGCAATAGCAGCTTCCGGATTAAATACACCGCGCTCAAATAAATCAAGCATCATTTGATTGTGGCTGATAGTATTAAACGGGTTTTCTTTCTGTGCTATTATTTCTATATCGTAAACAGGCTTCCTATACTCAGGCTTCCACTCCGGATTAGGTACTTGATTTCCCATTTCATCTGTTAAATACGCTTCATCCATATTGGTAATCTGATTTATCATATTCGCATTATTAAAAGTAACATACTCAGGGTTGTTATCCTCTCCGATAATACGGAATTGTCTGTCCTCTGAATAGAATTCTCTTATCAGCTCAACAACTAATGTGACGAGTTTCTTAAAGCTCCTGTAATTAGACTTAACCAAATCTCTTGTAGTCTTATTGCCTGCTTCCTGTAATGCTGCAATAGCTCCGAAAGCTGTTACCCCTCCTGTAGTGCCTCCCTGGTTAAAATCTCTGTTACCCGATAGCTCCTTCATTTCAAGGATTTTATTTTCTCTTATCTTTGTCACTATATCCGGCAATGCGTCAGCCTGGAATGCTCTTACAGCGCTTTCATCTACAGCAGTAGAGCTTACAATTACATCCTTAGATAAATCCATAATGTCATCAGGATTTATACCGCCATCCTCTTTAGTCAGCCATCTTTGCTTAGAAGCAACAACACCATTATTAAGCGAAAGTACATCAAGCTTATCGACATATCCTTGATTGTTTTTATTCATATCAATCAAGCCCATACCCTCAAGAGTGCCTTCAAGCGGTATGTATTGGTCGATAATAAAAGGATATCTGCCATGAGCATATATTCCTGTTTGAGCTGTTTCTTCATTTGTAATCGATGATTCAAGCACCACCTCATTTGCCATCTTTGTTAGATGAACTATCTGCCTGCCATCCTTTGCTATGGTTCGCTCATAGCCATCTATAACAAGAGTTTTATTTGCAAGTATCGTTTGGTCTTGCCCTTCGTAAGTCTTTATCTGTACCGCATCTTGACCGCCATATGTTTCAGCACTTTCAGTCAGTTTGTCGGGATATTGTTCTTTTAATATGTCTGTATCAATTAAAGAAGTAACAAATACATACCTGCTATCCTGTATGTTAGTACAATTCGGCTCCCAATAGATCCTCAGAATATCCAAGTAATTTATTACTATATCACCTAAACCATTTTCCAAAGTATCATCCCAGGTAACGGATAAACAGCCAATACCTTGCTTGATTTTATACATACAATATTTATCATAAACATCATCCCAATTAGCATTTTGCATTATGACAGGGACAACCTTAGTCAGCCTTTCAGCTTCTACCTCGTCATTCTGCTCTCTTGCCAGGAATACCGGAGCAGGCTGATTGTCCATCAAATCAGCGTGTTTATTTAATATAGCATTCAGTAACGTGCCGGATGTTGGTTCATCGCCATCTGTTTTATCAATCAAATACTGCCAATACTCTTGTCTAAACCAATTCTCATTCTCGATAATTTTCATATCGAAAGCTTCTCTTGCTGCTCTGTACTCAGCAAAAGCATCGATATATTTCTTAACATCAATATCTTTAATCTTATGCAATGCTGATTCATCTGTAGGCTTTATAATTTCAGACAATCTTCCAACCTCCCTTCAATCTTTATTTTCTTAATATTTCCGCATTTATTACAACGGTATACTGCATCTACAACAGGCGTATTTCCTTTATAACGCAGGAACTTGTAACCTATATATCGGTAATTATGCCTGCATAACAAGCGTAGTAATTTTCTAAACATTAAGCATACCTCCAAATATAACCGTTGTGCTGTTTGTTTACGCCCCTGCAAACCAATGAAACGCTTGAATGATGGAAGCCTTCTTTATTTACGCTTCTCAATGATGAATGTTTTTTTATAAAATTACCGTCTTTATCATACTGTAAAACAGGTTTAGACCGAGCTTTACTGCTTCGTGTAATACAAGTTCCATAATTATTGTTGTATTTTTTGTCGCACCATTCTAAATTAGTAATATTGTTGTCTGTTTTTATTTCATTTACATGGTTTATTTCTGTTAATCCATTTATATTTGAAATAAAAGCTTCAGCTACTAATCGATGAACTAAAAAACATTTTTGTTTTCCATCCTTCCATAAATGCGCCTGCAGATATCCGTTACTATCCTTTCCTAATTTCAGTATCCTTTCTTTCACAAATCGTCCTTTGGAATCTTTTCTTTCCAAAGATTTAACTCTGCCAATATTGCTAATCTGATACATTCCATTATAGCCATCAATGTCTTTCCATATTTCCTCCATATTGTTCCTCCTATACTCTTATATTGTTAAACACTTTGCCCAGACTGTCGTACGGCGTGGTGATAATCGGTCTTTCAATCATATTCAACGGGTCATCTTGTGGTGTCCATATCTTTTTAGGCATCATGTTTTTCCGTTGTTTTATCGGTCTTGCCATACACATATATCGTACCTCGTCATAGCAGTTATGTGTTATGACTCCATTTCCTATTGCAAAATTATGAGTTTCATCAACTTCCATGTTATAAACATCTGCTTTTCCTGAATAATAAATAGATTTTATTTTCATGCTATTTTCCTTTTTCTATAAGAAGTGCATTTGCAATTATTAGAGCAAAATTTCGCAGTTTTATTAAAGCTTTCAAATTCTCTACCGCACCATTGGCATTTTAATTTATTTTTAACCCTGCTTCTCCATGCTTTTTTAGCATGTTCGCTGTGCCATCTTCTTCCTTCTTCGCTCCCGTGCCATTTAGCAGCTGCAGGAATAGCAGTTTCTATAAATCTTTCTTTTATTTCTTCTAAGTCTTTTTCTGCCATGTGGTCACTTAAATGTTTATTTGCTGTTTTTATTTCAAGATTTGAAATATCATTATTACTTCTGTCATTATCTTTATGATGAACATGATATCCTTTCGGAATATCACCGTTATAAAATCTATAAACAGCTAAATGTAGTCGCTTGCCTTTTCTCTGAAAATAATTTCCGCACAAATAATATCTTTCGTTGTTGAACTCTTGAATTGTATCAGATATTATATTTACATTCATAAAGCTCATCTCCTTCTCGTAATTCATCAAGCCTTTTCCATTCTCCGCTTTTTAACATAAACCTATGATTTTTAGTAGCTGTAATTTTAATTCCATCTTCAAGTTCAATAGTAAACACATCTACATTTTTTTGCGTTAATCTAACATCACTATACTTATGTAAATTTCCATCACTACTTACTACCAGTCCGTTTGTATCAACTAAATTCTTAATAGGTATTTTGCCCCTATCTGTCCATACTAAAGTATCACCTATCAAGCAATGGTCTTCGCCCTCAGTGTCGATATCCTCAACATCCTTTAAGTCATATACCAGGTTCGGCATAGTCCTAATGAAATCTTTACAAGTGTTAAATACATACAACATCGGTAATCCGTCAACATCAAAAGCTAATCTATAATGTATCTGCATTTTACCTGCGATACGTTGATTATCAGCAGGCTGCCAAAAGATACCCCTTCTTTCGAATATTCTTGCAATACTTCCATCCGGCATCCCGTTATCTGCAAATATGGAAGGGTCTGCATAGCCTATTATCTTATTTCCCTTTTCATATTTTTCTTCATAGGCTTTAACTAAATCAGCAACCTTGTCAACCGACATATAAAGTCCTTTGTTCGGCTCTTTTGTTACCCTTGTAACAGGGTCTTTTTCAGTTCCATACATTTCATGATACCTGTATAATCGGCCGCTTGGATCTTCCGCCCAATAGCCAACTGAAAACGGTCTTGAATAACCCCAGTCAAACGAACGATATCTTTTCCAATCGGAAGGAATAACAAAAGGGTCGATTACATGAGTTTTCTTCCTTGTTTGATAATTCTTAGGGTCGTTTACCCATTCAGTAAATACCTGCCCTTCAAACATATCCCAATTGCCTTCAAGGAGCGCTTTTTGTAATGCTTCCGGCAAGCTTTCAAGTTGTATAATATAATCTTCCGTCAAGTGAGGATTGTCCGTAACTAAGGCAGGAATATATTGTCTTGTAACAATAGTATTTCTTTTTAAAGTCCTGCTGTATGCTTCTATTTTGTGAATTTTGTATGGCTCCAAAGCATCAACGAACATTGACTTTACCCATCCATGACCAACGCCACCAGGATTAGCGGTAAACCTCTTGAAAGGCTTTACATTAAGTGACTTTGGCGCTCTTACTCTCGTCAGCAAGAAATCAAATATTTCTTTTTTAAATTTAGTAAGTTCATCGATGAATAACCTATTCATTTCTGCGCCTTGATAATTGTAAGCATCTACAAGGTTCCTTGCATATCTAAAATGCAATACAGAGCCATTTTGTAACTTGTAATCATGGTCGGAACCAATATATCTTCCTAATTCTCGTGGTATTGACAATTGAGCTTCTTTTACAAGTGTGTCCCTAAGTTCGGGATATGTATTTCTGAATAAATAAGAGTGTACGCCTGGATTCTCCATGCCGTCAATGAAAGCTTCCATTACTGTAGCTTTGCTTTTTCCTCCCCCTGCAGCACCACCGTATAAAAGTTCATCAGCCGTGGATGTATGATACATAGCTTGCTTTTTGGTAGGTATATAATCTATATTGATATCTATTCTTCATCACCATCCTTCTCAGGGCGTGGTATTGAATGAATAAGATTAATTGTCTTTGTATCATCGTCATCCTTCTTGTTATATAATCCTGCCATTTCAAGCAATACTTTCCCGTGATTAAAGCTTCCTCTCTTAGCTTCTCTCACAAAGGCATTGATAACAGGAGCAATAGATTGTTGCACTATGCTTTCTGAAAGCTCCTTATATAACTTTACAAACTCAGGCTTTTCAAAGGCAGTATAATAGATATTTCTTGTGCATTTTGCAGCCTTACAAATGTCGGTGATAGATTTCATTCGATAATCGGGATTTATCAATATTTCAAGCAGCGCCTTTTCCTTTTCTGTAGGCTTGTATTTTGTTGAGTTTCGTTTACTCAAATCAACCACCGCCTAATATATCCGGAAGTTCTTTGTCTATCGAATTCCAATCAAGCCCATATTTAGTTAGAATGTCACTGAAGTCCTCTATATTATGTGGTACTATCTTCAATCCCTTTTCTCCGATGCCAATATGCCTTAGCTCGTGGTACATCAGGACCTTCAACTGATTTTCATTCAGAAACCCTGTATTTCGCTCAAAATAGGTTATTATAAAGTCATATGGCAGGTATGCTTTATATAAATCCGTTACTTTTCTGCATTCTGCATAGGTAATCTTCTCACCCTGTTTCTTCTCATGACTGATGATGTAACCGATTTTAATACCATATTCCTTTATAAAATTGAACTCCGGAAAGTGCTTAATAATCTTATCTCCAAGCCTTCTTAATTCATGGCTGACTTCTGCTTCTCCAATATTTAGCTGTTTTCTTAAATTACGTATACGAATAGTTTTGTCTTTATTGTTTTGCTTTCTCCATATGCTATATAGTTCCTTGTAGGCTGCGCATGGAATTTCGCAACCATCTGCATAATAACAACTATTGCATATTTCGCTTATCATGCGCTCACCTCATTTCTAATCTTTGCCCACCCCAAACCCTATGCACTTTCATCAACCGTGCATCATCTAATTATTTATAAAGCAAAAGAGCGCCCTTGTCGAACGCTCTCTGCCGGAGGAGTCATGGTAAAAAAGTATCAGCACCCAATTACATAGAATCCAATATTAGCATTATAGACCATTTTTAAGTGCTACTACTGCAAACTTTACCATATCTTGCTATAACTTATCATATCTTACTTCTTTAATACTTTTTCAGCTTCTTCTCGTGTTAGAAATAATTCTTCTTGTCTATGGGTTTCGCCAGTTTCATACCAAGTTTTGTTATCTTCATCTGGAAAAGCTACCATAAACTCAATTTCATCTTTATTTATATAAAATCCACTTATTTTGCATTCGTAGGTTTTCTTTTGAATGTTTATATAAAAGATATCTCCAACTTTACAAGGCAAATTTATTAATAAGCCTTGTCTCATCAAATCTGCATACTCACTTACCTTACTATAAACTTCTAAATACATATCATATGCTTGTTTGATTTCTTCCGGCTCTAATCCTGTATTTTCATAAGTTTTTAAAATATTTAATGCATCTGCTATATTTGCATAACATGAATACGAACAGTTATTAAAAACTTCGTTATCATTTAATTCAATTGCTCCTTCGCTTAATCTATTCATTTTCTACCTCCTACACCCAATCTTCACACCAATCTTTTTCGGTTACATAAGTATCATATAGTGTGCATATTCCTTTGCCTGTATATGTTTCTTTGTAATAAATGCAGTTTTTACATTGTTCCATTGGTTTCCTCCTTATACGGTTCAGGTAATGGTTGCCATGCTATAACTTTATAGTCATTTACATATACCTCTGTGTAATCATCCCAATTTTCAATAGTTTCATACCAACCTTCTTTTACATAATATTCATCTTCTTCCTCAACGTAATCGTTCCAAGTGTAATCTTCACAATATGACCACATATCATCTACTTTTATGGAATGTTTCCCGATATACTTAGCATTGAAGCGAACGTATATATTTTTTTTGGTATATTCAGAATATCTTACACCCGTTACTTGTACTTTTGTATTGTTATCTGGCAGCCTCTCACTTACAGGAATCCAACCACCGTTTAATTGTTTTTCATTGATAATTTCGCATTCTTGGTCTATAAAGCATTTCGCTTTTAAAATTCCATTTGCTAACTCAATTTCTCCGTTAGCGGCTTTTTTATCTGCATATGCCCTTAGTTTCAACTGTAACTTGTCATAGTCCGTTAATCTCATTATTCCACCTCCGACCAATCTAATTTTTGACCGCAATCTTGACAATATTTCTGTAAGTAGTCTATATAGGCATTCTTACAAATCTGACAAATTATAATCCTATTACCCTTCGTTTTCTTTGGTGATTGTTTTTCAAGTGCTTGTATTGCTAAGTCAAATTCGTTGAAAACATGCCTTGTTGCCCTTAAGTTATTCTTAATAAAATCTTTATCTGCTTTGAGCAAACTTATTGCTTTTTTAATCTCAATATCATTCATTTTCTACCTCCACCCTTTCAAACTCTATAACCCACACCCAAGGATTAGCACCAAATCCATATTTGTCTAAGTCTTTTTTCTTTACTGTTGAGTCCCACAATTCTTCGAATCTGTTTACGACTCTATATTCAATTACTCCTCTGTTCGTAGTAATGTCGCTAGCCTTAACGCCTTCGTTAATCATATCTTGTATTGACATATCCTGTAATCTCTCAACCCTTACATTTGTAACCTTGAGAAATATCCTTGCTAACTCTTTTGGCATATGGATGCTTGGTTTCCATATTCCTGTATAGTCAATTTTAGAGTCTGCCCTGTAGGCAATTTTAGGAACTGTGATATGCCCATTTTCCATTGGGATATGTTCATATTCATATGGTACTTCACAAAATGTTTCTCTAACATAGAGAATGTCTCCGACTTGGTATTGATATACATCAAATATATTGTCGCAATCTTCAAATTTCTTAGGACACGTTTCATCTGCAAAAATATATTTTCTTGATGTTTTAAATAACGGCTGTGGTTTCATAATCCTTCTTGTAGCTGTCTTTCTGCCTTCAAGTGTTGCCTGTACCATCTCTGTGTTAAATAGTATTGGTTTTGCATTCTTCAATAGTTCTTCTCTATTCACTGTTTCGCCTCCTTGTAAGGTTCAGGTAATAGTTGCCATGCTACAACACACTCTTTGTTAAGAAAATTCGGTGCTAAATCATCCCCATCAAAAGACTTAAATTCACCATTTAAGTTTTTAAAGTTTTCATTATCTGAATGATATAAATATCCAACTACTTGTGCTGTTTTTCCTTTTTCATCTTTTAAAAACAAAAGTATATGTTCGTTATTTTGAGGCAATCTCTCACTTACAGGAATCCAACCACCGTTTAATTGTTTTTCAAGTGCTGATATTGCTAAAACATAATCATAAACATCAAATCCATGTTCTTTTGCACAATCTCTGCTACCTTTTAATGTCTGTATTGCATCTTCAATTTTCATTTTCTACCTCCCAAATTTCAACCAACACATCTTTTCCGCTGTGGTCTTTTATATATTCAATTAGCTTTTCTATATCATTCATCCTTATCCTCCATTAATCTTTCTTAATTCTTCAAGCTGTTTTCTACGTTCATGAATATTATCGCTCAAATCAGCTTCTTTCAAAGCTCCATTTTCACCGTTACAACTATCCTTATGGTGATTCTCGAATATTCTTACTTTTTTATGTTTTCCTACCGCCCAACGTTCAACGATAATATCGTGTTTATTCCTGCATCGTACAGCTTTTCTATATATTCCGAGTGTGCAGCCTTGCAAATAGGACAACAATACCTTATTTCGATGTACGCCATTAAATCCTCAATCCCCTTTCCTCCGCAAACCTCAGCCTAACCGCCTTCAATATCGCATACACCCCTCTTTCGGATGTAAATGTCTCCAAACTTGCCTTAGTTACTCTTTCGGATATATCACCCTTCCGGAGAGGCTCAGTTGCATCCTTAAAATAAACTATTTCAATAACCTCTCTAACCGTTCTTTTCGATGTATAGTAAACCTTTTCTACTGCCAAAATATCAAGAAGCTCTGCCAATTTCTTTTCAACCTGTTTCTCTGCATATATTACAGCAGCTTCCGTAGGCTTTCCGATGCCATTACCCTTTTCATGCTCACGCTGATAATCTTCTAAAGCCTCTGCCATGTACTGAGCCTTGAGATTACGGTATGAAGGCTTTCCTTTGGCCGCATAGAACCTAAAAGCCTCCGTAGCATAATCTCTGATATGGTCTTTTTTCATCGGTATACTTTGTTTGTCCTCTTGTCTTTGACCTCAATTCGATTTATAACGATTAAATCGAACTTGCGGAGCATATTCTTAACTAATTTAATTGCCTCATGTACTTCATTATTTCGCTCATTCTTACTGTTTTTCCTGCTCCCTTTGTCAACCTTTTTTATTGCTTCATAGGCTGTCAAGTCTAAACATCCGCTTTCATTTCTTCTTGGATCCTTGTTATCTGCCTTCATGATTTAGCCTCCATTATCTCAACTACAACCTTATCGCCTTGCTTATAAATAAAATCATCTTGAAATCCATCTACATACTGATTGTTGTCGTTCGGTAGTATCCCTGATTTTTGCAATGCGTCTAAAATATACTTTTTCGCAAATGCAACATTGTCCTTATCTCTATTCTTGTTTTGTTCATACCAAATAAATTTTAATCTTACCGGATTACTTATTTTACTTTTAATTTTTTTCAAACACCAAAGGATATCATCCTCAACGCTTTGTTTATGACTGTTTCCACCGTACTTGTTACCACGGTTAGCGCTTACATAGTCATTTAATGATGGCAACCTGAAGGGTATTTCGATTTTAATCACTTAATCTTCTCCAAAGGAACTAATCTTTTTCTGTTATCTGCAAAATATACAATCGCACATTCATATATGTCCTTTGGTTCTTTGTGAATTGTTAAATGTTCACAACTTCGAAAGTCATAACCTGTATCTGCTACTAAATATCCTGTAGCAACAATTTCTTTAAACCCTACTAAAAATCCATTGAAATGTTTTTCTTTTATTTCATAATAAGTTTTCAAAAAATCTAAATCACCGCAGCACTCGCTAACTTCTTCAAAATCATCATCATTGGAATTTCTATATACGGCTTCTTTTACATCACCTTCAATGACTTCAATAAATTTGCCATCATATACCTTTTTCAGATAACCTGTACAATGAACCTTTGAAAATAACAACTCTTTCACTTGCTCTCTATTCATAATTCCTCCTCAATCCTTCTGGGAACTCTCTTAACATATTCTCTTCGCCCATGATTTTAATAAGGCTGTCTTTCATAAATACAGGTATATTAGCTTGTCTGCATTGTTCAACTATGCTGTCAATCCATTCTTTTTTAGGAATTATTTTGCCTTTTCTGTTTCCTGTCTCCGCTCCAATTATCACCCAGTCAAGATATTTAATATTATTTTCTAACATTTTTTCATTTAGTGCCTCATGTAATGGCTCTATTGATATAAATCTCTTTGCATGTCGCTGTTCTATTTTACCGGTTGAATTAAACAAGTCTTGACCTTTAAACGCAAAGCTTTTTGAATCAGTTGCGGTTGTTCCAAGCCACATATAGCACCTGTAATCTAATTCACTTCGATATATTTCTTTGTATCTCTTTGGATTCTTAGTCAAGAACAAATAATTGTGCCAATCCGCTTTCGTGCAAGCTTCCCATACCTCCATTATCCATTCTTGCGGTACCCAATCCCCGAATAAATCCGCCATGCTGCAAACAAATATATTTTGTCCTTTGGTTTTTCTTGCAGGTTCATCAAGTCTGTATTTATGAAATGTTGGTGCAAATCCCCACGGATATGGTCCGGTATGCACGGCATCACTATAAGATTTCACCTTACCTGTATAGACGTGACAATCATTGTCGTATTGGGGCATACCAAATCTATTTGCAATCTTCCTTGCGTAACAATATGGACATCCATGCAGGCAGCCTGTTACAGGATTCCATGTGCTATCGCACCATTCTATTTTTGTTTTATTCATTTTCTACTACTTCCCTTTTTAAATTATTTTTTATATCGGTTAATGTCGCTTGAATGCTATTGATATTTCTTTGTATATCATCTATCTCCGGCGGATATCCTGCTGATAGATAATCATCTAACTTATCAGGTAAATATTTTTCGTACCAACCGCCAATACCATGTTTTTTCATAACACCTATTAACTTTTTGAGAATTTCCATTTTCTCTTGTGAATGCTTTAAGCTGTATATTTCATTTTCCATTTCTGTTATTTGCTTTGCTAATTTAGAACTTAATGTATAGCCTATATTTTTCTTATCTGCTTTATCGTTTATATATGCTTCCACATATTCCTTCCTGCAGCTATAAAAAGGAGTTCTATCGCTATCCATTTTATTCATAATGATGTACATCAACATATTTGCATTAATCTCAATATTCCCGTATATCGCCTTCTTCACAGTTTTAATAGCTCCGCTTTCCGGGTAGTAATACATTAAACCTATTTCTGTTGGAATTTCCTCTTTTTTAATTAATCCTTTTGGAGTAACTAAATACAATTCATGACAATATGGTAAATAACAATGATATTTTACATCTCTTAAAAAATCACTTCTATCAACCTTGACCTCATAAATAGTAATTTTAGGTTTTGTCCAACTCTTTTTTATTGCAACACCGTCAAATATATATAAACCTTCTTTATTTGGCGTAAAAGTTCCACCGTTTTTACATTCAGTTATAAAAAAATCATTAGTATGTATTTTACTTAAAGCTTCTTTGACTTCGTATGCCTTTACCTTCATCGTCAATCTCATCGCCTCCTAAAGTTTTTATTATTAGTAACCCCATCGCCGACATTCCTACTAAAACACCACCCATAAACGCTATTATCATCTGTAACATAACGCCCCCTTTAACTAACTAATTTTAACAACTCCGCCTTTTTTCTCTTGGTACTTGCGCCGCCTCTAATGTGTTTTTCATTAAAATTTCTTCTTAGAACGATATAAACTTGATAATGTAAATTTTTATTTATTTTAGGGAGCCTTTGCTTCATGTCTTTATGAGTTGTTGACTTAGTAACTCCAAAGACTTTAGCGCATTCCCTTATGGTACATTTGTTTTTTATTATGTAATTTGCTTCATCATGTATTCTTTTGTAAATTTCATCAGCTTTACTCATCTTCATCCTTCCTTTCTTAGATTTTTAATTACCTCTTCTTTTCGCTGTTCTGCCAATGCGTTTAAATCGACTTTTTCATCGCTTTGTATAAAGTTGTGAAATTTGTTGGGCTTAATTTGTTGAGCAGTTTTTATAGGTTCTTTTCTGCTCCAATTAAGAATTGTTGCATAATCGCTTTTATACCTCTTTCCTGTAGATGCTTTGTAGCCGTCAAGTCTATTAATTAAATCCTCTGCGACTGTTTGTCCTAACTTGTCTAATAGTTTTTTATATTCGTCCTCTGTTAAAGATACGCTCTGAAATTCACCAAATTTATTTTTAATAGGTTTTTTAGGAGCAGGTATATCTTTTATATATTCTTTTTCTTTTTCTTTTTCTTTTTCTTTTTCCCCCAAGTCTATAGATAGGGTA
>ENA-UOOR01001622-UOOR01001622.1-fermentation-metagenome-genome-assembly--contig:-NODE-1622-length-25761-cov-19.888392_pt1 | contig 25761 bp, 43 predicted proteins | sample MGYA00245780_ERZ724029 | MGnify/ENA primary metagenome ERZ724029 (study PRJEB28704, sample SAMN03018315) | fermentation metagenome | biome: anthropogenic terrestrial biome; feature: soil... | reverse complement strand
CTCGGGAGCGAAAGCTGAACCAGGCGAGCTCTACATGCCCGACACAGGCCCACAGGCTGCGCCGGTCTGGACCATGATAGGGCATGTCAAAGTCGTATGGAGTTGACTTCCCGCTTTGTCGGGACGTCCGGCCACGTCGAGGCTCATCCCCTTGCCGGCTTCCTCAGCGCAGGGGCTTCAGCCGCACCGCCTTGCTGTCGACATAAACTACAGGCAACCAAATCGTAGCATGGGAGGATACGCAAAATGAACCTTATGGTCCCCGGTGTCATGCAAGGCCTGGTGGGAGCGTCCTCTTTCACGAAACTCGCAGACGCTTCCATGAGCGTCTATCAGCAGGCCAGGGCAAGGCACGACGAGGGCACGGCGGTTCGATCCCTGGGGTATGCTGCAACTTGCGCTGGCAGTGCAGCTGAATCAAGCGCGAAAGCGCAGGAAGCTCTGAGGAAAGCGCAGCTCGAAGCCAGAGAGCGTGCCGAGGACGAGCAGGAAACGGAAACGCAGAAGCAAACAACGAACACGCCAACGCCTGCCGATGCTGTGGAAATCAGCAGAGGCGGCCAAGCAATCGCCGACGGGAAAACCAACGCCGCGGGCGTGCATAGCACAGAACCTGCGGCTGATGCAGTTGAGGGCCTCGTAGTGTACACATCGCAGGCCAAAGCCGCGCCCACAGCCGTTCAGCCGAGGCTATCAGTGATAGCATGATAAGCGATCTGGCCAGGCTGCCTCACTTGGAGCCTGGCCAGCGACACACTATCTCGTGAAACGCCCTCAGCTTATCTCTTAGAGAACTGAGGCGCCTTACGCGCCTTCTTCAGGCCGTACTTACGACGCTCTTTCATCCGCGGGTCGCGCGTGAGGTAGCCCGCCTTCTTCAGGGCCGACCGGAGTTCAGGATCGACCTCAACGAGCGCTCTGGCTATGCCGTGCCGCACGGCGCCCGCCTGCCCGCTCACTCCGCCTCCGATCACATCGACGACGGCATCGTATTTGCCGCCCGTCTCCGTCACTTCGAATGGGCCGTTTACCACCAATTCGAGAGTGCGGCGGCCAAAATACTCATTTGCAGGCTTCTTGTTGACCAGTATCCTGCCGGAACCCGGCACTAGCCTTACGCGAGCGACTGAGCACTTGCGTCTGCCTGTCGCGGAAAACTGCAGTTGCGCCACAGAGTTATCCCCCTTCCTCGCCCGGATCAAACCGTTATTTCGAGCGGCTCAGGTTTCTGCGCCGCATGCGGGTGCTCGGGGCCCGCGTATACCTTAAGCTTCATTCCCATCCTGCGGCCCAGCCGTGTATGCGGAAGCATGCCCTTGACGGCCTTCTCCACAACACGCACAGGCCTAGTCGCAAGAAACTTCTCGTAAGTCATCTGACGAATCCCGCCCGGATAGCCGGTGTGCCAGTAGTGTATCTTGGTCTGAAGCTTGTTGCCGGTGAGAATCACCTTGTCAGCATTGACCACTATGACATGGTCACCCACATCGATGTGAGGGGTGTACATTGGCTTATGCTTGCCCTTCAGGACACTGGCCACCTCAGTGGCGAGCCTACCCAGGGGCTTCCCGGCAGCATCCACGACATACCACTTGCGGACGATATCGTCGGGCTTCGGCGTATATGTGGCCGACATCGAGTTCCCTCCCAGATTGAACTGCTCGTCGGAGTGTCGTCAGTGGCTCCGGGGCTTGGCTCCACTGGCACAAGACTCACGAAGCAATTCTAATATAGTGACCATGCACTGTCAAGGCTAGCCGCTGCGCTCGCAGGATCCTGACCCTGACACCAGGGATGCCACGGGCTCGGGATAGATCACCCTGACTAGGTAGAGCCCATCAGGCGGAGCGGTGGCAGGACCTTTCGATCTGTCGCGCGATGCCAACAACCACTCCACAAGCCCCGCGTCGGCCCGCCCCGCCCCCACCTCGAGCAGGGCGCCCACTATGGCGCGGACCATCTTGTATAGGAATCCGTCCGCCTCGATCTCCACCGTCACTGCGTCCAACCCAAGAAACTTGAACCTGGCAGCCTCGACCGCGAGGCGCCGGATCGTCCGGACACTGGTCTTGGCTGATGAGCCGGTGGACGCGAACGCGCTAAAGTCGTGTTGCCCCACTAGGCACCGGGCGGCCTCGGACATGGCCCCGGTGTCCAGGCACCGTCGAACCAGCAGCGCCCTGCCCCAGAGGATCGCGCTCCCTCCCTGCTCGCTGCACTCCAGGCTTGGCTCCGATTCCGGCACGATAACATACCGATATACCTTGGCAATGGCGTCGAATCGCGCGTTGAAACCCTCCGGCGCTTCGAACGACCTGAGCACCCTCACATCTCGCGGGAGCGCTGTGTTGAGCGCCGGCGCAAATCTGTCTCCCGGTATCCGCGAGCCGGTAGCGAAGTTGGCCACTTGTCCAAGAGAGTGCACCCCGGCATCGGTCCTTCCCGCGCCGGTTATCCTGCGTCGCTCACCGGTGATCCGCGTAATCGCATCTTCCACCGCACCCTGCACAGTCCGTATGACCCGGCCAGTTCCAGCCCGCGCCGCGCCATCGGGCGCGCGCGGCGTCTCGCCCGCCTGCACCTGAAAGCCCTGGTAACCCGTGCCCACATACTCCAGCACCAAACCGATCTGGCGCATCCTACAGCACCACAACAACCAGCACTGCGTATGCCGTCACAAGCGTCAGAGCCGCCACGTCCAGCGCGCCCATGCGAAGCTGCCTCAGCCTCGTCCTGCCCTGTCCGCCCCGATAGCACCTGGCCTCCATGGCCATGGCCAGTTCGTCCGCGCGCCTAAACGCGCTCACGAACAGGGGCACCAGTATCGGAATCATGGCCCGGGCGCGTTTGGCGATGTTGCCGCTTTCGAAATCCGCTCCCCGCGCCATCTGCGCCTTCATTATCTTGTCCGTCTCCTCCAGGAGCGTTGGTATGAAGCGCAGCGCAATAGTCATCATCATGGCAAGCTCGTGGGCGGGCACGCCCACGAACGACAGCGGCTTGAGCAAGCTCTCGAGCCCGTCCGTGAATGCAATCGGCGAGGTGGTCAGGGTCACAATAGACGTGGCCATGATCAGCAGCGACAGGCGGGCGACGGTTATCAGCCCTTGAGCCAGGCCCCGATCGGTTGCCACGATCTTGCCTATCCTGAAGATCGGCTCTCCGGGATCCATGAACAGATGCAGGCCGAATGTGAGCACCATGACGAACAGGAGCGGCCTCAGCCCCCGAATCACCATCTTGATCGGCACACGCGACGCCAGCACTGCGCCGATGATCAACGCCCCGAGCGCCGCATATGCCCATGCGCTCTTCACTATGAACAGCGCTATCACCACGACCAGCGACAGCGCGATCTTGGAGCGAGGGTCCAGCCGGTGCATGAGCGATTCGCCGGGCATGTACTGGCCGATCGCAACGGAAGAGATGTTCATGCGCCCACCTCCCCCTCCCTCTCGCCCTCATTCGCTCGGCCCGATGCTCCAAGCAATGCAGGCAGCAGCGCGCGCAGGGCTTCATCCACCGTGATCACGTCCTCGGTCGACGGCAGACCCCTGGCCGCAAGCTCCGCCATAAGCGCTGTGACCTGCGGCACTCCCAGTCCCATGTTGACAAGCTCTTCGCGCCTGCGAAACACCTCGCGCGCCGACCCCTCCATCGCCACAGTACCGCCGTCCATGACAACGAGCCTTTCGGCGAACCGCGCCACATCCTCCATGCTGTGGGAGACCAGCACGATGGTGTAGCCGTGCGCTTCATGCAGTTGCCTGATCTCCCCCAGCACTTCCTCACGCCCGCGCGGGTCCATTCCCGCGGTGGGCTCGTCCAGCACCAGCACCTCGGGGCGCATGGCCAGCACGCCTGCGATGGCCACTCTGCGCTTCTGCCCGCCGGAAAGCTCGAAGGGCGACCTGTCGCACAGGGCATCGTAGTCGAGGTCGACCACTCGCATAGCCTCGCGAACAGCCTCGTCCACATTGGCCTGACTCATCCCCATGTTCCGCGGGGCGAAAGCAATGTCGGCAACCACGGTCTCCTCAAACAGCTGGTGTTCTGGGTACTGAAATACCAGGCCTACCTGGCGGCGGATGTCGCGCAGCGCGACGCCCTTGCGCCAGATGTCGCGTCCACCCACCAGCACGTGCCCGGAGTCAGGCTTGAGCAACCCATTGAAGTGCTGTATGAGAGTGGACTTTCCCGAGCCGGTCCGCCCGATTATCGCCACAAGCTCTCCACGGTTTATGCGGACGTTCACATCGGTGAGCGCCTGCCGCGCCAATGGGGTGCCCCTCATGTATGTGTAGCAGACATCGCGCACCTCGATCACCGCATCGCTCGTCGCATCGCTCATCGTGCCGTTCAACTCTGCCCGCCTCCCCTGCCAACGCCAACGATCGCCGCGACATCGTCGGCCAGCTCAGCAACGGTAAGCGGAGATCGCGTCAACGGCGCCCCGGCGGCGCGCAGCGCATAGGCGAGCTCCGTCACCTGCGGAACATCCAGGTCCAGGCTGCGCAACATCGCCGGCTGGGAGAAAACCTCGCGCGGTGTTCCGCGGAGCGCAATACGCCCGCCTTCCATGACTACGACCCGATCGGCCAGAACCGCCTCGTTCATGAAATGGGTGATGTGTACAACAGCTATGCCCTCATCCGAAGCCAGACGCCTCACGGTGGCAAGCACCTCGCTCCTGCCCACCGGATCGAGCATGGCCGTGGGCTCATCGAGGACAATACATCTGGGCCTCATTGCAATGACGCCGGCAATGGCTACGCGCTGCTTCTGCCCTCCTGAAAGCATGTGGGGCGCGGACTTCTCATTCCCAGTCATGTCCACGAGCGCCAGGGCCTCGTCCACCCTCCGCCTGATCTCGCCGGGCGGGACGCCCAAGTTCTCCGGTCCGAACGCCACATCCTCCTCGACGGTGGTAGCCACTATCTGGTTATCAGGGTTCTGGAACACCATGCCCACCGTCTGACGTATGTCCCACAGCCGGGATTCATCACGTGTGTTCATCCCCAGCACAAAGACATCGCCGCGTGTGGGCACAAAAATGGCGTTCATGTGTTTCGCGAGCGTGGACTTGCCCGAACCGTTATGCCCGATCACGGCCACGAACTCGCCGCCCATAACCTCAAGGCTCACGTCGAGAAGAGCTTCCACTTCGCCCGGGCCGCCGCCGTCATACGTGTACGACACGTTCTCGACGCGAATCACAGGCTCCATGGGCTATCACGTCACTTCTTAGCTTTAGCTTTCTTCTCGTCGGCGCGGCTTCTGTCAACCAGCTCGATCACAGCCAGGGGCGCAGCATCGCCGCGCCTAGGCCCAAGCTTGACGATGCGAGTGTACCCGCCGGGCCTCTCAGCATACTGCGGTCCTATCTCATCAAACAACCTCTGCAGCGCCATGGGCTCCAGAACATACCGTGCCGCAAGACGTCTGTGGTGAAGGTCGCCTTTTCTTGCCCATGTTATGAGCTTCTCAGCAATGGGGCGCATCTCTTTCGCCTTCGACTCAGTGGTGATAATCCTGTCATGAATGAACAGATTCGTCACCGAGCTGCGGAAAAGGGCGCGCCTTGCAGACGCCGTGCGGCCTAGTTTCCCTTGCCTCACTTGCGCTCTCCTCCTTCGTCCTAACCGTCCGTATTACTACTCCTCAGGCTGCCGGAGCGATAGACTCAGCGACTCCAGCTTCTGCTTGACTTCTTCCAGCGATTTGCGGCCGAGGTTCCTGACCTTCATCATGTCTTCCTCGGTCTTGCGGGTCAGTTCATCGACGCTGTTTATGCCCGCTCTCTTGAGGCAGTTGTAAGAACGCACCGAAAGATCCAGTTCCTCAATGGTCATCTCCATCACGCGCTCGTGTTTGTCCTGAACCGGCTGGTCTTCGGCCTCAGGCGCCTCTTCCTCCTGCGAAAGGTTGATGAACAGCCGCAGAAGGTCGGTCATCATGCCGGCCGCGCTGCTCACTGCTTCCTTGGGCCGCATGGTGCCGAAAGTCCACACCTCAAGCACTAGCCTGTCGTAGTCGGTGACACCGCCTACGCGCGCGTTTTCCACCTTGTAGTTGACTCGCTCCACAGGAGTGAATATGGAGTCCATCGGTATCACGCCTATAGGCTGGTCAGGTCGCTTGTTCTTCTCTGCCGATACGTAGCCTCGCCCCGGCTCCACAAGCGCCTCAAGGGACAGGACGGCTCCCGTCTCTTCCTGCTTACCGGTGTCGGGCCTGATGGATTCCATGCTGCCCAGAGTAGCGATGTGCAGCTCCGGATTGAGGATCTCTACATCTGCATCGGCCTCGAAGTCGTCCGCAGTCACATCTCCCGGGCCCTGGGCGTTCAGCCTGATAATCCGGGGATCACCGCCGTGCAGCTTCACAAGAAGGCCCTTAAGGTTCAGGATGATGTCGGTAACATCCTCATAGACCCCGGGAATGGTCGAGAACTCGTGCAACACCCCGTCGATCTTGACCGAGGCAACCGCCGCCCCGGGCAACGACGACAGAAGGATCCTGCGCAATGAGTTGCCCAGGGTTATGCCGTATCCTCTCTCGAGGGGCTCTACGACAAACCTGCCGTATCGGTCGCCATCTTCCTGGCAATCGATTCTAGGCCTTGGAGATTCGATCATAGCGCGCTCAGCACCCTCCTTCTCATCTGGGGCAGCATTACTTCGAGTACAACTCGACGATCAAATGCTCCTGGATATCCAGGTCGACCTGGTCTCTTGCGGGAACCGAGAGCACCTTTCCGCTCAGTCGGTCCTCTCCAAGCGACAGCCACGCGGGCATGCTCGGAGCGGCGCCCTCCGCGATCCCCTTGAACTGGAGAAGATTCCGGCTCCCAGTTCTCACCGAAACCTCGTCGTCTGGGCGCATTTCGTACGAGGGCACAGATACCTTCTTGCCATTCACCGCGAAGTGACCGTGCCTCACCAGTTGCCTGGCCTGAGCCCTGGAATCGGCCATGCCCAGCCTGTAGACGATGTTGTCGATTCGCATCTCCAACACCGCGAGGAGGTTCTCGCCCGTAATCCCGCGCCTGCGCTCTGCTATGTCGAAGTAGCGCGCGAACTGAGCCTCGTGTATGCCGTAGATCCTTCGGAGCTTCTGTTTCTCTCTGAGCTGGGTTCCGTATTCAGAAGTCTTCTTGCGCCCCTGTCCGTGCTGTCCGGGCGGGTACGCCCTCCGGCCTACAGAGCATTTCTCACCATAGCACCTATCTCCCTTGAGATAGAGCTTCGTTCCCTCGCGGCGGCAGAGCCGGCACACAGGTCCCGTATATCTCGACATTTCAGCACCTCCTGTTCGCTCCTGGCTATACGCGCCGTCTCTTAGGCGGCCTGCACCCATTGTGAGGAATGGGCGTCACGTCCTTGATCATGCTGACCTCCAGCCCTGCCGCCTGAAGCGACCTGACTGCAGCCTCGCGCCCTCCTCCCGGCCCCTTGACCAGCACCTCGATGCTGCGCATCCCGTGCTCCATCGCCGCGCGCGCCGCCACATCGGCAGCCTGCTGCGCCGCGAACGGAGTGCCCTTGCGGGACCCCTTGAAGCCCATAGCGCCCGAAGACGACCAGGATACTACTGCGCCCGTGGGGTCAGTAATCGTGATAAGAGTATTGTTGAAGCTGGACTTAATGTGTGCGATCCCAGACTCAATGTTCTTACGCTCCCGCCTTCTGGGCCTTGCCTGCTTCTTGGCCATCAGCGATCCTCCTTTAGCTCTTCTTGCGGCCGCCAACCATCCTCTTAGGCCCCTTGCGGGTCCGCGCGTTGGTCTTGGTGCGCTGGCCCCTCACGGGCAGGCCGCGACGGTGCCTGAGGCCCCGGTAGCTCCCGATCTCCATGAGCCTTTTGCCGTTCTGGGCCTCTTCGCGATGGAGGTCGCCTTCCACCTTGTAGCCCCGATCGATCGACTCGCGCAACTTGGCGACCTCGTCTTCCGTCAGGTCCCTCACTCGCGTATCGGGGCTTATCCCGGTCTCGCTCAGGATCTGCTTGGACGAAGTCAGGCCGAGTCCATATATATAGGTGAGAGCTATCTCTATTCGCTTGTCCCTCGGAAGGTCTACACCTGCGATTCGCGCCATCCTACGCTACACCTCCTAGCCCTGCCGCTGCTTGTGCGTGGGATTTGGGCATATCACGCGCACGCGGCCTTTTCTTTTGACTATCTTGCACTTGTCGCACATCTTCTTAACGGACGGTCTTACCTTCATGTCAAACCCTCCTACTTGTATCTCCACACGATCCTGCCACGAGTGAGATCGTAAGGCGACAGCTGAACAGTGACCCGATCGCCAGGCAGAATCCTGATGAACCTCATCCGCATTTTGCCGGACACATGGGCCAGAACCTTGTGGCCGTTCTCAAGCTCCACTCTGAACATGGCGTTCGGGAGGGGCTCAACCACGGTGCCCTCGACTTCGACGCAATCTTCCTTGGCCATTACTGAGCATGCTCCTCCTTTCTCTCGTGGGGTCTGTAAGCTCTTAACGCCGTAACAAGCTGAGTATCAGAGAGGGGGAGACCCGATGCGAGCCTCGACTTGGCGCCCTCGTCCACCTGCTCCAGAACTATCAGATGAGCCCTGTTCTTTCGCTTCGGACTAGACATCCTATGCGTGACGCCGTCAGCGATGTAAGCGTATCGGCTCTCCGAGAGGCCGACGACCACGTAGAGCCTTCCCTTGTCCCTTCCCATTTTCGACACTACTAACTGTCCAAGTGATGGACCATCGGAAGACACAGCCTCCGCACCTTCCTCGCAAGTTACGGGAGAGTCAGAACCTCGGGACCATCCTCAGTCACGGCCACCGTATGCTCAAAGTGGGCCGACAGAAGTCCATCCAATGTGCACGCGGTCCAGCCATCGCCGAGTATCCGGACCTCGTGCCCGCCCGCATTAACCATTGGTTCGATGGCAAGTACCATCCCTGCCCTAAGCCTGATCCCCTCGCCCGGGCGCCCGAAATTCGGGATCTGCGGTTCCTCGTGCATCTTCCGCCCGATTCCGTGCCCTACAAAGTCTCTCACCACGGAAAACCCATTGGCCTCCACAAACGCCTGAACCGCGCTGCCGATATCTCCAAGACGGCGCCCCGGCCGCGCATTCGCTATCCCGGCATCCAAAGACTCGCTGGTGACCTGCATGAGCCGCTCGGCCTCGGGAGCCACCGCGCCCACGCCCAAAGTGACGGCGGCATCGCCGTGGTACCCATCGACTATCGCGCCCACATCCACGCTGACTATGTCGCCTTCGACCAGAATCCGACCGCCCGGAATTCCGTGGATGATCTCGTCGTTTACCGAAGCGCAGATCGAAGCGGGAAACCCGCGATATCCCTTGAAGGACGGGACGCCGCTTCCCTCGCGTATTGTGTTCTCAGCGAGCCTATCGAGCCACCCAGTGCTGACGCCAGGCCGCACGCTTTCGCGGAGCACTTCCAGGACCCGCCCCACCAACGCGCCCGCGCGCCGCATCCGAGCTATCTCGTCCGGAGTCTTTAGAATGATCATCTACTATTACACCTTCTAAGCGCATCCGAAATGCGCTTGTGAACGGATTCAGGGCCGCCCGTCCCATCCACCGACACCAACAACCCCAGCCCGGCGTAGAAGTCTTTCAGAGGCTCCGTCTGCTCACGGTAGGTTTCGAGCCTCTTCATGACTGTGTCGGCGCGGTCGTCATCCCTCTGGACCAACTCTCCGCCGCAACTGCACGCATCGCTGGGAGGCGGATTGAACTCCACATGCCACGCCCGCCCGCATTTGGGACACACGCGGCGCCCCACAGCCCGTCTCACCAGTTCACCATCGGGTACGTCGATTGTGATCACACCGTCCAGTTTCAGGCCGCCGCTCGCCAGAACTTCCTGCAGCTCGCGCGCCTGCGGGACCGTCCGCGGAAAGCCGTCCAGAACGAACCCGCATGCCGCATCGCGCTCCGACAGCCTCTCGCGCACGATGCCCAGGGTCACATCGTCAGGGACAAGCCGGCCGGCGTCCATGTACCGGCGAGCTTCCATCCCAAGCTCCGTCCCGGAGGCCACAGCCGCTCTGAACATGTCGCCTGTGGAGATGTGCGGGACGCTGTATTCCCGCGAGAGCTCCACAGCCTGCGTGCCCTTGCCCGCGCCGGGCGGCCCCATCAGAACCAACCGCATCTTGCGTGCACTCCTACTTCATACTTCTACTTCAGGAAGCCCTCATACTGCCTCATGATCAGCTGCGCCTCGATCTGCTTCATCGTGTCGAGAGCCACGCCCACCACGATGATCAACCCGGTGCCGCCGAACGAGATGCTGCCCGAAGTGAGCTTGCCTGTGATATTCGGCAACAGAGCAATAGCCGCGAGGAAGATAGCTCCCACAAAGGTGAGCCTGGTAAGCACGCGGTCGAGATACTCGGCCGTCGACCTGCCCGGCCTGAACCCGGGGATGAACCCTCCGTACTTCTTCATGTTGTCGGCCACTTCCACCGGGTTGAACGTGATGCCGGTGTAGAAGTAGGTGAAGAGGATCACCAAAACAACGTACACGATATTATACACCCACGCATTGTAGATAAACCTGTTCACGCTGGCGGAAATCGCCGGAACAAACTGGCCTATCGTCTGCGGAAACGCGAGAACCGAGGACGCGAAGATCACCGGAATCACGCCCGCCTGGTTGAGCCGTATCGGCATGTGCGTGCTCTGCCCGCCGTACACTCGCCGGCCGACCACCCTCTTGGGATACTGAACCGGTATCTTGCGCTGCGCTTCGGTGGTGGCGATGACCGCCATTATCAGGGCCAGACCCATCACGCCATAGATCGCAGTCATCGCGATGCTCCCGGCGCCCTGCTTCAGCATCCCGACCACGCCCGTCAGCTGAGCTGGAAAGCGGGACAGGATGCCGGCGAAGATGATCAAGGAGATGCCGTTGCCGATTCCCTTCTCCGAGATCTTGTCGCCAAGCCACATGGTGAACGCAGCCCCGGCCGTCATGCTCAGCACGATGAGCAGTTTCCAAACGACTCCGGGCCTCACAGCCGTGCCGAACATCGCAGCGTAACTGTAGCCCTGGACAATGGCGAGTACGACAGCTCCATACCGGGTATACTGCGACATCTTCTTGCGGCCCTCCGGCCCTTCCTTCTTCAGTTCCTCGAGGGCCGGGATGACCACCGCGAGCAGCTCGATGATGATCGACGCGGTGATGTACGGTCCTACATTGAGCGCGAACACGGTCGCTCTGGATAATCCGCCTCCTGAGAACATGTCGAGGAGACTCAAGAGGCCTACTCCAGTCTCGCCGGCTAGCCTCTGGAACTCCGCCACGAAACTCGCCGTGTTCACTCCGGGGACAGGTATGAATGACCCGAGCCTGTAGATGAACAGCAAGAAAGCTGTGTACAAGATCTTCTTTCGAAGATCCGGCACCCTCCAAGCGTTGACCAGCGCTCCCAGCACCTATATCACCTCCGCGGAGCCTCCCGCTGCCTTAATCTTTGAGACGGCGCCATCGCTGAACTTGTGGGCGCGGACGGTCAGGGCCTTAGTTATCTCGCCATCCCCGAGGACCTTCACGCGCACGTCATACCCTCTGATGAGGCCCTTCTCCTTGAGCTCCTCGCCCGCAACCTCATCGCCAGATTCGAACACGCGCTCAAGGTCGCCCACGTTCACAACAGCGTACTCCACCTTGAACTTGTTATTGAAACCCCGCTTCGGCAGGCGTCTGTAGATGGGGGTCTGCCCGCCCTCGAACCCGGGGCCTTTGCCTCCTCCGGACCGTGCGAGCTGGCCCTTGCTGCCGCGGCATGCAGTCTTCCCGTGACCTGAGCCCGTGCCGCGGCCCACTCTCTTGACGTTCTTCTTGGCGCCGAACGGGGGGCGCAAATCCTGTAACCTCATCGGTGCACCCCTCCCTCTCAGTCGATCTCCCGGACCACTACGAGGTGGCGCACCTTATGCACCATACCCCGTATGACCGGGTTGTCATCATGCTCGACCGTCTGGCCTAGCTTGCGGAGGCCCAGGGACCGAACTGTCGCCCGCTGGTCTTCCGGTTCGCCGATGGCGCTTTTCCTCCATGTGATGACAAGTCTTCTAGCCATCCGAACCCCTCCTACTTCGCAAGCTCCTCAACTGACTTGCCGCGTATCTGAGCCACCTGCTCCGCAGTGCGCATGGACCTAAGCCCCTCCATGGTCGCGTTGACCACGTTCAGAGGGTTATCAGACCCGAGAGATTTGGTCAGGATATCCCGATACCCCGCAAGTTCCAACACGGCCCTGACAGGCCCGCCAGCTATAACTCCAGTTCCAGGGCCAGCGGGCTTAAGCATAACACATCCGGCGCCGAATGTCGCGGTCACCTCATGCGGAACGGTAGTGCCCACCATGGGCACATCCATCATGTTCTTCTTGGCATCGTCAACGGCCTTCTTGATCGCCTCCGACACCTCGTAAGCCTTTCCAAGCCCCGCTCCCACACGGCCCTTTTCGTCGCCCACGACTACCAGCGCGCGGAAGCTCCTGGTGCGGCCGCCCTTAGTCGTCTTGGCCACGGGGTTGATGCTTACCACTTTTTCCTTGAGGTCAGTGCCCTCAAGACTCATTCTTGCCATCTTCTGCCCTCCCCCGTCTAGAACTGCAGGCCGGCCTCGCGCGCAGCTTCTGCCAGCGCCGCCACTCTGCCATGGTATATATTTCCGCCACGGTCGAACACGACCTGGCTTATGCCCTTATCAAGGGCCCTCTGCGCAGCCACTCGACCCGCGTACTTCGCGGCTTCAGTGTTCCCGCCGTATCCCACAGCCGCCCGGATTTCGGGCTCCACCGTCGATACCGACACGAGAGTTCTGCCCACTGTGTCGTCTACTATCTGCGCGCAGATGTGTGCATGGCTCCTGAACACGCAGAGCCTCGGCCGCTGGGGCGTTCCCACGACTGCTTTCCGGATGCGCATATGCCGGCGGGCGAGGGCCTGTTTCCTGTCAACCCTGTTGTACACTTAGCGTCGCTCCTTTCATCGAGCCCAGAGCGGAGTTACTAGCTGCCCGCCTTGCCGGTCTTGCCGGCCTTGAGCGCCACATGTTCGCCCGCGTATCTTATGCCCTTGCCGTGATAGACCTCGGGTTCCCTGACCGCGCGGATGTTCGCCGCAGTCTGCCCCACGAGTTCCTTGTCGATGCCGCGCACAGTGATCTTGTTAGGCGCCGGCACCTCGATGTTAATGCCCTCCGCCGGCACGATCTGGACCGTATGAGAGTAACCCACCTGCAGGATCAAGTTCTCGCCCTGCTTGGACGCTCTGTACCCGGTACCCACAATCTCCAGCGACTTCTCAAAACCGGAAGTCACGCCGTCTACCATGTTGGCGATCAGCGTCCGAGATAGTCCGTGCATAGATCGGGCAATCCTGTCGTCCGACGCACGGCTGACATGAACTGCGCCCTCGGCCACTTCAACCATGACGTTCGCGGGGAGTTCGCGAGCGATGGTTCCCTTCGGGCCCTTCACCGTAACGCAACGCCCGTCCAGATGCACTTCCACACCTTGGGGCACTACCACCGGCATCTTGCCGATTCTCGACATAGCTACACCACCTACCACATGTAGCAGATGACCTCGCCGCCAAGACCGGCTTCCCTCGCCTGGCGGTCAGTCATCAGCCCTTGCGATGTGGAGATAACGGCCACTCCCAAGCCGTTCAACACCTTCGGAATCTCGTCCCTCTTCACATACACTCTGAGGCCCGGTTTGCTGATGCGCTTCAGACCGCGAATGACCTTCTGCTTGTTGGGACCGTACTTCATCGCGATCTTGATCACGTTCTGCTTCGCGCCCCGAGCGACCTCAAAGTCGCGGATATAGCCCTCGCTCTTCATAATCCGGGCCAGCTCTTCCTTTATCCGAGACGCCGGTATCTCGACGACCTCATGATTCACGGTGTTCGCGTTGCGTATCCGCGTAAGCATATCCGCGATCGGGTCAGTCAACACCATCGTCCTCTACCTCCTCTCGTGGCGTACCCTGCCGTCACCAACTCGCCTTGGTCACGCCGGGGATCTCTCCCCTTGAGGCGAGGGCTCGGAAGCAGATCCTGCACATCTTGAACTTGCGCATGTATGCCCGCGGTCTTCCACATATGGAGCACCGGTTATACTCTCTGACCCTGTACTTGGGCCCCTTCTTCCATGATTCCACAAGCCCCTTACGCGCCATTTCTCCCCCTCCTTACTCAGTTCTCACGGGGAGACCCATGAGCCTAAGGAGCTCAAGGCCTTCCTCGTCGGTCCGGGCGGACGTGACTATGGTGATGTCCATGCCACGAACCTTGTCAATCTTGTCGTACTCGATCTCCGGGAACACCAACTGCTCCTTGAGGCCGAGCGTGTAGTTGCCCCGCCCATCGAACGAATCGCCCGACACTCCTCGAAAGTCGCGGATCCTAGGAAGAGCCGCGTTGAACAGCTTATCCAGGAAGTAATACATCCTTGCCCCGCGAAGAGTCACCTTGCAGCCGATGGGAACGCCCGCGCGCAGCTTGAAGGCTGCGATAGACTTCTTGGCGCGCGTGATGATCGGCTTCTGCCCGGAAATCAAAGCCATATCGCCCGCCGCGGAATCGAGCGTCTTGGGGTCCTGAACGGCATCGGACACGCCCATGCTCACGACGACTTTGTGAACCTTAGGGACCTCATTGATGTTCTTGTATCCGAACTTCTGCTCGAGCGCAGGCACGACCTCATTTTGGTACTTCTCCTTGAGCCGCGGAGTCTTATCCATAAACTTGACCCCCCCTCAGGCCTCTCGCCATCCTGCCTGTGTTACACGTCCTACTTACCGAGCCCGGCTCCACACTTCTTGCACACTCGCATGAACCCGCCGGACTCCTTGGCCTTCATCCCAACCCTGGTGGGCTTGTTGCACTTGCCGCACACCACCATAACCTTGCCCACCGGCATGGGAGACGGTCTTTCGACAATGCCGCCCTGCGGATTGGTATTCGTGGGCTTTGTGTGCCGCTTAACCATATTCAAGCTCTCTACCAGGACCTTCTTCTCGGTCGGCAGGACCCGAAGTACCTTTCCGCGCCGGCCGGAGTCCTTTCCGGTGAGAACGATGACGGTGTCGCCCTTCTTGATCTTCTTCACTGCTGTCGTCACCCTGATCACACCCCCTACTTGCCGGGATAGACCCGAGGCCTAGAGGACCTCTGGAGCAAGCGAAATGATCTTCATGAAACTGCGGTCACGCAGCTCGCGCGCCACCGGCCCGAAGATTCGGGTTCCGCGCGGGTTGTTCTGCACGTCGATTATCACCGCAGCGTTCTCGTCAAACCTGATGTACGAGCCGTCCGGCCGCCTCAGCTCCTTACTGGTCCGCACGACGACAGCTCTGACGATTTCGCCCTTCTTAACAACGCCTCCGGGCGTAGCCTCTTTGACTGTGGCAATGATGATGTCTCCCACGTTGGCGTAGCGCCGTCCGCTGCCGCCAAGCACGCGAAAGCACATTACTTTCTTGGCGCCTGTATTGTCAGCCACATTGAGCATGGTCTGAGGCTGAATCACAGAGTGTTCCTCCTTTCGCTCGGGCCCGAGTTACTTCGCCTTCTCCACTATCTCGACAAGCCTCCAGCGCTTGTCGCGAGAGATCGGCCGGGTCTCCATAATCCGGACCTTGTCGCCAACCCTGCTCTCGTTGTTCTCGTCGTGGAACTTCACCCTGCTCGTGCGCCTTACAGTCTTTCCGTACCGAGTCTCCTTGAAGGTGCGTTCGAGGGCAACCACGCGAGTCTTCTGCATCGCATCGCTCACGACGACGCCCAATCTCTCTTTACGCTGGGTTCTCGCGCTCTCCATGACCTGGCCTCCTCTCTATCGCCTTGCAGCGTCGAGCTCGCGCTCCCTTATTGCCGTCTTGACCCTGGCGATGTCGTGCTTGACATCGGTTATCTTGTGCGGATTCTCGAGCTGATTGGTCGCAAGCCGAAACCTGAGGTTGAAGAGTTCCTCTCTGAGGCCCACCAGCTTCCGATCGAGGTCCTCAGGCGACATCTTCTTAAGCTCCTTAGCCTTCATCGGCTTCACCACCCGCTTCTTGCTTGGAGATGAACTTGGTCCTGATGGGCAGTTTATGCCCGGCCAGCCTCAGAGCCTCACGCGCAACATCTTCAGGGATGCCGGCGATTTCGAACATCACCCTGCCCGGCTTGACTACCGACACCCAGTATTCGGGCGCGCCTTTGCCGCTGCCCATACGGGTTTCAGCAGGCTTCTTAGTGACGGGCTTATCAGGGAATATCCTGATCCATACATTGCCGCCGCGTTTGGTATAGCGCGTCATCGCAATACGCGCGGCCTCTATCTGCCGAGAGGTCACCCAGCCCGGTTCCAACGCCTGCAGGCCGAACTCGCCCAAAGACAGCTCGGTACCACGGGTGGCGATGCCCTTCATGCGGCCTCTCTGCTGTTTCCGATACTTGACCTTCTTGGGCATCAACATTTACTGAGCCCCTCCCTCCCGCCGAGCTCTGCCGGCCCTAGATGGGAGAACATCACCCTTGTAGACCCAGACCTTCACTCCCAGCTTCCCATAGGTCGTCTTGGCCTCGGTGAAGCCATAGTCGATGGCGGCCCTGAGCGTGTGAAGAGGAAGCTTCCCGGAACTATACCCCTCGGTGCGGGCGATCTCAGCGCCTCCTAGGCGGCCGCTGGTTCTCATGCGGATGCCCTGAGCGCCAAGCCTCTCGGCCCTCATCATCGCCTGCTTCATGGCGCGTCGGAAGGATATCCTCCTCTCGAGCTGGCCCGCAATATTCTCAGCGATGAGCTGGGCGTCTGTCTCGGGGTGCTTTACCTCGAGGATGTTCACGGATACCTGCTTGCCGCTGATCCTTTCAAGATCCCGGCGCAGCGATTCTGCCTCCGCGCCGCCCCGTCCGATGACCATGCCGGGCCGCGCAGTGTGAATGGTTACGCGTATCCTGTTAGCAGCCCGCTCGATCTGGACCCTGGATATGCCCGCGGCGTACAGCCGGTTCTTGATGTACTTCCTCAGCTTCAAGTCTTCATGCAGAAACTCCGCGTATTTCTTCTTGTCAGCGTACCATGTGGAATCCCACGTTCTGTTTATCCCAAGCCTCAAGCCAATAGGGTTGACCTTCTGCCCCACGCTCTAACCCTCCCTCTCTCTGACGACGACCGTGATGTGGCTCGTGCGCTTCAGAACCCTGTCTGCCATGCCCCGCATCCTGGGCAAAACCCTTTTCAGCGAAGGACCGGCATCTACATAGGCCTGAGCGACATAGAGGTCGTCTCTCGTCAGATCCAGGTTGTTCTCGGCGTTCGCCGCCGCAGACGCTATCACCTTGCTCACCGGCTCCGACGCGATCTGCGGCGCGTATTTCAGAATGGTCAGGGCCTCGTCAACGCTCTTTCCGCGCACCATGTCGACCACCCTGCGAACTTTCCGCGGCGACATGCGCACGTATCGCGCAACTGCTCTCGCTTCCACCTGTGCCTGACCCCCTCTAACTCTTCATACGCGTGGTCTTGTCAGACTGCCTGTGCCCGCGGAATGTCCGCGTCGGCGCGAACTCCCCGAGCCGGTGGCCGACCATGTCTTCCACAATATAGATCGGAATGTGCCTGCGGCCATCATGCACGGCTATTGTATGCCCCAGCATCTCCGGGACGACCATGGACGCTCTTGACCACGTCTTGATTATCTCTTTCTTGCCGGCCTGGTTCAGCATCTCTATCTTCTCAGCCAGGGCCGGGTAAACGTATGGTCCCTTCTTCAGCGACCTGCCCATGAATCGGCGCGCCTCCTTTCAGAACCCCTTGCTTACTTCGAACCCCGACGCCGAACGACCAGCCTATCCGAAGCCTTCGCCCTGCGCGTTCTGTAGCCAAGAGTCGGCTTGCCCCAAGGCGTGACCGGGCCGGGCATTCCTATAGGCGCCCGCCCCTCGCCTCCGCCGTGCGGGTGGTCTACAGGGTTCATCGCCACGCCGCGGGTGTGAGGCCGCCTGCCCATCCATCTCTTGCGTCCGGCCTTGCCGAGTGTGATGTTCTCGTGCTCCACGTTGCCCACCTGGCCTATGGTGGCCCGGCACTCAGCTCGGACCATTCTCATCTCCGACGAAGGCAAGCGAAGCGTAACATAATCGCCTTCCCTCGCCATAATCTGCGCGCTTGCCCCGGCGGACCTGGCCATCTGGGCTCCCCGACCCGCAGTCAGCTCTATGGCATGCACCACCGTGCCCACCGGAATATTCACCAGCGGCAGCGCGTTGCCTGGCTTAATGTCGGCATTTGGCCCTGACTCGATCATATCGCCGACCTTCAGCCCCAGCGGCGCAAGGATGTAGCGCTTCTCGCCGTCAAGATAGTGCACCAGAGCGATTCTGGCCGACCTGTTGGGGTCGTACTCGATGGACGCGATTCTGCCCGGCACTCCGTCCTTGTCGCGCCTGAAATCGATGATCCTGTAGGCCCTCTTGTGCCCTCCGCCTCGAAATCTCAGCGTAGTCTTGCCCTCCGCATTGCGCCCTCCAGACCTGCGCAGCGGAGCGACGAGGGATTTCTCGGGCTTGGAGCGCGTAATCTCCTCGAAAGCGGCCACAGTCATCTGCCTGCGCCCCGGCGACGTCGGCTTAAATGCCTTGATTCCCATCCCACATACCTCCTTTGCTGCGTTGCTCAGGCGCCCTCGAACAGCGGAATTCTCTCGCCGCTCTTCAGGGTGACAATCGCCTTTTTCCATTGGGGACTCATCCCCTGCGACCGCCCCTGTCTCTTGAGCTTGCCAGGCATTCGAATTGTGTTGACCGACACCACAGTCACCTTGAACAAGACCTCGACAGCCTTGGCGATCTCCACCTTGTTGGCGTCGAACTTCACTTCGAACACGTACTTGCTCTCTTCGCTCATGGCGGTGCTCTTCTCAGTGACAATCGGCTTGATGATAATCTCCTGCGGGTGTGCCATTACGCCAAGGCCTCCTCTGCTTTGGCGACCGCGTCGCGCACAATGACGAGCGCTTGATGGTTCACCACGTCATATACGTTCAGCCCGGCGACGCCCAGAGCCAACGCGTTGGGGATGTTCCTGGTGGACTTCTCCACGATCTCGTCCTTGACGGCCGTCACCACAAGCGGCTTCTTCACTCCGATTGCGCCAAACAGCGCCGCCATCGCCTTGGTGTTGGGCTCGTCGAGATCCAGCGAATCCAGGACGAACACCGCATCCTCGGAAGCCCTCGCCGATAGCGCAGAGAGCAGCGCAAGCTTGCGAACCTTCTTCGGGATTCTGCCGCCGTAACTCCTCGGGGTAGGCCCGAACACCACGCCGCCGCCGCGCCACAGTGGAGACCTGCGCGACCCGTGCCTTGCTCTGCCGGTACCCTTCTGGCGCCACGGCTTGCGTCCGCCGCCTGCCACCTCGGAGATGGTCTTCGTGTCGTGAGTGCCCGACCTCAAGCTGGCAAGCTGAAGCGTAACGGCATCGTGCACCGCGTACTCGTTGGGCTCTATTCCGAAGACGGCGTCAGGAAGCTCCACCTCTCCGAGCCTGTTGCCTTTTACATCGAACAGTGGTGCTTTAGGCATCTCCAACGCCTCCTTACTTCTTCTTAGCCTTAACGGAGTCCCGGATCGTCACTAGCCCGCCCTTGGCTCCAGGCACAGCGCCCCGCACCATGATCAGGTTTCGCTCCGGATCCACCTTCACCACGGTCAGGCCCAGGGTGGTCGTTCGCTCCCCGCCCAGCCTGCCCGGCATCTTACGGCCCTTGAACACCCTGGCCGGGGCGGTTGCTCCCAGCGAACCCACGCGCCGATGGTACATGGAACCATGGCTCATGGGACCACGATGGAAATTCCACCGCTTTATGACGCCTGCGAACCCGCGACCGCGCGAGACGCCGGATACATCCACGAGATCGCCCGAAGACCACTGATCCACCCGGATCTCCTGGCCAAGCTCGAACGCGTCAGACGACTCGACCCGAAACTCCCTTAGGTACTTCTTCGGTTTCATCTTGGCGCGCGCGTAGTGCCCGCCAATCGCCTTGGTGGCCAGCCGCTCGCGCATGTTGCCGAAACCGACCTGGATGGCCTCGTAGCCATCTCTGGCCTGGCGCTTCTTCTGCACTACGCAACACGGCCCGGCCTCTATAACGGTAACTGGATGCACCCTGCCGTCATCTTCGAACAGCTGAGTCATCCCAATCTTTCTGCCGAGAATAGCTCTGCCCATGCGTCACACCCCCCATCGTCGTCTAGAGCTTGATTTCTATGTCCACTCCGGCGGGCAGGTCGAGGCGCATGAGGGCGTCAATCGTCTTCGGAGTGGGCTCTAGAATGTCGATGAGCCTCTTGTGCGTCCTCATCTCGAACTGCTCTCTGGAGTCTTTGTCAACGTGAACGGATCTGAGGACTGTATAGACGTTCCTCTCCGTCGGAAGCGGCACCGGACCCGACACCTCAGACCCCATCCGCTTGGCGGTGTCAACGATACGTTCAGCCGACTGATCCAAGATCTTGTGGTCAAAAGCCTTAAGCTTAATCCTGATTCTCTGAGTCGCCACGCGCAATCCCTCCTGATCGCCCGATTGCTTTGTCGGACATACTCCACGGAAGTTTACTCCTGCCATCGGGGTGGCCCGGACAACCTCCCGCTTCATCGCTTGCAAATCCCTGGTCTGCACACTTCCGCGGGGGCGGGACTGCCCGCCCCCGCAGGCCGCGTGCCTCGCGAGGCTCGCGGATCGATTACTCGATGATCGAGGTGACCGCTCCCGCGCCGACAGTGTGGCCGCCCTCGCGGATGGCGAAGCGCAGCCCCGGCTCCATGGCGATCGGAGTGATCAGTGTGATCGTCATCACGGTGTTGTCGCCAGGCATTACCATCTCAGTGCCCTCAGGCATCTGAATGCTCCCGGTCACGTCGGTGGTTCTGAAGTAGAACTGCGGCCTGTAGTTGTTGAAGAACGGTGTGTGCCGCCCGCCCTCTTCCTTCGTCAACACGTAGACCTGCCCTGCGAACTTGGTGTGCGGCGTGATCGATCCGGGTTTGGCCAGAACCTGGCCGCGCTCGACCTCGTCGCGGTCGATACCCCGGAGCAAGCAGCCGATGTTGTCGCCCGCCTGGCCCTGGTCGAGCAGCTTGCGGAACATCTCAACGCCGGTGACGACCGTCTTCTTGGTATCAGGCCTGAGCCCGACGATCTGGATTTCCTCGCCCACCTTCACTACGCCGCGCTCCACCCTGCCGGTGACGACTGTGCCGCGCCCGGTGATGGTGAACACGTCTTCGATGGGCATCAGGAAAGGCTTGTCGACCTGACGCGCAGGCTCCGGGAAGTAGCTGTCGCACGCTTCGATCAACTTCCATACAGGGCCGCACCACTGGCAGTCCTGCTTGCCGCATGCGCACTCGCCGGCCTTGAGAGCCGATAGCGGTACGACTGGAATATCGTCGCCGGGGAACTCGTACTCACTGAGCAGATCTCTCACTTCCAGCTCGACCAGCTCGAGCAGTTCCGGGTCGTCCACCATGTCCACCTTGTTTAGGGCGACCACGATCGACGGCACCCCAACCTGGCGGGCGAGCAGGATGTGCTCACGGGTCTGGGGCATTGGACCGTCAGCGGCCGAAACCACGAGAATCGCTCCGTCCATCTGGGCAGCGCCGGTAATCATGTTCTTGATGTAGTCGGCGTGGCCAGGGCAGTCGACGTGAGCATAGTGACGGTTGGGGCTCTCATACTCCACGTGCGATGTGGAGATGGTGATTCCACGGGCCTTCTCCTCAGGCGCCTTGTCGATCTTGTCGAAGTCCATGAAACTGGCAAGCCCGGCCTTGGCCAGCACGTTGGTAATGGCAGACGTAAGAGTAGTTTTGCCATGGTCAACGTGCCCGATCGTCCCGATGTTGAGGTGGGGCTTGGTCCTCTCAAACTTCTGCTTGGCCATTCTTTTTCAATCCTCCCTTGTGTTATCAGGACAATACTCCTCGGTACCGCCGCATGATCTCCTCCGACTTATGCGGAGGGACCTGCTCGTACCTGAGAAAATGCATTGTGTGGTTAGCCCTTCCCTGCGAAAGCGACCGCAGCGAAGTAGCGTATCCAAACATCTCGGCAAGCGGAACCTGTCCCCGTATCATCTGGTTCATGCCGACATTCTCGAGGGAAGTGACCTTCCCGCGCCGCGCTCCCATGTCGGCGATGAGATCGCCCACATACTGCTCCGGCGTTATTATCTCAACCTTCATGACAGGCTCGAGGAGCACGGGCTTTGCCGCCTCCATGGCTTCCTTGAAGCCGAGCGAGCCGGCAATCTTGAAGGAGATCTCTGAGGAATCCACCTCGTGATATGAACCATCCACAAGTGCCACCGCCACATCCACCACGGGATATCCAGCCAACGTTCCCGTGCCGGATGCTTCGCGAATACCGTGCTCAACAGCGGGGATGAAGTCCTTGGGAATAGCCCCGCCGACAATCTTGTTCGCGAACACAATGCCCGATCCTGGCGGCCCCGGCTCGACTTCCAGCACAACGTGGCCGAACTGACCGCGCCCGCCTGTCTGCCTCACGAATCTGCCCTCAGCCTTCACAGAGCTGGTGATAGTCTCCCTATAGGCCACCTGCGGCCTGCCCACGTTGGCCTGAACACTGAACTCCCTGAGCAACCTGTCGACGATGATCTCCAAGTGCAATTCGCCCATGCCGGAGATGATGGTCTGGCCGGTGTCGGGATCAGTGTGGATGCGGAACGTTGGATCTTCCTCAGCCAGTTTCGCCAGGGACACGGTGAGGCGATCCTCATCATTCTTGCTCTTGGGCTCCACGGCCACATCTATCACCGGCTCGGGGAACTCCATGCGCTCAAGCAGCAAGGGGTTGACCTCGTCGCACAGGGTATCTCCAGTGGTAGTGTCCCTGAGGCCCACAGCTGCCGCTATGTCGCCCGTAGAGATAACGTCCAGTTCCTCCCTGTGGTTAGCGTGCATCCGAAGGATGCGGCCCAGCCTCTCGCGCTTGCCCTTGGAAGCATTGTAGATCGCGCTGCCCGCTTTGGCCATTCCTGAATAGACGCGGAAATAGGCTAGCTTGCCCACGTATGGATCGGTAGCGATCTTGAACGCCAGCGCGCAGAAGGGCTCCGAGTCGGAGGGCTTCCTCACAACCTGCTCCTTCCGTTCGGCAAGATCCACTCCTACCACCGGCGGCGTGTCAATAGGGGACGGCAGGTAATCCACGATCGCGTCGAGCAACGCCTGAACTCCCTTGTTCCTGAAGGATGAGCCGCACAGCACCGGAGTAAGCTTGGCGCCCAGCGTGGCTCTGCGCAAGCCCGCGACCAGCACTTCGCTGGGAATCGCCTCGCCGGCCACATACAGTTCCATGGCCTCATCGTCGTTCTCGGCAATCCGCTCGACCAGACGCTCACGCGCCTCTTCGGCGCTTTCGCGCAGATCCTCGGGGATCTCAGCGACCTGCCTGTTCAACCCGAGGTCGTCAAGGTACATAATAGCCTTCCGGCCGATCAGGTCAATCATGCCGCGGAACTGGTCTTCAGCGCCGATTGGCATCTGCACCGGAGCAACCGGCGCTCCGAGCATCCGCTCCATCATCCGGACAGCGTTGTCGAAATCCGCTCCAACACGGTCCATCTTGTTGATGAAAGCGATTCGAGGCACTTCATACCGATCCGCCTGACGCCATACCGTCTCCGACTGAGGCTGTACGCCCTCAACTGCGTCGAAGATGGCCACTGCGCCGTCGAGCACCCTGAGAGCCCTTTCGACCTCTACCGTGAAGTCAACGTGCCCGGGCGTGTCGATGATGTTGATCTGACAATCGCGCCATTCGCACGTCGTGGCAGCCGAAGTGATTGTGATCCCGCGCTCTTGCTCCTGAACCATCCAGTCCATCGTAGCCGTGCCGGAGTCGACCTCGCCCAGACGGTGGACGCGGCCGGTGTAGAAGAGAATACGCTCAGTCGTAGTCGTCTTGCCGGCATCGATGTGAGCCATTATTCCTATGTTCCTGATATTACTCAAAGGCATCTGGCCTTGCATATCTCTTCCTCCCTTCCCGCTGCCAACGGCCTGGACGGTCGGCTTACCACCTGTAATGCGCAAAGGCCTTGTTGGCTTCGGCCATCTTGTGCATGTCTTCGCGTTTCTTGATAGAGACTCCCTGGCCCGCCGCCGCGTCGAGAATCTCGCCGGCAAACCGTTCGCTCATAGTCTTCTCCGGTCGCTTCCTGGCGTTAGTCACGATCCACCTGAGGGCCAGCGCCCTGCGCCTCTCAGGCCTCACTTCAATAGGCACCTGATAGGTGGCGCCTCCGACCCTTCGAGGCCTAACTTCGAGAACCGGCATGACGTTTTTCAGCGCACGATCAAAAGTTTCTACTGGCTCTTTTCCGGTCTTGCTCCGAACGATCTCAGCGGCGCCGTAGAAGATCGCCTCAGCAGTGCTCTTCTTGCCAGAGAGCATCAGCTTGTTGACGAACTCCGATACCAGCGTAGACCCATAAACTGGGTCAGGACCCACGTTGCTTACTGTGATCCTGCCTCGCCTCGGCATCGCTCACCCTCCCCTCGCGCTCTCTTCTCAAGCGTCACTTCGGGCGCTTTGCTCCGTACTTGGAGCGGCCCTGACGTCTATTTGCAACTCCAGCAGCATCGAGCGTGCCGCGGACGATGTGATACCTCACGCCCGGCACGTCCTTCACGCGGCCGCCTCTGATCAGAACGACCGAGTGCTCCTGGAGGTTATGCCCCACGCCTGGGATGTACGCAGTCACTTCGAGACCGTTCGTCAGCCTCACCCTTGCAATCTTCCTGAGAGCAGAGTTGGGCTTCTTGGGCGTGGTGGTTCTCACCACCGTGCATACCCCCCTGCGCTGCGGTGATCCAGCGCCATAGACAGTCCTCCGATTAAGGGAGTTGTACTGGTACCTCAGGGCGGGAGCCATCGACTTGGTCGAGGCCTTCTCTCGCCCCTTCCTTACCAGCTGATTAATGGTTGGCACATGCGTCACCTCCTTCCGCAAGACTACGACATTTCGGACATAACATGCCCCTTCCACCTATCTCGAGGTGCAAGGGGCACGATTCACTCGTGTAGAATGGCGGCTGCCGCCGCGCCCACATCTATCCCGCACACCTTGCCGAGTTCATCCATGGATTCAACCTGGGTAACCGGAACGCCTTTCGCGCTTGCGAGCGTTTTCAGATCGCGTACGACCCGCTCTTCAGCATCGCGGGCGATATACACCGCACCGACAATCCCGCGCTCCAAGGCTCTCACCGTCTGCTTGGCGCCGATGACCCGGCTCGGGGCAGAGGCGAGTTCCTCGTACATGGACCGCTTTCGCTCCCTTCAAGCTGGCCTGCCTCACACTGCGATAGTAGCTCAGACAGTTTTACATTTTACCATCAGCCGCCGGACGTGTCAAGGGGCGACAGCGCCCCAGCGCCCCGCCAACCCGCAGCGCGTCAGCGCCAAGCGCGCCGCGCTCACAGCTCGGCTTCCGCGTCAGCCTGGCCCAGAGCGGATGCGGCCTTGCCCAGGTGCTCCGCCACGGGCGCTCCAAAATGCCGGTCCGAGCTGGCTGCAAGGCCCCCGCCCGCAGCTTGGGCTGCCGTGAGCGCCTCGAGTCGAGGTCGATCATCAGTGATCGGCGCCACCATAAGCGCTGCATCAGCCTCCGGATCGACCTTGATCCGGATAT
>ENA-UOOR01001618-UOOR01001618.1-fermentation-metagenome-genome-assembly--contig:-NODE-1618-length-25815-cov-176.299806_pt1 | contig 25815 bp, 23 predicted proteins | sample MGYA00245780_ERZ724029 | MGnify/ENA primary metagenome ERZ724029 (study PRJEB28704, sample SAMN03018315) | fermentation metagenome | biome: anthropogenic terrestrial biome; feature: soil... | reverse complement strand
CCCCTTCTCCCCTTCTCCCACTCACCCCTTCTCCCCTTCTCTCACTCACCCCTTCACCCCTTCACCCTTTCACCCCTTCACCCTTTCACCCCTTCTCCCCTTCTCCCACTCACCCCTTCTCCCCTTCTCCCACTCACCCCTTCTCCTCTTCTCCCACTCACCCCTTCTCCCACTCTCCCTTTCACAACTCACCTTCTAAAATTAACTAAAACTCTCTTCCCCTGATTCTTCACATTCTGCCAAACCAACTCCTTTAGCCAGGGAAACAAACCATCGTTCCAGCGCTGGGGGTGGAAGTTAAGCATGGCCTGCTCCGGGAAGCTGCCTCCGTTGATGGCCTGGATGATGTCGCGGGTGCTGTGGAAACGCAGCCCGAGGAAAGCGGGATTGGTGACCGGGTTCTCCTTCGTGGCTTTGTCGCGCACGTTGTAAAGGTGGCCATCCCAGCGGCGGCCGGTGTCGGTAAGGTAGTACAGTTGATTGAAGTTGAAATCGAAGTAAGGCTCGGTGAGGATGCCGTTGTCTTTATAGTTATATTTTGGAAGTTTTGAGTTGTGTTGGTTTAAGTAGTAATAAGTAGGAAGCAGGTAGCGGGATTTGCTTTCAGGCTTAGTCGTATCTACTTTATTACCTGACTCTCCAACTACATACTTCTTACTACCTACTACATACTTACTACCTTCTACCAACTCATCCAATCGCCCCAACCAAAGCATCCGGTTGTCATACCTCGACAGCGGTGCTCCTTCCATAGTGGCGGAGGTGACCGGGCCAAACTGCCGCAGGTAGGTTAAATTTTCCTCAAAACGGCGGATGGCCTTTTCATAGTCTCCTTTGCAATGGCTGAGGTCGTCGTAGTGGTAGCCGATTTCATGGCCCAGGGCGGCTATTTCACGGATAACCGCCGAATGGCCATTCTTGCCGTAAATCCTGAAGTAGTAAGTGCCGCGTATGCCCCGGCTGTGCTGCAAGCGCGCCATCTGCAGGGCATTTTCGTATTTTGCTTCTACATCGTGCCTTAATAGAATAAAAGGGGACGGCCTTCGGCTTGGTTCGACTACGCTCACCAACCGAAGCTCAGGCGCCAGGGGACGAGGGGCGAGGGACGCTGTTGCCGCATATTCCGATACCGTTATAAACGAAAAACCCCGCGATTGCAGGGCGGAGAGCAGGGATTGGTAGGTTTTGAAAGTGAAGTCCATTACTTGAACGTATATTGATAATCCGGATTTTCTTTCATAATCTTTTTGCTGTCAGGGTAGTTTTCGATAAACCAGACCATAAAATCTGTGAGGCATAGACCTGATTTCTGTATAGCCTGTGATTCCAGGATGCCTTCATTGCTAAGATGCACATTTTCCAATAAGCTAATTGAGATCGTCAGCACATCATTAAAATCTTTTGCAATATAGAAAGTTTTATATTTTGAAAACCATTCAAAAACGCCAAATTCTTTAGCGGCAGAATTTAACACAATAGAATGAGTTCCTAAATAGGCAGCCTCTGTTGCCATAGAACCACTTTCGCCTATAAATAGATCGGCTTTTCGCATATAATGATGCATTGCTGAAGGATTAATATTAATAGCATATCGTGCTAACTCTTCAGGAAGCTTTTTTTCTGATGTAATAAAAACATTAGCATATTCCTCCAAGGCTTCAATAAGCTTTATAATATCACTATTTGTAAATCCATTTTGATTAATATCATGTGAAGCATTCCAGGATACAAATCGTAAAATCACATTTTTATCTTTGAACTTTCCGTATCCACTATCTCGAAAAATCACATTTTCACATTTGAAATACTTAGGGTGGAGATAAGCAGATTCCATGGTTCCCTCAAACCTTATATGGTTAACGCCAAAATTTCGTTTAAACGAGGAGGGTGTTAAAATGGATTTGGATAAAGGCACATAAATTTTATGATTGAACACATTATGTTCAGTATCATCAAAGGATATGTTTGGTTTACGGTAGAAAAATGAAGCCAATGCATTGTATGGTGAGGCAAAGCTTAAGAATAAATCTATTTGCTGTTTACGTGCAATTCTCCATACTCTATACGCACCAATAGCTATATAAAAAAGTTTACCAATTAAACTATTTTGTCCAGCACCCCTGGAAACAAAAGGAATCTCAAAAGCATTTAGCAAATCAAAGGTTATCTCCTTTTGTCGCGCAACAACAACAACTTGATTTCCATCATTAGTCAAGAGCTCTATTAGCTTTTTAAAATAATGAACATGAGCCGGATGGCCGATATCTATTAGAACTTTCATTCTGCAATTTCTTCTTTGTTAATAATAAACTTTCTTTTACCTGATTTGAGTAAAGGTATATTTTCGAAAAGACTCACTGAAACAGGACAACCAAATTCGTTCTGCCAGAAGTTAATTATATATTCTTCAACAGTCTTACTGTAACTGTCATTGACAACGAGGTTAAATAATACTCGATCCTTATATTTTACTACCTGAAATTGATCTACAGAGCGCGCGATTGATTGATGATCTGTTTGAAAGAATCCAGTGAAATTATGAACAATAAACTTACGACCACTCGGAGCTACCAGCACATCATTATCCCTCCCAAGTATCCTCAATATTTTCAAATGGCTTCGGCCACAAGCGCAGGGGCTATCATCAATTTCAACATAATCCTGGGTATCATATCGTATAAAGGGATGTGCCAGGTTCCACAAATCCGTTGAAACTAATCTTCCAATGCCCTTTGTAATTTTAACTCCATTTTCGTCCAACACCTCTGTTATGCCATATTCTTCTGCTGAATGATAGCAAGAATGTGTATGACATTCAAAAACAGTGGAGTTCCCTTCACAACTATATGAATCGAAGATCTTACATCCAAAAGCTGTTTCTATCTCCTCCCGGACTTCCGGGAAAAGGGTATTGCCCGTTGTTGTTATTGCCTGAGGGCAATATTTAAATTTCTTACTCTTTGAACGATACCTAGCTAAAAACAATAATGGATCAGGGTAGCATCTGATAATTTTTGGTTTATACTTTTCAATTGCAGCGAGTATAAATTCAAAGTTTGATTCAACCAAAGGATTTGTAGCTAAATACTTATTGTTACTGATACTATCCTGAAGCCTTTTTAAAGGATTTTTCCGTGGATTCTGACTTAATTTTATATACCTGTCACCAAGACGAAAACCCATATCATACCAGCCGCGTAAATTTGCTGCTATATTCATGGAATAGGCGTCTTTAGTTGTATAATAAAATAATGGCTCACCTGTTGAACCGCTTGAGCTTTTCTGAAGCCTCTTATTCCTTGGAAATGTAGATGAAATAAACCTAGATAACCCTTCTTTCTTAATTATTTCTTTAGTTAAGATTGGTATCCTTTTAAGATCATCTACAGTTTTTACATCTTCAATTCTAATACCATGGTTATTAAATAGTTCACTATAATATGGAACTGTTTCGACACTATGCCTAATTATTTTTTTCAATCGTTGTTCCTGGAATTCGCGTATTTCATTAGCAGACCACGATTGGCTTTGAAGTAAAAATTTCAAGTGCTTAGCAACTGACTGACCCGTTGCCAAATCACCAAGCGGTAAAATAATATTTTCGGACAAGAAGTTGAAAATCGCCATTAGAATTTACTCACTCTTTATAAATCTATCGTAAAGTTGTTTTAGTTCAGCCATTCGTTTTGACTGATTGTATACAGAAAGGATATGCTCTCTTGCGTTTTCTCCGAATGACTTGCGCTTCTCAGAATCGAAATACATCAATGAGATTGCGTTTTTTATCTCTTCAACTGAGCGCTCGTTAACCAAAATACCCGTCTTATTATTAAGCACTACCTCTGGGATACCCGCGTGAAAAGTAGAAATACAAGGTTTTCCGCAAGCTTGGGCCTCCATCAAAACCACAGGAGTACCTTCCTTTCCTCCAGACTTAATCGTTGAACTGCAAAGCAAAAATATATCACAATTTTGCATTTCAGATATTACAATTTCTCTTCCGTTTTTAACTAGTAAATTGTTGAAAAACACGATTTGATCTGACAGATTCAGGTTGCTTACAAGTTTTTTCAATTCACTTTCATACGAACCGCCACCAACTATCTTGTAAATAATCTTTTTCTTTGTGTCCGGATGTAATTGGAAAAATTGATGCAGGGCCTTTATAACATATTGAACACCTTTTGTCTCATCAAGCCTTGCTACAGTTAACATTATAAATTCATTGCCTGTTGCCGAATGCACATCAAATCTTGATGTGTCAATACCAAGCCTATGAATTAGAATTTTCTCTTCAGGAAACCCAAGTTTTAACAGATCTGATTTCATATTATCGCTAAGCGCAAGAAACAAGTCTCCTTTGCTAATCAGATCTTTGTAATACGGTTTAAATAACTGCCCAAGACGACCAGAGTCGAAACCGTAGAACGATGTTATTAATGGTACTCTCAAATTTTCTTTTAACGATAAAGCTGCAACACCATTCTGGCCAAAGTGAGCATGAATAAGTTTAATACTATTCAGATTACCATATTTAAGAATAACTTTACTCAGACAATGAAGTGTCGTTCCCTTTAGTTTATTTCTGGGAACTTTAAAATAGGGAGGCCTGATTACTGTTGTATTCAAATAATTCTCATACTCCAGTGATGGATTGTCATAGAGCTGAAAGCGTTCTCTAAATATTTTTTTTAATGGGTTAAAGGGAGCAGGCGAAATTACCAATGGTTTATAACCCATTTCCTGCAGACTTGCAACCTGGTTATATACCCAGGTAGAACTGGACGGATTGTTGACACTTGGATAATAATCCCTGATTACCAGGATATCAAAATCGACATTCTTTAACATGGTAATTAGCTGAAACTAAAATTTATCAAATAACCCTAACTCAATTGCCAGGTTGTTATCACCCACCATTTCCCAAATCTCATTATCACGGTACGGCAATGAACCTATCCGTAACAGGTTTAACTTGTTATGCTTTGCAGCAATTTTCTTAGCCATGTCACTGATATATAAACCTTTACCGCTACATAAATTTAAAAGTTTGTTCTTACATTTTGGCGATTGCGCTGCCGTTGTAATCAATCTGATCAATTCATCAACAGAAAGATAATCTCTTTTTTGCTCCCCTTTCGTCATTTCAAAAAGGACGTTTCTCTTTAAAGAATCTTCCAATTGACTGACAAAAAATGATTCCGGCATCTTTGGACCGTAAAAATTAAAAATGCGGAAAATGGTATATGGTTTTTTATTGACAGAAGAATAGGTAGTGATCAGATTTTCTGCCATGAATTTGGTGAGAGAGTATGGTGAAGCAGGGAACGGAACCATGCTTTCCTTAAAGGGTGATTTATTCATTGTTCCGTAAACTTCACCTGTACTACTAAAAAAGAAACCTGAATAATCAACTGATTGAAGGCTTTCTAATAAATTTAAAGTACCTTCCACATTTACCTGGTATAGTTTTTTATAAAGCGAGAAATCCCGGTCACGCTGAAGCAGAGCACCAAAATGGAAAATGATATTTGGTTGCGATTTATTTACTGCAACCTGAACGGAATCCCGGTCGCTCAGGTTACAATGAAGCTTGACAACACTATCTTGTTGAAATGCTATTTGCTCTGCTATGTTATTAAACCTGATATCCAGTAAATAAATCATAGCGCCGGAAGTAGCCAGCACTTCGGCAAGCTTTGAGCCAAGATAGCCTCCACCGCCAGTTATAAGAATCCTTTTATTGCTGAAATATTTTAAGTTAGGCTCCATTGAATATTTAAGTTCTTAGCATCTGATATATACTTTTGCAAAATCGCACCTGAAAGTATATTGCCTGATTCATAAAAAGACTTGTACCAATTTACAGTTTGTTTAACAGTAATATCAAAACCCCAGACTGGCTTCCAATGCAACAATTTTATCGCTTTAGAGCTATCGAGCATCAGAAAGCCTGCTTCGTGCGGATGTTCTCCTTTATCATAATCAAACTCTATTCTCTCCCAATGCTTATTAGCTTCAATGACCAATTCCTTTACAGTAACATTGCTGTCACTGCCCGGTCCGAAATTCCACGCTCCGACAACAGAATGATCACCTTCTATTAATCGCCAGCATAATGTAAGGTAACCGCTTAAAGGTTCCAATACATATTGCCACGGACGGGTAGCCTGAGGATAGCGCAAAAATACCATCTCTCCTTTGGCGGCAGATGTAACAATATCGGTAAAAATCCTGTCTTTTGCCCAATCCCCCCCCCCGATAACATTACCGGCACGGGCACTTGCGATCAGTGCTGAATTTGATTTGTTAAAAAATGAATTACGATAAGCTGAGGTGATAATCTCTGCACAACCTTTTGAAGCGCTGTATGGATCCTTGCCGCCCATAGCTTCATGTTCTCTGTATCCATAAACCCATTCTTTATTGTCATAACACTTGTCGCTCGTAATAACTATCAGGGCTTTAAGGCCGGGAAGGTTTCGGGCCACCTCCAGTATATTGGCAGTTCCGATAATATTTGTTGCAAGCGTCCCCAAAGGCTCTTCGTATGAATGTCTTACAATAGGTTGCGCAGCCAGATGAAAAATTATTTCCGGATCAATGTACCGGATAATTGCACTTACTTTTTCAAAATCATTAATGTCTGCAATATTACTTTTTATCCTGAGATTAAGCAGGTTAAAATGATTTGGTTGCGTCGGAGGCTCAAGGGCCAGTCCGTAAACTTCAGCGCCCATTTGTTCGAGCCAGAGTGCCAGCCAGCTTCCCTTGAAACCGGTATGGCCGGTAACGAGTACCCTTTTGCCCCTGTAAATCCCGCCAAAGAGTTTATTTATTTCCAGCTTTTCCATGGTGCAATTCCTTTATTCCACAATTCTTCAAGTTGTACTTTGTCGCGCAGCATATCCATGGGCTTCCAGAATCCATAGTGTTTGTAGGCATATAATTCGCCATCGGCTGCCATTTTCTCAAGGGGCGACCGCTCCCAGACCGTTGCATCCCCCTGATCAATATAATTAAAAATTTCAGGCTTGCATACAAAAAAACCACCGTTGATCCAGGCTCCGTCACCTTTTGGCTTTTCCATAAAGTGGTTAACCTGATCATTATCGCCAAGATCCATCGCGCCAAAGCGGCCTTCCGGCTGTACGGCAGTCATCGTTATTGCCTTCCCGTGTTTGTTATGAAAGCGGAGAAGTTCTGCAATATCAATATCGCTGACGCCGTCCCCGTATGTCAACATAAAGGAATCATTTTCCAAAAGCCACGCTGCCCGTTTGAGCCTGCCACCGGTCATTGTATTCAGACCGGTATCCAGTATGGTTACTTTCCAGGGTTCAGCATCATTGCTTAACACCTCCATACTGTTATCGGAAAGATTAAATGTAACATCAGACTGATGCAGAAAATAGTTCGCGAAATACTCCTTTATAACATAGCACTTATATCCGCCCAAAATCACAAATTCGTTGAATCCGAATTGTGAGTAATGTTTCATAATGTGCCAGAGAATCGGCTTTTCACCGATCTGAATCATCGGTTTCGGGATATTCACGGCTTCTTCGCTGATCCTGGTACCAAAACCACCAGCCAGAATTACTACTTTCATTCAGTTTAAATTTAAGAGTTTCAAATATTCATCAGCAGCTTTATTGATAGAGTAGTTTTCAAGCACAAAATTTCTTATAATACTTTTATTGTAACTACCCAGTTTGTTTAAGACTTCTGCCCAGGCGTTTGCTATGCCAGCAGTATCTTCAGGTTCACATGTAAACCCGTTCCGCTCATTAATAATATCAACAGCCCCTCCTGTCCTGGTGAGGACGCATGGTAAACCACAAGCCATGGCTTCAAGTGCGGATATTGAAAAGGTCTCAACTTTATTGGATGTTAAGGTAAATAAGTCTGAGATCCAATAATACTTTTTAATATCTCCCGCCTCATCAGCAGAAAGAAGGACAACGTTCCGGATATTCTTTTGATAAAGTACCTTCTTTAATTCATCCCGCTCTTTAACCCTGTTATCTCCAACACACAATAGACCAACATTTCCAAATTTTCTTTGAACTATTGCAAACGCTTCAAAAGCATCCTCATGTCTTTTCTCACTTCTAAAGCCCGCAACCATTAATATTACACGCTGATCAGCACTAAAGCCAAGATCAGATTTAACCTTCTCCTTATCAAATCCGTCAGGGGCAATAATAAATCTTTCCGTATCAACACCATTATAGATCTGATGAAAGAAGCCGGTTTTTAATCTGTGTGTCTGGGTTAAATAACTAGTTTGGGCATCAATGCTTGTAAGGAAAATTTCATGCTGACGCTTCAATCTGAAAATTATTGAACTAAACACAAAGCTTCTGCTGCTCCTGTGCACGGTGCTATGTATCGGATAAATTGTTCTAGGACAAGAATGAATGCCGATGGTTGCAACCATCTGGTATAAAGCATATGAAGATATTATACCATCATAGCCCCCTGCTTTAACCACATTGCGGATATTTCTGAGCACATTGAGATCAAATTTTCCAGTCCTTTCCCATACTTCAACCGATATTCTTTTATCAATTCTATCTTTTAGTGATAGATTGCCAGATAACACCTTTATATCTACCCGAATACCACGTTTGACAAAATTATTAACCAGGTTTATGGTGTAGTTCTGAGCACCACCAACATCCAGATCATTGAAAATTACAATTAGCCGCTTGAGCATTACCTTACCTTTAAAACATATTTTGATATGACAACAATCTTATTATAATATTATGCTTAAAATACCATGGCAAACCTGATTATTTGACTTAATTTATGAATTATACCCCAGGACAACTTTGAAATATATGAGAGAGGAGGTTCGGTTTTGTATTGTTCATGTTGTTTTCCTTCTTTATGAATCAATTCTTTAAAAGCATCAAAAGACAAATTTAATTTACTCAATACAAAGTGTATATCTTTATTTAACTCTTCAATTTCATAGACCGGTTGTGATAATTCAACAAGTGCCTCATCTCTCGTTATTTGATTGCTAACAATAAGGCTGGACAAATGCGATCTGCGCTTGTCAACGTTAAACTTTTCATAGAACCAGTATAATTGAATAACCTTTGTCAGGGTATTCTCAAGGTGTTTTGCCTTATAGTATTCAAAGCCGCAAAATTCCGATAATTCGTTGATCGCATTTGTCTTGTTATAATCAATATAATTCAGAGGACGGAATGTTTGAATATTTCTCACATATAAATCCAACCTTTTTTGCCTGTTGGAAAGCAGTGGCAGCTTATCCAGTTGCAAGGTTCCGAATTTAGAATGAATATCTTTTAAATTAACCATGTCAAACGCATCATGGGTATTCCCTTTCTGCAAAATGCTTTCCAATGCATAATTACTTCCGGAAAGAAAATATCTGATTCCATTCAGTCTTGCACTTTCATATAGGGCTGCAAAAAGCACGTTATCCTGAGGTATGGCTACATTGGGCACTTCTGCCAGAAAATAAGAGCGTGTAAGGTCATTAAATTGATCGGAATCTGGCGAAATAACTATCAATTCAATATTACATGCTTTGCACAGATTCTCGATGTTTTTCTGAGCAAGTGGGGTATCGTATCCATCGTCAATATGAATCGCCAATATCCTTAAGCCCCATTTCTTTGCGCCTAAATATGCTAAATAGGAAGAATCAAGTCCACCTGATAAACCCATTAAACAATCATATTTTCTGCCTTTCCCAGCGCTTTTCAGTATTCTTAGCATTTTACCTAGCTTTTCCTGTCCTTCCTGATTGGGGAAATACAACAAAGGCCTTTTGCTTATAGCATCATTACAATAATTGCAGCATCCATCGCTGTCGAATCTGATGGTATCATCAGAAGCATTGTCCATAACACATCTGCTGCAAATTTGATAATTAGCTTTTTTCGTCATCATTGTAAAGTTGCTTAAAGTTAACAAAACCCATTTGTTGTAACTTAACTTTAAAAGTCAAGTTATTATATGCATAATTGCGAATTTCTTCACTCTTAAAGATTCCAATTTTTGAAGGAAGACTTCTGAATAAAGAGACAATATCATCTATGCAATGATCATTGCTTACAGTTAATCTAAAAAAAATATCATTCTTAAAGTCAGGATCTTCACCGGCAGCAATAAACGGTATCCCGGCAGCGCAATACTCCCTTGCTTTAAGTACTGATGCATCCTTCAGCTTTAATCGGTAAAGGCCAAGAGAACTTACTGCAAAATGTGCTTTTGAATAATAATTATGAATATAACCAAGAGACTGAGATCCATGAAAGTAAACAAATTTTTCAAGATTAAATTTGCTAACAAGCATTTTAAGTTCATCAATACAAATCTTATCGCCACCACCTATTATATGAAAAATAATACTATTTTTTTTACCTTCCTCCGTATTATTCCAATAATTAATTGCTTTTATTATTCTGTCAAAACCATGATAAAACCTGACCTGAGCAACACCAACCAGTACGACCTCTGAACTTGGCCATTTATACTTTTTTTCTCGAATCCTAATCGAATCAACATCAATTCCATTTCCAACTAACAGAAAACGATTTTTATTACCTAATCTAAAAAAAGCACTTTCGTTACCATACTGAATTACTCTGTTAAAAATCCAGAAGAACCAAGGCCCATGCAAATAACAGAGTAAAATATAAATATACTTCTTCCACTTGATACAATCCTCCATCAACAACTCATGTATATATGATTTCATCGGTGTAGGAACATCCATTATCAAAAACCGCCCCTGCAATCTGGCAACAAAAAATATGATAGATAAAAATATGTTAGTAGTGTTTAATGTTCTAAAAACTATGAACCTGGCATCTGATCTCAAAATTAGTCGGACCTCGTTAAAATAAGAAGTAATTGATTTACAGTTATGCGGATTAACTAGATCAACATCATACCCGAAACTTTTTAATTCTTTTATTATTCCCTTAATCTTATTTGAAACGCCTTTTGATTCCGGCCTGTGGAAAGATATGTAAACAAGTTTCCGGTTATTTAGTATCATAAGAAAAATGCCGTCAAAGAAATCTTAAAACTTACCTTTTCTAATCAATGAAAAAACACTCGAAACAAACTGCTTCTCAAAGAAATACATAAAAGTGATATATGAGATGAACATTACAGTAGCAGGAATAAAAATTTGTATTATCAGATTGTCTGGAAGAATCAAATGTAAAATATAGCCAGCGATTGCAGTAAAAATGCTACTTAAATATACAAATTTTAACCTATAGATTATAGATAGGAAATTAAATCCCATAAAATCCTTTGATAACAAGGAAACTGTTAGAATTGCCAATAATAAGATAGCAATTTCACCAAAAAGGATTTCTACTATACCAAATCTTAGATTAACAAGTACATTAACTATCCTAAAACATATCATTACAGATGTATAAATAAATGTTCGTTTGGACCTTCCTATTGCTTCAATGAACTGCATTAAAAAATCATATAAAGGCGACAATATTCCTATAATACAATAAAGTTTAATAAAAATAATAGCTCCAGCCCACTTATCAGTTAGTAAAAATATCACAAAAGGCTCAGCAATAATAAAAAGAACCATTAAGAATGGCATAACTATTAATGATGAATTTCTAACAAATTTCAATAATGCATTTCTGAGTGCTTGTTTATCATCCAACAGTTTCGCATATACCGGGAAAGCAACCGCACCAATTGACCATGAAAACTGCTGATATATCATGCTTGGAAATTGCTGCCCTCTATCAAAGAGTCCGAGCTGGTTTGCAGAAAAGAATTTACCTATAATAAAACGATATAAATTGTCAAAAAATCTGATAATGATATTCGAAAGCAGCAGCCATGATCCATAATTAAACATTTTAGTAAAAGAATTCCTTGAAAATGACAATCTCAATCTGACTTCCGAGGTTGAATATAGGCTTATACTTACAATTAGTTTACTGGAAATCTGCTGTATTACAAGACTCCAGACACCATAACCTCTCGTGGCAAAATAAATTCCAAGCAAACCAGATAATAACGATGCAAACAAAGTGATTAAAGTTTTTCGCTTAAAATCCAGATTTTTCCGAATTATAGCTAATTGTATAATATTTAATGAGTTTATTACCACTATAATAGCCATCACCCTGATTAAAAGAGTCAGCTCCTGTTGATCAAAAAAGACTGCAATACTTGGAGCAGTAAACCAAAACAACACGTAAGCTATTAAGCTAAGAACGAAATTTGTAATAAAAACAGTATTCGCATCTTCCTGACTTGCATTCTGTATCCTAATATATGCCTGCCCAAATCCACTTGTTATAAATACTTCAGCAATTGAGAAAAAAATCATTGCAATTCCGATAAGTCCATAATCGCCCGGAGTTAATAACCTCGCTAAAATAATACCAATAAAGAATTTGATAATATAAGAAGAAATATTCTCAATAAGATTCCAACTAATACCCTTTACTGCTCTATCTTTCAAATCCCCTTTCATATTAGGTTTAATCTGCTAAGTCGTGATTTACATTAAAAAATCTAGGCGTGTATCTGACTCTTATTAATAACTATACTGCGATTATTAGAATAATTAATCCTATAAAATGCAGTAAGCATAGATGTATAAATAAAGAAAATTGCATTTGAATTTAAATTTCCGCTAACAAATACAGATGACAAAAGTACTAACCAAGTTGCAACAATTACTTTACCAATGGCATCATCATTATTCTTCATGATTTTAAAACTGCAATAAACGCTATATGTTACGATTGACAGGATTGAAATGAAGCCAATTAAACCGTAATCTGAAATACATTCAAGAATAATGTTATGAGGATAAACACGCCCAGTTAAAAACCTATAGCCCCAAGAACCTTCACCAAAAAAGTACCAGTTTTCTTTAAAAATCTTCCATACATTCGCATAATCTGCATATCTTTCATATTCCTGATAATATTTTAAATGATAAAATCTTTGAAAAACCTCAAACTGGGTAAGATCAATTATTTTAAAATAAAATACAGAAAATATAGTCATTATTATAAGCACGTAATAAGGAATATTCTCCTTCCTTACGGTATATAGGACAAATACTGTCATACCAAAGAAGACCCCTAAAATTGTACCTCTTTGTCCTACAATTAATAAGAAAACAATATTAAATAAAACCAAAACGGAAAATAGAAAACTCTGGTAAATTCTCTTACCAGGCTTAAATAATGATACTATGGAAATTATAAACGACAATCCAAATATTCTTGATGCAGCAATTGTGTCAAATCCTGTTGTCTCGACAAATGTTATCCTGTTCATAAGGTCAATTCTATCCAATTCAAAAAACAAGATAAAAATTAAAGCATAAAGCATTCCCCAATATGGTATAGATATTATAAATTCACTAATGGCTTTTTGATTTCTTAATACTAATAAAACCACGATAACAGGAAAAAAAACATATAAAAAAAAGGATTGCTGAAATATAGCAACTTCAACATTATCTCCATTTGAAGAAAACTGGTTGAAAAGTAGCATTGATGAAGTAAGCAATAAAAGTGATGTAAAATAACTATTAAAGTTTAAGAGTTTCTGATGTCGCCAAATCTTGAATGATGAAAGTATCAATAACACAAAAAATGCATATCTAAAAAAAAGTGAAAAGCCCTCAATACCACTTTCATTGAGCAGAAAAGAAAAGATCGATGGAAAAACTACAAAAAAACTTAGAATTATACCTTCCTTTCTTTTAAGAAAGAAGTACAACAATAAGATTGATGTTAATACTAATAAAATATTTGCTAACATATATTCATCAGTAAAGTTTATTTTTTTCGTTCATTAAGAAAATCTTAAAGCTTTAAAGTTAAAATGCAAAACCAAATTACCAGATATTATTACAATATGGTGACCGATTGAAAATTATATTTTGCCTCGGCAACCTAAGTACATGACAAAAATAGGCAACATTCTCTAAATTTGTCTAAGTTGTTTATTGACAGTATATTTGACAAGTGTGTCAGTCCTAATTTGAAAAAACTCTTGGCTTTTCTTCCGTGATTTTTCACTTTAATTGGCTTGATTGAGTCCAGGAAGATTCCCACCTTGTAGGCCCAGACAAAAGCAATCAGGAGCAAGCTAAAGAGTTTTCCCACCCGGTCTATGTCGGTCAAGTGTGTATCTTCAATGTTAAATCCGCTCGATTTTAGTGCCTTGAATGCCGTTTCAATTTGCCATCGTTCTTTGTATAATGATTGTGCTTCATCAGGCTTGTTGAATGATACGATGATTTGCAGTTCCGGAATTCCTTCCTTGTTTTTGATTCTGGATGCGGATAAATAACAAAACTGCCCGTTAACATAGACGATTCCATGGAAATACTCAAACTGGTTGATCTTTAGTCGGTTGAATAACCAGGAAGCTTTTACACAATGGCCGTTTCTTGGAATAGTTACCCAGAAATTTTCGCGGATGCGGATGTGGTATCGAATACGATTATCGTTAAGAAATCCCAGCCACTTACCCCCTATAAACTCTCTGTCAGCAAGCAGACAATCAATACTATCAATACCGAACAAGCTGATAAAACGTTGCATAAGCTTAATACGTTCCGGGGTTGATGAATTGCCACACTTATCCATCATTGAAAACATGATAGGAAAAGCAACTCCTTGATAAACAATGGCAATAACAAGGATGTTAATATCGATTTTTCCAAACTTCCAATTAGTTCTATCCATTGCCAGGCGGTAGGGCGGTTGATGCGGCAACATAGCGAATATGATACGTGCAATCAGGTTTGAGTCTAACATGAATTCAGACATAAAGCGTTGTATTCTACGCAATGAGGAGTCAACCCTTACTTCTGAATCAAAACTTGCTGCCAATTTTTCAAAACAAACTGTCTGAACTTTGCAAAGGGCGCAAATAAATAAGCCAAAGAACTTAATTCGGGCCAAATTCATTTTATTTCCGAATGTACTGCATAAGATTGCAGTTAAAATGCTATTTTTACTCTCATTACTGGTGTTCATGTATCCTGATGAGTTTGGTGGAACATATTCATCTAAGATACTGAATACCAGTATATTATATCATTTTTTAGGCAATAGTTTTCACCAAGTTATTAACATATTGCATTGATTGTCAGATTGTTGTGATTTTTGTCATGTACTAAGCTCGGCAACTATTATAATGTTAAACTTATTGGCATTCTACAATAGAATATCACTTTATTTGTAAAAACAAACTTTACAAAACTCTCTTGTATTTCTTAAAATCTAAATGACAAATTTATATCTATACCTATTGGGAGCGATTACTTCAGGTAATACTCAATATTATTATTGATTTAACCTTAGTCTGCTAACGATCAGGATACTTTCCCTGGCATCTTCAATGCCAAAACCGCCTCCAGCGAGTATATCCCGGTAGCTTGCAGTATGCAGGTCGGTAAAGCCGTCGCTGAACTCCAGTTCCTGATCACCGATGCTGATCTTGCGGTAGGTGCGCTTGCCGTTGGCTTCCGCCGGCAGGTCGCGGGCATCCACGCTCAGCATCCAGTTTACATTGGCGCGTTCAAGCTGCATTTTTCCCGCTGCTTTCTCCGGTTGGTTCACCTGCAGGTCCATGTTTTTCAGTCCCCCGAAAATCCAGCCCAGCATATCGAAGAAATGCACGCCTATATTGGTGGCCACGCCCCCTGCCTTCTCCATATTGCCTTTCCACGACTTAAAATACCATTTTCCGCGGCTGGTGATATAGGTAAGGTCCACGTCGTAAACCTTTTCGGCCGGTCCGGCTTCCACCTGCCGTTTCAGTTCCTGTATGGCCGGATGGAGGCGAAGCTGCAGGATGGTATAGATCTTTTTGCCCGTTTCCTGTTCAATTTCCTGCAGGGCATCCAGGTTCCAGGGGTTGAGCACCAGCGGCTTTTCGCAGATGGCGTGGCAGCCGTTGCGCAGCGCCATACGGATATGGGCGTCGTGCAGGTAATTGGGGCTGCAGATACTAACATAGTCGATGCGGCGCTCTCCGTCCCGGCGCAGCTTGTCGAGGTGGCGGTCGAAGCGCTCGGGTTCCGTAAAAAACTCGGCATCCGGAAAGTAGCTGTCCATAATGCCGATGCCATCGTAAGGATCGAGTGCACAAACCAGGTTATTCCCGGTTTCCTTAATGGCTTTCATGTGGCGCGGAGCGATGTAGCCGGCGGCACCGATTAAAGCGAAGTTTTTCATTAAAGGATTCAAAAATTTAAAAATTCAAAAATTCAAAGATTCAAGGATTCAAGAATTCTATTCCGCCAAGACGGGTAAAGGATTCAAAAAATATTTTGTGGCTTTTTGTGTTTCTGTGTTTCTGTGGCAAAAGATTCAAGAATTCAAAGATTCAAAGATTCAAAAATTCAAAGATTCAAGGATTCAAAAATTCAAAAATTCAAAAGATTCGAGACCGCTTACGCGGGTAGAGGATTCAAAAAAAAGAGTATTCGTGCATTCGTGGCTTAAAAAGATTCAAAGATTCAAAAATTCAAGGATTCAAGGATTCAAGGATTCAAAAGTGAGAAGTGAGAAATGAGTAGTGAGAAGACAGAAGTAAGAAGTAAGAAGTAGGAAGTAGGAAGTAAGAGGTAGAAAGCGGTTTGCTGTTTGTCATTTCTTTTTCTGTTTTCTCGGTTGTTACTTGTTTCCGTCCACATGTAGCCAGGATTCAAAAATATTTTGTGGTTTTCTGTGTTTTGGTATTTCAGTGGCAAAAAACATTCGTGTCCCGATCGCTATCGGGATCGTGGCTTAAAGAATTCAAAGATTAGCTTCGCTGAGCTCCCTTCGGTCGGTTCAAAGATTCAAAAATTCAAAAGTGAGAAATGAGTAGTGAGTAGTGAGTAGTGAGAAGACAGAAGTAAGAAGTAGGAAGTAAGAGGTAGAAAGCGGTTTGCTGTTTGTCATTTCTTTTTCTGTTTTCTCGGTTGTTACTTGTTTCCGTCCACATGTAGCCAGGATTCAAAAATATTTTGTGGTTTTTTGTGTTTCTGTGTTTTGGTGGCGACAAAACATTCGTGCATTCGTGGCTTAAAGAATTCAAAAATTAGCTTCGCTGAGCTCCCTTCGGTCGGTTCAAAGATTCAAAAGATTCAAATCAACCTATTGATGATATCATCAGGATTCAGGTTGATTTTTGAGAACGCGAACCAACGTTTTCCCAGGTCTTTTAAGGAAGCACCTATATGGTAAACGTCCTTTTCATCGATAATCAGAAAGCGGTCGTGTGAGCGGGTGAATGATTTCACCTGAATCGGCGGGTATTGTGCATTGTGCTTTTGTATATCCGCTTCAAGTTGTTTTGTGATCGTGCCAGTAAAGATACCGGCGGAAACACCGGCTTTCCGTTTTGCCATCAGCAGCAACACTGATTCGTCAACATAGTTGTCGATTAAAACGATACTTTGCTTTGCCGCTTTGATCAGCCCGGAAACAAAGTGCCAGGCATCGAAGATCTGGCCATCGTAGAAAATGCCTTCGTTTGGTTTTAGTCGTGTATTTAAAATTAGTTCAAACTTTTGGTCGTGATCATGTAGTTTTTGCTCTATTCTTTCAATATGATAATTGAGTGCGTAACCTTTAAGCAAATAGTCCTTAAGAACCTTGTTAGCCCATATTCTAAACTGGGTACCACGCCTTGATTTAACCCTGTAACCTATTGAGATTATAACATCCAGGCTGTAATACAGTACTTTCCTTTTGACTTCTCTTTTTCCTTCAAGTTGAACTGTCAAGTATTCCTTGACAGTTGATCCAGGTTCAAGTTCACCCTCTTTAAAAACATTGTTAACGTGAAGGCTGATATTTTGTTTGGTGGCATCAAATAATTCAGCCATTTGAGATTGAGTCAACCATACAGTTTCATCTTCTACCCTTACTTCAATCTGAAAATCAGGACTATCAGATTCCTTATAAATTACGATTTCAGATTTTTCCATTGAAAGGATTTGAGGACTACCGAGTGAGCTAAAAAGGTATCACAGAGTTTCACAGAGTTTTGGTACAGAGTATCACGGAGTTTTCTTTTTTACTAATTTTGACTGTGCAACACTGGGAATAACACTGTGCGACACTGTGCAACTAAAGAATTTTCAAATGAATTTTCCCGTCCTTCCACAGCTCCGCCCCGTCAGTCACATAATGTAAACCGACCAGGGGCAATCTTAGAGGGTGCAAAAGTAAGCATTTTGAGGGTAAAATGAGTTGAAGATTTGATGATTTGAGCCTACCCGACTGACTAAAAAAAGGTATCACAGAGTTTCACAGAGTTTTGCACAGAGTTTCACAGAATTTTCTTTTTTTTAATTTTCACTGTGCAACACTGTGAATAACACTGTGCGACACTGTGCAACTAAAAGGTATGTATCTCAGAGTTTTGCAGAGTTAGGCATAGAGTATCACAGAGTTTTCTTTTTTTTCTAATTTTCACTGTGCGACACTGTGAATAACACTGAGTGACATTGTGTAACTAAAGAATTTTCAAATTTTTATTATTTCCCAGTGTCCACCTTTGGCAGGGCCGATACGTTTGATTAGTCCAGTCGTTTTCAACTTAGCAATGTTCTCTTTGATTTTTCTTTGGGATATTCCAACTTTTTCAGCAAGTTCTCTGGTTGTGATTTTTTGCTGCTCGAAAATGTATTGCAGTATTAAGCTTTGGTTATCGGTGACCTTATCGGTGACCTTATCGGTGACCTTATCGGTGACCTTATCAGTGACATTTTCTGTAACATTTAATTTGTTACTTGATTTTTTTAACTCGGTAGTACCTCTTTCAATGGTCAGCATTACCCCTCCCATGGTGGTTTCAAACACCGGAGCGGTGAGACCTGCATTAATAAAGCCATCAGTGATTTTTGCAATACCCCTGCCCCAGGCCTCAATAAAGCCTGCTTTAAAGAATATATCAGCCACGTTTTTGTTAAATGGCCTTGATGGATGTTTCCCAAGCAATGTTTTGATGGTAAACCCTTCGGGGAGGCGGCCTTCGTTCCAAAGGATTAATTTGTCGTTGTAAACACTTAATTGGATTGGCGCGCCCGTATAGTCCTTGTGGATAATTGCGTTAAAAAGCGCCTCCCGCAATGCTTCCTCCGGTACTTCTAATTTTTCTATTCGTTGCAATCCTTCATAATGGATGGGCGATATAAGATATTTGGATTTTAGCACATCCATAACTTTATCGGCCATTTGAAGAATATTGCCTTCTATTACATCTTGAAAACGCAGATCGTCATCCCCATCAATGAAGCGGCCAATTTTGAACGATACCGCAGGGAAAAAGCGGGAAGGGCGTTTTCCAAATAAAAGCAAAGCGGCATTTTTTAATTTCCCATTATCCGTAAGTAAGTCAAGATTTTCGAGGGTAGCTTCCAAATAATCATTTGCTGCGTTAGTAGAAATACGTTTACTTGTAGCAGCTTTTGTAAAGAAGTAGTCTATTGCTTTGGGGTCAATATCATTTAAAGTTGCATGCTCACACGGCAAATCATCCCATGTGCGTCCTAATCTTTTCAAAAGGAATTGATGTAAGGCCGTTCCCTTCAATTCTTGTTTGGTACTTCCTGACCGAAAGTGATAAGTACCTTTGTATGAGATAGGCACACTTGAAGGTGTTACAATAATCTCGATATAGTTTTTGCCGTTTTTATCTAATAAGTTTACTTCGGCAACAATCCCCAGATAATTAACAATCTTATTAGGAATGTCTTCCATCATTTTTGGAGCATCCTCCAATCCTGTAACATCTCCTTTATCGTCAATGCCAAGGTATATTTTACCACCAGATGCATTGGCAAAACCTGAAATCCATTTCAGGAACTCATCACGCCAAACTTGCTTAAACTCTATGTTTTGATCTTCGTGCATTTAATTCAAGTTCTGCCCGACTGTACCTATTTGCATTGTGCACCACGATCCAACAAAAGGTTATTTATGGATTTGAAGCCTGTCCGCCCCGGGCGGGATTTGAGTCCCGAATCGTCGTTTCTCCATTCGGGATGTGAGGCCTACCCGACTGACTAAAAACGGTATCACAGAGTTTCACAGAGTTTAGCACAGAGTTTCACGGAGTTTTCTTTTTTTTCTAATTTTTACTGTATTACACTGTGAATAACACTGTGCGACACTGTGCGACACTGTGCCACTAAAGAATTTTCAAATGAATTTTCGCGTCCTTCCACAGCTCCGCCCCGTCAGTCACATAATGTAAACCGAGCAGGGGTATTCTTAGAGGGTGCAAAAGTAAGCATTTTGGGGGTAAAATGAGTTGATGATTTGATGATTTGAGGCCTACCCGGCTGACTAAAAACGGTATCACAGAGTTTCGCAGAGTTTAGCACAGAGTTTCACAGAGTTTTCTTTTTTACTAATTTTCACTATGCAACACTGTGAATAACACTGTGTGACACTGTGCAACTACATGGGATTTGAGGATTTGAAGGCCTGCCCGCTTTGGGCGGAATTTGAAGATTATTCGTCATTCAGCCTCATGCGCACGGGGCAGGAATTGTTCAAAAAATAATTCGCGTAAATTAGCGAAATTAGCGGTAAAGAAATTGAAGCTCCGAATCATCGTTGCTCCGCCTCAGGTGGATTTTAGATTTGAGTCCCGAATCGTCGTTCCTCCTCTCGGGATCAAATTAGAAATTTTCAAATGGTTTTAAATTTGTCTTATTCTTCTAATCGCCTAAGCAAATCTTTTGGATCAAGGTTAATTTTCGAGAATGCAAACCATTTTTTACCTAAATCTTTTAAAGAGGCACCAATATGATATACGGTTTTTTCATCGATAATCAGAAAGCGGTCATGCGAATGGGTGAAGGTCGCCACTTTAATGGCTGGGTACTGCAAATTATGCTTCACCATATCTGCTTCAAGTTGTTTGGTAATTTTACTAGTATATATGATTGCTTTTACACCAGGATTTCTTTTTGACAGCAGCATCAACACACTTTCATCAATATAGTTGTCAATTAAGATAATGTTTTTGTGAGCAGCTTTAATCAGTTTCGACACAAATTGCCATGCATCGAAAACCTGTCCGTTGAAGAAAACACCTTCATTCGGTGGCAAGTTGGCATTTATTTGGAACTCAATACTGTTTACTTTCTCTTTAATATGAAACACATCATCTTCAACTTTTTCTAAACGATGGTTGATTGCATGACCTTTCAGAAGATACTCCTTCAATACTTTGTTTGCCCATATCCGGAACTGTGTACCTCTGATTGAATTAACCCTGTAACCTATAGAAATTATCATATCAAGATTATAGTGATCAATGTTTCTTTGGACTTTTCTGTTGCCTTCAAGTTGAACTGTTCGGAATTTCCGAACAGTTGCATCCGGTTCAAGTTCTTTTGAAAGAAAGATATGTTTGATGTGTTCGCTCACATTGGCCTTGCTTGAATCAAATAGACTGACAATCTGAGTTTGAGTAAGCCAGATTGTATCATCCTCAACCCTTACTTCAATCTGGAAATCGGCATTATCAATTTCCTTATATATTACAATTTCAGCTTTTTCCATGGAAAGGATTTGAGGACTACCGACTGAGCTAAAAAGATATCACAGAGTATCACGGAGTTTTGTACTGAGTTCAAGGAGTTTTCTTTTTTCTTTAATTTTCACTGTGCAACACTGTGAATAACACTGTGCGACACTGTGCAACTAAAAGGTATGTATCACAGAGTTTCGCAGAGTTTGGCACAGAGTATCACGGAGTTTTCTTTTTCTCTAATTTTCACTGTGCAACACTGTGAATAACACTGTGCGACACTGTGTAACTAAAGAATTTTCTCATTAGAAATTTTCAAATGGTTTTAAATTTGTCTTATTCTTCTAATCGTCCAGGCAGGTCTTTTGGATCAAGGTTAATTTTCGAGAATGCAAACCATTTTTTACCTAAATCTTTTAAAGAGGCACCAATATGATATACGGTTTTTTCATCGATAATCAGAAAGCGGTCGTGAGATTTGGAGAAAGCTTTTACTATTATTGATTCATACTGTAAGTTATGTTTTTGCAAGTCAGCTTCAAATTGCTTACTTATTTTGCTTGTATAGATAGTGGCAGAAACACCATCTTTTCTTTTGTCAAGAAGTGCCAGAACAGTTTCATCCAAATAATTATCAATCAACAATATACTATGGCTGGCTTGTTTGATTAATTGAGAAACAAATTTCCAGGCATCAAAAACCTGCCCGTCATAGAAGATACCTTGTTTGGGCGGCAGGTTCGTGTTGACATAAAAATCGAATTCATCCACCTTTTTGTTCAGATTAAAGAGATTACTTTCAATTCTCTCAAAACGTTGATTCACTGCGTAACCCCTTAAAAGATATTCCTTTATTATTTTATTTGCCCATATCCTGAATTGAATTCCTCTATCTGATTTAACACGATACCCAATTGAAATAATCATCTCTAAATTATAATACTCCACCTGGTATATTTTCCCATCGGCTGCAGTTGTCGCAAATTTTGCGACAACTGAAATAGAACGCAACTCTTCTTTAAGTGCATTTAGGATGTGTTTACCAATAGTTTTAACATCTCTATTGAAAAGAACTGCCAACTGTTGCCTGTTAAGCCATACTGTTTCATCTTCCACCCTTACTTCAATCTGAAAATCAGGACTATCAGATTCCTTATAAATTACAATTTCAGCTTTTTCCATGAAAAGGATTTGAGGACTACCGACTGAGCTAAAAAGATATCACAGAGTTTCACGGAGTTTTGCACAAAGTTTCACGGAGTTTTCTTTTTTTTTAATTTACACTGTGCAACACTGTGAATAACACTGTGTGACACTGTGTGACACTGTGCAACTAAAGAATTTTCAAATGAATTTTCCCGTCCTTCCACAGCTCCGCCCCGTCCGCCCCGTCAGTCACATAATGTAAACCGAGCAGGGGTATTCTTAGAGGGTGCAAAAGTAAGCATTTTGGGGGTAAAATGAGTTGATGATTTGATGATTTGATCCCGAATCGTCGTTCCTCCGCCTCAGGTGGATGTGAGGCCTACCCGACTAACCAAAAAAGGTATCACAGAGTTTCACGGATTTAGCACAGAGTATCACAGAGTTTTCTTTTTTCTAATTTTCACTGTGCGACACTGTGAATTAACACTGTGTGACACTGTGCAACTAAAAGGGCTTTGAGGTTTTGAAGATTTGAGGCCCTTCGGGTGGTTCGACTGGTTCGACAAAAGCTCACCAACCATGCCTCAGGGTAAAATTTGATCCCGAATTGTCGCACCTTCTCCCGGGATTGAGGCAATTTTCATCCCGCATCACGCAAGTAAGGGACAGAATTGAATTGTTTTGGATTTGAAGAAATAAAAAGGGTCAATTTAGAAATCTTATAAAAGAGTTGTCAAAGATTTAATTGAGAGCTCTTTAATTTTTGCAAAGTCTTTATAGTTATTGGTAATAAGGCAGCAATTATTCACAATGCAGGAGGCGGCAATAATCGCGTCAGGAAGTTTTGTATTGTGGATCTGTCTGATCTTGATTGTTTCAACAACGACATTCTCATCGAGTTCTAATACCGAGGCATTATTAACAAATGCTTCCAGTGCTTTGTGTTGTTCAGCACTGATTTTGTCAAAACTGAGGAGTTCAATCCGATTAATAACTGAGATATAATAGTTGCTTCTATACAATGATTCCACGAAAGAGGCTGAATCCCTGAAAGAAGCGATCCAAAATAATAGATTGCTATATTGGTGTCGATCAAATAGTTCTTTGGTTCCATTCGTCCCGGGATTTGTCAACAAGTCCAGCTAATTCTTTTGCTTTTTCTGGTGAAAAAACGCCCTTAAGCTGACTAAGATCCTTGCCGGGACCCTTTTTTTGTTTGATCAGTCTGATCATCAATGCCTTTTCCATACTCTTGAGAATGGCCAGTGCGTTTTTATTTCTTATCTCAACCTGAATAATTTCCATGATTTGTTTTTTTTACAAAAATAAGCAAATAAAATGTAAGGATTTGATCCCGAATCGTCGTTCCTCCTCTCGGGACTTTCCCGAATCGTCGTTCTCCTTATCGGGATGTGAGGCCTACCCGACTGACCGAAAAAGGTATCACAGAGTTTCACAGAGTTTAGCACGGGGTATCACAGAATTTTCTCTTTTCTAATTTTCACTGTGTGACACTGTGCAACTAAAAGGGATTTGACGATTTGACGATTTGAATGAGTTGATCCCGAATCGTCGTTTCTCCTCTCGGGAGAAGATTTGACGATTTGATGACGAATTTTCAAATTAGGCGTTTTCAATGGAATCACCAGAATATTGTTGTATGATTTGACGAACCTGATATCCAAGCCCGGGGATGTCTTCGATTGCAGTTTTCCATATCATGCCCAATGTAATTCCAAAATATTCATGCACTATGATGTCGCGCATGCCGGCTATGTCTTTCCAGGGGACCTCGTTCCATTTTTTACGATATTCCTCCGGGATATGTTTTGCTGCTTCCCCTATGATTTGAATACGTCTCAATACAGCATCCTGTTTTTCAGCCGAATTATAAAAACTTCCTTCCGAAAGGCCTGCAAGATAATTCTCTATCAAATCTGCCGACTCAAGTATATCTTCGAGGTAAACCATCAAATCCCGCTTATACTTCATAAGCTGAGTGGGATTTCATCTTTAAGAAGATATTGTTTTATCCGGGATTTCAAGGCTGATCTTTCCAAGAGGTCAACTGGTTTTCCGAGTACACCCTCAAGTTCACGTTTTATACGGGCAAATGTGAGCAATCCAACCGGTGTATTCAACTCAATAACCAGGTCAATATCACTGCTTTCGGTCTCTTGCCCTCTGGCAACTGACCCTACCAACGAGGCGGATGATATGCCATATTTTTTAAGAATTGGACTTATTTTTCGTTCAATGTCCTGGATCGCTGTTGTAAACTCCATGATTTGTAGTTTTTAACCGCAAATTTAACTAATTCCAACTAATATAATCTATATTCACTAAATAACGCTGAGGATTTAAAAGCCTGCCCGCTTTGGGCGGAAATTGAAGATTGTTCGTCCCTCAGCCTCAGGCGCACGGGGCAGGAATTGTTCAAAAAATAATTCGTGTAAATTAGCGAAATTAGCGGTAAAGAAATTTAAGCTCCGAATCATCGTTTCTCCGCCTAAGGTGGATGTGAGGCCTACCCGACTAACCAAAAAAAGTATCACAGAGTTTCACGGATTTAGCACAGAGTATCACAGAGTTTTCTTTTTTCTAATTTTCACTGTGTTACACTGTGCGACTAAAGAAAATTCCTCAGACGAAATACATTGCAACAAGTGATAATCAATAACCTTCGATGGCAATATCTTGTGGGAGCCCAACGCGCATAAAGTACCTGGCGAAAGCCTGTGAAAGGTGTTCGCGATAGGGCGGCAACAAGCGCACTCTCGTTCCTGAATTTTTTATGATTTTAGATAGAGTTGACCGATGTATACCATAAACATTTTTAAAATCAACCACCAGGTAATCATCGAATATTCCTTCTTGTTTGTTTAGTAGGTGATAAGAAACCAAATGTCCCTTTCTTAAATTATCAAGCACACTTTTTTTTCTTTTTGCATTCAGGCTTTGTTCTGTCTGTATTTCGTTAAAAAATTCAGATAAGCTAAAATAGCGACAAACCAATATATTGTCGATATTTTTATTCACCAAATCACACGACTGGGTTAAACCTAATCTGTGCGATTAATTAATAAAAAAATAAAAGATAGCTTGCACAATTCA
>ENA-UOOR01001617-UOOR01001617.1-fermentation-metagenome-genome-assembly--contig:-NODE-1617-length-25826-cov-11.081177_pt1 | contig 25826 bp, 25 predicted proteins | sample MGYA00245780_ERZ724029 | MGnify/ENA primary metagenome ERZ724029 (study PRJEB28704, sample SAMN03018315) | fermentation metagenome | biome: anthropogenic terrestrial biome; feature: soil... | reverse complement strand
CTTGGCTCTAGTATAGCAGGGTTGGAGGACTACGCCCAAATTACGAATTGAAGTTGAATTTAATGCTTTTTTATCTCAACAAATAATAATTTATTTCTTCAATCAAAGAAATCCTTTGTATGTCAGATATTTTATACAAAAAAGAATTTTGGCTAACACTTAAAAAAGTATTAGCCAAAACCTGAACTCTTAAAGTAATACTCAATATTTCCCTAGAAGCAAAGGAGAATTATATGAATATTGCTAATTTAAATATACCTCTTTTAATTCAAATAATCAACTTGGGGTAAAGGGAGCAAATGTGTTATATGTTAAATATTACAAATCAAAAAAGCAAAAACCCTAAGAAAAACTCTCAGGGTTTACACAGAAAAGGTTATTAATGGAAATTCAAGCAATGCAAATAAATGGTAAAATCATGAAGTTGTACTTTTCAAGTAATTTTATCACAAATATTATGGAAATAAAAGATATTTTTTAAATTGTTTTCCTAGTTTGGCTTTAGTTAGAAAAAGGAAGTACTATCTATGGAGCTATAGTAAAAGAAATAGGTTTTTCCAAAATGTATGTTTATAAATTAATTAATAAACGATAAAATATGAAATATTTAGATTTATAGGATTAAATATATTCTTCTTCGTTGTCAAATTCATATATTTTTCACCTATCCGTTGCTTTAATATTTTAATTGCAATATGTTTACGTAATAACAATACATTATACTTATTTTGACCAGTTTTTGAAATAACCAAGCTCCATTTTAAAGTAAAATTCATCTTCAGGGGTGATTAGCTTTATTTTAAATGGCTCTAAATTCCCGACAAAATGGGAAATAACAAACTCCAAATTGCTTAAAATTACGTAAGATATCTACACTATACCAATATGTGTAATGTATGTTAATTGCTGAAAGATAATGAAAGATAATATAAATTTTCATATTGTGGAATTAAAAAGAATACTGTATTATTAATATTAAGAAAATAAAATAAAATAAGTCCTCTATCACTTAATTAGATGCTGGAAACATTTAATTAAGCATCGAAAAGGTAAACGACCTACCTAAACGACTTTCAAGAGAACTTATATTTACTATTATACTAAAGTTACATAGTAAATATATCAAATAAGTTCAAGAAAATCAAGTTTTTTGGGTATGAAATGCCTGGAAGACTTTTTTTATTTGGAAGATGGGGTGGCTGAATGGATAATTTAGCATATTGTAACCACTTATTTGATGATAGCACAGACGGATATATACACCTAATTCAAATACAAGATGGAAAAGTCATAAAAATATATAACACACGGTATGCAGGTTTAAAGACTATTGTAGAAGAAACAGAGGGGCAGGAAGACGTCTATATAGCTTCAAGTACATTCTATAAGCCTAAAAGGTCTATGAGCAATATAAGGCAGTTTAGAGCGTTATATATTGATATTGATGTTGAGAAATATGGTAAGTATGGAAAATCAGAAACAGTATATATGATACATGACTTAGTGAATGAAAATAAAATACCTTCTCCAAGTATGGTTGTAGACAGCGGCAGGGGATGGCATATTTACTGGAGAATAAAAAATGCACCCTATGGAGCTATCTATACATGGCAGGAAATAGAAGATTATTTATATAACCAATTAAAAGATTTAGGGGCAGATATTCAAGCAACAGAAGGGGCAAGGGTATTAAGGCTGCCAAACACCGTAAATAGTAGGGTAGATAGGGAATGTAAGGTATTAATCATAAACGATGATATAGAATACTCTATGTACGATTTAAGGGAAGAATATTTAAATTATAAACATAAGAAAGCCTACCAACTAGAAATACACCAAACAAAAGAAATAAATAAGAAAAAACAAGGAGCAATAAGTAGGTTATTTAATAGTTATACTTTGCACCTAGCAAGAGTTAATGACATAGAAACACTATGCAGTTTAAGAAAGTATGATGTAAAAGGATATAGAAACTTTATATTACATTGTTACGCATATTGGAAGGGTATATATACAAGAGAGGATGCAGAGCTTGAAAAAGAGGTTATAGAGTTTAATAATTCCTTTAAAAGTCCATTAAAGGAATCAGAGGTAAGTGCAATACTTAGATGTATACCAAAGGCAATAAGTAAGTTTATAGAATATGAACAGGGTGTGAGAAGTGGACAAATAAAAAGGGTAACTAAAGGCATGAGGGATAAAGGTGGTTACTGGTACAAGAATCAAACATTAATAGAAAGATTAAATATAACACTGGATGAACAAAAGCACATGAAGTCAATCATAGGTCAGGAAGAAAAATACAAAAGGAATAATACTAAGCGTAAAAGTAATAGAAGAAATGAAGAAGGATTAACTATGAGAGAGCAGGAAAAGCAAGATAAAATAATGACAGTTGAATCACTGTATGATCAAGGATTAACACAAATAGAAATAGCTGAAAAGCTTAATATATCAAGGCAGTTAGCAGGTCGTTATATTAAAGGATTGAGTGAAGATGGGTTGACACAAAGAGAACAGCAAAAAAATAATAAGATAAAAGCAGTACAAGAATTAAGAGAAAAAGGATTAAGTCAGAGTCAAATATCAGAGATTTTAAAAATATCAATAAATACAGTAAAAAAATACTATAAGGTATTAAATAACCTTTAGTGGTGTACTGATGAAACTGAAATGGCTCTTTATAAATATGTGGGTTTTTTTAAGAACTAAGGTAGGTGTACTGAAATTATTTTATCTTTTTATTGGTGGGGTTATTTAGGGTATAGATTTTTTCTGTAGACCAACTGGAATGATGGAAGGCGTCAACGGAGGTACGGAGTTGACAAGGTGTCCGTCATGTAAGGCGGTAGACAAGGGGTTTGGGGAGAGTATCTCCCCATTAAAAAGTGTTCGCTGCCAGTCATATTAGACTAGGATAAAGTTCCTAGTCTAGGGGTCTCTGTAGTAATGGGACAGAAACGGCAATAGAAATTACATTATTTTCAAAACCGCCAATCTATTGGTATAGAATGGTTACAAGCTCATTTATTAAAAACCTTGGTTTTTAATAATCAATAATTGCAATAAAATCATTGCATCCAACCCACTAAAATGGTTATTAAAACTATTATCAAAAACTAATTCTCAATAACTACGGATTTTGATGATATGTTTTTAGCACTTTTACCTGCACTTTATAAATTCAATGTTATTAATTTGGGAAATTAATCAAATCCTATTGCCGTTTCTGCTCCATTACTACAGAGACCCCGTCTAATATGTTTTTTCAAGGTAGGAGGATTTTTTACACAATCATAGAATTTTAATAGATGGAGTATAAGGTGACAAGATTATGATAATACTATAGTACAGATTCAAGGGAGTATAGAAGTACAAGTGTAAAATAATAAAATGGGGGGTAAACTTTTATGCAAATTATTGCAGTAGCTAATCAAAAAGGAGGCTGTGCTAAAACTACAACAACTGCTAATTTAGGTGTGTGTCTTGCTGAATTAGGTAAAAAAGTTTTATTAATAGATAACGACCCACAAGGAAATTTGTCCAGTAATCTAGGAGTAAAGGAGTACGAGAACACCCTATATAATTGTATATTAAATAAACTGCCGATCCAGGATGCAATTATAAAAACTCAATTTGATGTTGATGTAGTACCATCTGATATTAATTATTCTAATGCAGAAGGAGCATTGTATAATGTAAAACGAAAAGAGTTTTTAATTAAAGATTTATTTGATAGGTCAGGCTTAAATTATGATTATGTCTTAATTGATTGCAGCCCATCATTATCTTTAACGACAGTTAATGCTTTAGTATGTGCTTCTAGTGTGTTGATACCTTTGGAAGCTTCTATTTTTAATTTTCAGGGGTTAGGACAATTGGTTAATGTGCTAAAAGCTGTAATTTCTAATTACAATTCAGACTTAAAAGTAGAAGGTATTTTATTAACTAGAGTTGATACTAGAAGTAATTTAGGTAAGAATTTTGGAGAACAATTAAAAGAAATATTCGGAGATAAGCTTTTTGAAACGGCAATACATCAAAGTACAAGTCTAGTCAGAAGTCAGATGAGACAGCAACCTATAAGTTACTATGACCGCAACAGTAAAGGCTATAAAGAATATATGCGATTAGCACAGGAGGTAATTAAGCGTGGTAACTAAAAAGAATGATATGGATGTTGTAAAGAAACTCGGAAAAGGAATATGGGATACTATACAAGAGGGTGAGGAACCTCAGAATATAGAATTAAGAGATGATAAGAATATGAAAGTAGAAGAACAAGGTAGTAAGGGAAGTAAGCCTTCTAAGAATAACACTGTACGACAATCCAAGAGCGTCAGAACGGATGAAGCAAGAAGTAAGAGGAGTTTTATGTTAACGGAAAAGGCTATACAGAAACTTAAATATTTAAAAATCTCTATGGATGACAAAGAATTATCTGCTATAGTTGAAGAAGCTATAAACCTGTATTTTGATAAGAATAAAAAGAATATAGATTTGTCTATGAATTCACTAATTGATGAATACAATAAAGTAAAATAATTGAGCCTTAGGGCTCTTTTCTTTATAGTCACAGGAATATGAAAGTATGTACATAAGATATATATTCTTTGGATTATGGTATCATATATTTATAGTATTATATCATTATAAGAATACAGGAGTACAGAAGATTATAAATACATAAGTATATAGATGTATATTCTTTGAATTATGGCTGTAAAATAGTATTTACATAAGAGATTATAGTAGTATATGGTATAGATATATAATAGTATAGAAGTATGGTATCATATATTTATAGTATTATATCATTATAAGAATACAGGAGTACAGAAGATTATAAATACATAAGTATATAGATGTATATTCTTTGAATTATGGCTGTAAAATAGTATTTACATAAGAGATTATAGTAGTATATGGTATAGATATATAATAGTATAGAAGTATGGTATCATATATTTATAGTAGTATATCGTTATAAGAATACAGGAGTACAGAAGATTATAAATACATAAGTATATAAGATGTATATTCTTTGAATTATGGTTGTAAAATAGTATTTACATAAGGGATTATAGTAGTATATGGTATAGATATATGTTAGTACAGAAGTATGGCATCATATAGGTATAGTAGTATACAATTATAAGAGTATAAGATTACAGAAGATTATAAATACACAAGTATAGTATTATTAGAATACAGTAATATCTTTGGAGTATATATAAAAAATTTAATAGAACATTTTAATGTTTCCTTACTTTCAAAACATATAAAAATTATTGAAATATATCAAAAATAAATAAGTGGTGTTTATGATACATAAAAATCACAATAAACTTCCATTTCAAAAGGCATACTTTTTGAAATACTGGAGATATATTATATCAATTTTACCTTTGCAAGTTAGTACCATCAAGTTAATGGCTTTCACATCTATCTCGGTATTCACCCTATTAGGGGTAATACCAGCAGCCGTGTCATGTACTGAAAAGCATATACCATATAAAGGCAATTTATAAGTATAGTAGCTATATGTATAAAAATAGGCCATATACTGAAATTAATATTCTAATATGGCTTTAGTTAGTAAACAATATAAGAAGATTGCAAATTAATCATTCTTTTGACAAATTGGAATTTGTTTGCTTCATTATTTTTTCAAAACGGAACATACCTTCAAAGTATTCTTTATTAGTTCCTTCTTCCATCTCATATCCATCAGGGTCATTGGGGTCAGGGTGATTCTTGTTATAGAACTCTACAATATGGAATCCACAACGATTCACATAGAAATGTATATTTCGCTTTTCAAAATATGGTGTGCAAGTTTCCCATACCTTTGCCTCTGGATGCAATTTCTCAATGGCATTCCAAATAGACTGTCCTACACCTTTACTCTGAACACCAACCTTGACAAATAAAAAATCAAGATGATTGTGCTGTGTTTCTTTATCTATCACGACAATAGCACCACCAACTGGCATACCGTCTACAACGGCTTCATAAGCAATCGAACCTTTAGCAGAAAGAGAACGGTCTATATGGCTTTCAGGTAGTATTTCTTCCTCCATTTCGCCGAATCCATCAACTGCACCTTGCTGAAATGAAACTTGCATATCTCTCTTAAATTGCTGTTTGTGTTCCTCACAAAGAGGAATTAGTTCAAAATTCATTCGTCCCTCCAAATTCAATGTTGTTCGTAATCTTTTACAACTGCGTATTAATTATAACTTTATAATATCACTATGATACCTGGCTCTTACTAATTTCTTCTATAACCTTGTATAGAGTAGGTTTACTTATATTAAACATAGTACATAGATTTTTTACTGTTGTTTCTTTCTGCTGATATAATTTATATATTGCCTTCTTTTTATTATCGTCAAGCTTTGGTTTCCTGCCACCTTTTCTGCCGCGTGCTCTTGCTGCAGCAAGACCCTCTTTTGTTCTTTGGCTTATTAAATCTCTTTCAAATTGGCTTATTCCAGCCATAAAAGTAAACATTAATTTTCCTTGAGGTGTTGTAGTATCTAACCAACTTTCCTTTAGGCTTTTAATATTAGCACCCTTTTTTTCAATTTTATCTACTAAACTAAATAAATCTTTGGTACTTCTACTTAATCTAGTTAGGCCAGTTACTAATATGACATCTCCCTTTCGTAATTTATCCAGTAATCTATTTAATTCAGGTCTATCTGCTTTTGTACCTGTGATTTTTTCTTGTATTATTTCTTCTGCTCCTGATATTTTTAAAGAATCTATCTGCCTATCCAAATTTTGTTCCTGAGTGCTAACCCTTGCATACCCAAATATCATTATTTAACGTCCTTTCATAGCAATTTATACTAAATATAGTAAAGTAAATGGTTAACTAAGTCAATATCTTTACTTTGATTTAGTTAACAAGTTTATTAACTATAGAAATGGCTTATTTACGTTTTGTAGTATAAAAAGAAAAACAGTAAATCAAATGAACGTTTATTTTACTACATTTATATGATATTATTGTTATTAAATATCATATTATATAGATGGAAGGTGATGTTCTGTGAGAAGAAACTGGGAATTAGATGATTTAATTGATCATTTTACAATTATGCCGAATGAAATGTTTCTTATTGGAAATAAAACTGGTGAAACCAAATTAGGATTTACGGTACTTTTAAAAATTTTTCAGTATGAAGGAAAATTCCCAAATTCAAAAAAAGAGATACCTAAAATGGTATTAGAGTATATTGCAAAGCAAGTTCAAGTCCAAGGAAACCTTTTTGATAATTATGATATGACTAGTAGGACTTATTATAATCATAAGTCTCAAATTAGAGAATATGTTGGATTTAGGGAACCTACTTCAGAAGATGCTGATGTCATATCAAATTGGTTATCTAAATATATTTTTTATCATGATGCTGATATAGATGCTCTAAAAGATCTTGCATACACTAGATTTAGAGAATTACAAATAGAACCTCCAACGCCTGAACGTATAGACCGTATAACTAAATCAGCTATTTTTACTTATGAAAATAAATTTTTTCAAGAAACTTTTGATAAATTATCAAAGGATGCATTAAATAAGATGGATGCTTTAATTAATGATTTAACTATTTATGAGGAAAATGAAGTAGATTATAGCAATTCGAATAATATTTCTTTTAGTGATTTAAGATCTGATCCAGGGCGTATCGGATTAGAAAGTGTATTTAAAGAAGTAACTAAACTTAAAACAATTCAACAAATTAATCTTCCTGAAGATCTTTTTAATAATATTCCTCAAAAAATACTTAAAAAATATAAATTAAGAGCCGTTTCAGAAGATTTACGGGAACTTCGCAGACATTCAAAACCACTTCGCTACACTCTGTTATCATCTTTTTTTTGGTTTAGAAGTCGAGAAATTACAGATAATCTTATTGAACTTCTAATACAAATTATTCATAGGATAGGTGTCAGAGCTGAAAGAAAAGCAGATAAAGAAATTTTAAATGATTTTAGACGTGTCAACGGAAAATCAAATATTTTATTTCAAATGGCAGATGCAGCTGTAAACAATCCAGACGGTATAATAAAGAAAGTATTATTTCCAATTGTAAGTGAGACTACATTAAAAGACTTAGTAAAAGAGCTTAAGACTACTGGTTCTGCATATAAACAAAAAGTATATACCATTATGAGATCATCATATAGTAATCATTATAGGAGAATGGTTCCAGAAATACTTAATACTTTACAATTTTGTTCAAATAACCAAATACATCAACCGATTATAAAAGCTTTGGATATTATCAAAAAATATTATAATATAGGTACCCATTATTTTACCAGCAATGAATCTATACCAATTGATGGTGTTATTCGTACATCTATGAAAGATGCTGTTATAGAAACTGATGATAATGGTCATGAATGTATAAACAGAATAAATTATGAAATTGTTACCTTACAGGCAGTAAGAGATAAATTGCGTTGTAAAGAAATATGGGTAGTTGGTGCAAATAGATATAGAAATCCTGATGAAGACTTACCAACTGACTTTGAAGAACATAGAGAAGAAAATTATAAGGCTTTAAAACAGCCTTTAGATGCAGAAAAATTTATAAATAGTATTAAGCAAGACATGTATAATGGTTTAACAAAACTAGATATAGGTATGCCTAAAAACCCTAAAGTACATATATCAAATAAAAATAATAAAGGTTGGATTACCTTATCACCAAGTGAAGCACAAGATGAACCTAGGAATTTATTAAAGATAAAAGCTGAAATTATGAGACAATGGCCCATGACTAATTTACTTGACGTACTTAAAGAAGCAGATCTAAGGATAAACTTTACTGATAATTTTAAAACTGTAGCTACATACGAAAAATTGGATAGATCCTTAATTCAAAAACGTCTTATTTTGGCTTTATATGGATTAGGAACAAATACAGGGTTAAAGCGTATTTCAGCAGGAAATCATGGGGAAAGTTATAAAGATTTACTTTATATAAAAAGAAAATTTATAAATAAAGATAACTTACATAATGCAATATCATCAGTAGTTAATGCAATACTTAAAAGTCGAGTAGAGGATATCTGGGGTGAAGGAACAACAACTTGTGCTTCTGATAGTAAAAAATTTGGAGCTTGGGATCAAAATCTCATGACTGAATGGCATATTAGATACCGTGGTCGTGGTGTAATGATATACTGGCATGTTGAAAAAAATTCTACATGTATATATTCACAGTTAAAGCAATGTTCATCTTCTGAAGTATCAGCAATGATAGAAGGATTATTAAAACATTGCACTGATATGGAGATTGAAAAAAATTTTGTTGATTCTCATGGTCAAAGTGAAGTTGCTTTTGCGTTTTGTCATTTATTGGGTTTTAACTTGATGCCTAGAATTAAAGCAATACATTCACAAAAATTATATAGACCTGATACTGGAATAAGTGAACTTTTCCCTAATTTGCAACAAGTATTAACAAGACCTATAAACTGGGAACTTATAAGGCAACAATACGATCAAATGATAAAATATGCTACAGCTTTAAGACTAGGCACAGCAGAAACAGAAGCCATATTAAAAAGATTTACTAGAAATAATTTAAAGCATCCCACATACCTTGCCCTTGCTGAATTAGGGAAAGCTATAAAGACTATATTTCTTTGTAAATACTTAAACTCGGAAGCTTTGAGAATAGAAATACATGAGGGTCTAAATGTAATTGAAAACTGGAACTCAGCTAATTCATTTATTTTCTATGGTAAAAGTGGTGAAATATCAACAAATAGAATTGAAGATCAGGAACTTTCAGTATTAAGTCTTCATCTCTTACAAAATTGTCTGGTATATGTAAACACATTGATGATACAACAAGTGCTATCTGAAAAGAAATGGTACGATATGATGGCTCCAGAAGATTTTAGAGCTTTAACTCCGTTAATATATAATCATGTAAATCCATATGGAAATTTTGACTTAGATATGAATGAAAGAATTCCAATAGATACTTATACTATTTCAGGACAAGCATAAATAAATTTTTAAGATATAGGAGTCTACTATGATTAATCATAGTAGACTCCTAATTTCCTTAATATGGTATATGCTTTTCAGTACATGACACGGCTGCTGGTATTACCCCGTATAGGAGCAATAAACTCATTCCATATGTTCACAATTACACAGACCTAGAACAATATAAACTTTTCACAATGTCAATGCTTTCAGAGTTTTCTTTTGAAAAATTTAGGATAAATAAAAACGCGCTTTTAAATAAAGTAAAAGACAATTTTTTATTTAAAGTGGATAAAACTCAATCAGTACAGGAGCTTCACAGTGTAATTAATGAAAAACTGAATATTGATGAAACGCAGCATTTCAAAGACATTGAAATTAAGAAAAAAGTAAATACTCAGAAAAAATTTATGATGCTTGTAATAAACGGAGCTGTAATATTAATTATTTTAATAACAGCAGTTGGGACAAGTAAAGTATCAAATAACAGGGTAAAAGAAGCATACTCAAGTAAAATCGAAATGGCAGACAATAAGGCAGAAGCTTACAGGGATTTTAGTTTAGAAGATTATAAAGTAGGCGGTAATTTATTAAAGAAAAGTGGTTATACAAAAGCACAGATAGCAGATGTATATATGCAGTTCGGCCAATATGATGATGCAATAAAAGAGGATGAAAATTCAACAAATAGAGTAATCAAGCAAATGTACAAAGATAAAAAGGAAAAGAAAATTTTAGATTTAAAAGAAAGTAACAGTTATATAAATACTGAAAAACAGATTGTTAGCTACAACTATAACTATTTACTTGCTGTAAAGCAGTTAATTTCAGATAAAGACCAATTGAGGAGGCTGGCATTTGCATTTATAGAACACAACAACGTAATTGATGCACAAGATGTAAATACCAAACTAAAAGATAAAAATGTTGCAAAAGCAATAAATAAAAAAAATGCTGCAAATAAAATAAATGAATTAAAAGAAAGTATGGCAAAAGAGACTGACACCAATAAGCAAGCTGATATTCAAAAACAAATTAATGATTTAACTGATAAGTATTTAAAGGACAAGAAGTAATGAAAAAGATAATAATTGTTGTCATTGCAGCATTTTTTATAATGATAGTTGCTATCGTTGGACACCAACAAAATACTGATAATAACAGTTTTGGGAAAGCTAATGTTCCCCAAGCAGTACAAAGATGGCAGCCCTTAGTTTCAGAAATTGCCGGCAAATATGGAGTAGGAAACTACAAAGAAGTGTTACTTGCTATAGTTTGTCAAGAAAGTGGTGGAGAAGGAACAAACGATATAATGCAAAGTTCGGAGAGTGAAGGACTTTCACCTAATTCAATTCAAGACCCCGAAGTGTCTTTAGAGGTTGGAATCAAATACTTTAAGTCAATAGTTGACTATGCAAATAAGAAAAAATGTGATTTTGCTACAATCATTCAGAGTTATAACTACGGACAGGGTTATGTAGATTACATTGCTTCAAATGGAGGAAAAAGTACAGAAGATACTGCAGCTGCATTTTCTTCAGCACATGGCGGATCATATGGAGATAAAAACTATTATGCTCATGTTATGAGGTATGTAACTGTAACTAGCACAGGAGATACTTCAGGTGCTTCAGAATCACCCTTAGGAAGTGATTCATACAGCAAACTAATAAAAACAGCAGAACAATTTCAAGGCCAGCCTTATGTATTTGGTGGAGATTCACCAAGTACAGGTTTTGATTGTTCAGGTCTTGTAGAATATGTTTATGGTCAAAATGGTGTAAATTTACCACGTACAGCACAGGCACAATACGACTCAACAAGTAGAGTTGCACCAGGAGATGTGAAGCCAGGTGATTTAGTATTTTTCACGGCAACATATCAATGCGGTGACTATATAACCCATGTAGGAATATATGTTGGAAACAACACAATGTATGAAAGTGGGGGTCACGGCATTGGATACCAGAGTTTAGACAATAGTTTCTGGAAAGAACATCTAGCAGGGTACGGCAGAGTTGGAAATTAGAAAAGGGGGAGAAATAATGAAGAAGTTTTTAATTGGTTTAGGAGTATCTATTGTTTTAAATATCATTTTGATTATAGGGATTGCAGGCCAGGGGATAGTATCAAGCAGACAAAAAAGTCAAGTACAAAATTTAACTACTCAAAATGAGCAGTTAAACAAAAAGTTATCTCAATTATCCCAAGGGGGTAATCAAGATAACTACAGTATAAAAAGTTTGCTACATGATTTATTCTATACAGAATTTCAATATAATAATCAAACTTATGTATCAAGGTTTAAAAAAATTAAAAAGTATGTAACTGATGATGTGTACAAATCACTTCAAGGGGCAGGAGGGGCAGAAGCCCCTAAAACCCCAATTCAAAATAAGGTAAACAGTCTAAATATATATTTAACCGATACCAACACAGATACAGCAAAGGCACTTGTAAGTATAAATACAACCTATAGTGTCAATGGCTCGAATAACTCACCTGTAAGCCAAATTTACGAGGTTCAAATTATAAAGGGGAATAACTCTTATGTTGTAAATAAGATTACCCTTATGGGTAGTTTTGCTCCATATGGCAGTGGAAGCGGTAAAGGGGGTAAATAAAATGCCTAAAAAAATATCTAAGGGCAAGGTTATTGGAAGCATTTTAGTTTCAGCAGTTTTAGAAGTTGGAGTTATCTGTTTGAGCGATATTGCAGTTCTAGCACAGAGATATAAAATACCTAATTTAAAAAAGGAAATGATTGTTTCAAGTCTTAAAGAGTTGGGACATCACCCTATAGGGGTAACAGCAGGCATAGCAAAAGGGAAGAATCCTATATTTATTTTAGGCAGTTTAGTAGTCTTGATAATATTTTTAAAGCTTATTTTCAACAGCAGTAAGAAATCAAAATACGAAATTGAGCCAGAGTATGCAGTACATGGCTCAAGCAGATATTCAGAAGATGATGAAATTTTTATTGAAAAGCAAACGGCAGCTGTACCTGTAAGACAGTTCTTAAATGATTTAGAAGAAAAAATAAAAGGAGGAAGTGAGGACAATGGGTAAAAAAGTAAATTCCAACGGTATAGTGCTTGGAATAAGAGGAGATTTAGGTTTAGTCATACCAACAAAATCAACGCTCCCTAACCGTAATTGTTTTGTTGTAGGTGGACCGGGTTCATTAAAAACACAGAGTTTTATTATAACTAACGTTTTAAATGAAAGAGAGTGTTCAGTTGTCGCAACCGATCCCAAAGGCGAAGTTTACGAAATGACAGCTAAAGTCAAGGAAGCACAGGGATATGAGGTACATGTTATAAACTTTATGGATATGTCAAACAGTGACCATTACAATCCTTTTGACTATGTTAGAAAAGATAAGGAAGCCACGACAGTTGCAAATACAATGGTTGCCGCAAAGAATGACCCCAAACATAAAGACATATGGTACAACTCACAACTAGCATTATTGAAAGCTCTTATCCTTTATTCAATTTATGAAATGCCAGTAGAGCAGAGGAACATGAGTGGAATACTTGACTTCCTGCAAGAGTTTGATCCCGAACAAGGTGAAAATGGCGTTTCTAGTTTAGATGAACAGTTCTTGAAACTGTCAAAAAAGCACCCTGCAAGAAGGGCGTATGAGCTTGGATTTAAGAAGTCCCAAGAAGCAACAAGGGCAAGTATTATAATTTCATTACTTACAACTATAGGGGACTATGTAGATAAGGAAGTTGCAGACTTTACGTCTAATTCAGATTTCTTTTTAAGTGATATAGGTAAAAGAAAAATAATACTATACGTTATAATTCCAGTTATGGACGATACATGGCAGGGACTTATAAATCTTTTCTTCACGCAGATGTTTCAGGAGCTTTATGCTTTAGGTGCTGAAAATAATTCAAAACTGCCGCAGCCAGTAATTTTTCTTTTAGACGAGTTCCCAAGTCTAGGCCACTTCAATAACTATGAGACGTTTTTAGCAACTTGCAGGGGTTATGGTATAGCTTGCTGCACTATAATTCAGAATATAACACAGCTTCAGGAGAAATACGGAAAAGAACAGGCAGAATCCATTTTAGGTAACTGTGGTATAAAGCTGTGTTTAGGCAACGTCAATGATTCTACAGCAAAGTACTTTTCAGAACTTGCAGGAAAGACAACGGTAAAAGTTGAAACTTCTTCAAAGTCAACATCAAAAGGTAGTAAAAGCGATAGCTCTTCAAACTCTCAAAACTTTAGTTACGCAGGTAGAAATTTAATTAATGCAGATGAAATATCGACTATGAATCCAGACGAATCAATTCTATTAATTACGGGCAAATATCCTATAAAGCTGAGAAAAGCCAAACAATTTGAACTGTTCCCAGGTATAACAGATAAATTTAGTACAAGTCAAAAAAGCTATAAAAGAAAAATGACAGATGAAGTTGAAGAATTTATGGAGACAAAAAAAGCTGAATATAAGAAATATATAAATTCTATTAAAAGGCAGCAGCAGCAAAAGGAATGTGAGGAAGAAATACATGAATTAAAGATGAAAAGTATAGACAAAAAGGAAAATCAAGATATTGAGAATTTAGAAAAGATATTTGAACAAAGTGATACAGAAGAAACTAAAGAATTTGATAAGCTAGAAGAATTTGAATATGAAGATATTGAGGATACAGATGAATTAGAGAATACAAAAAAGGAGCTTTGATGAATGTTAAGAGATATAGGAGGGATATTGCTTGTAGTAGGTACAATCGGCTTTTGGATTTCCCTTAGTATAAGACTTAATAGGTTAGGGCTTATTGACGAACTGGAACGTGAGGGATTATATGACTCAAAGAATAAAAGAAATATAAAAAGAAGAATAAAGAAAGAATTTAGAAAAAACAAAATGATATATTTTATGTACTGTCTTGAAATACCTTTTGATTCAACTATAGATTTAATTAGATTGTATCGTTTTGTTTTTGGAGAAGAAAAATTATTTGATTTATTGGAGGAAATTAAATATGAATATAAAAAATAAGGTTATATGTTTTGGATTAATGGTGATTTTAAGCATAACTCTAGCAGGTTGTGGCTTCAATGAAAATAAGGCAAAGGCAGATAGTAGACAGCAGTTAGAGAGCTTTTTAAAACTATATAATAATAAGCAAGTTATTGTAAAAGGTAATGGCGATAGCATAGATAAAGAAAAAGTAAAAAAATATATTAATAACAACTTTGAAAATTACTTTACAAAGGATTTTATAAATAATACTGATAACCAGATTGAAACAGGAAGTTTACAAGACGGAAAGACATTCTATATTCGTGAGTATAATAGTTCAAGTGTAATATATAGAAATAACTATTTAATTGATAGTCCTGTAGTTAATAAAAATGATAAAACGGTTGAATATAAGTTAAAAGGTAATGATGGATTTGCAGAATATGCTGTAGATATAATTATGAAACAAGAGGATGGAAAGTGGAAAATTGATAAAGCAAGTTAAAGGGGGGATTGTATGTTTAATATAGGCGATTCAATAAATAAGTATATAAGTGATAGTATACAAGATTTTTTGAAAAGTACATTTAAAGCTATCTCAAATATACTTTTTAAGCAAGGAGCTATGCCAGATTTCTTTAATACACTTTATAATGTATTTATAGGAATGGGTGCAAGTGTAATGACTATAATTGTACTCTATAAAATAGTTGAATATATGCTTCAAGTTTCTACAGGAACTAATGATACGCCACTTTCAGAAATACTTACAAGAACCGTAAAAGCTTCAGCAATGATAGTTATTACCCCAGTTCTTTTAAAAATTTTAGTTGGAGAAATAGCTTATCCTTTGGGAGATTGGATGTTTAATCAAGTTGCCAAAAACGCTTCTGATTCAGCGATAAACTTTTTATCTAGTGATACATTAGGATCTATACTTGGCAAGGGAATAGTATTTTTAACTGTACTTGGCTTTGTAACGGTGGCAGTAATAGTATTTTTCATTAAAATGTGTGTCTATCATGCAGAATTAATAGTTTATCAAATATCTTCTGTATGGGCGGCAATATCTATGGTTACAGATAATATGGATATTATGACTGAATGGTGGAAAGGCCTTTTAATGATGATTATATCAATTCTAATGCAAACAGCTCTAATAGTTGGAATTACTGAAATTCTTATTCATACAGCAACATGGTACAATTTTATGCTATTAATCGGATTTTGCTATTTAATTATAAAAGGTCCTGATTTATTAAAAAGAATGTGGTACGGCACAGGTACAAGCAGGGGATTCATGCGTTTATTAGCAGAAAGGCTAATGAGAAGATAATATGAAAATTAAAGAGGATAACTAAAAATGTACTCAAATAAAAAGTTTGAGTACATTTTTTTTATTATAAATATTAAGAGGAATAAATATAATGAGGAATTACATTCCCCAAACCCCTTGTCTACCGCCTTACATGACGGAAAATGTCAACTCTGTAACCTCCATTGACACCTTCCGTCATTCCAGTTGGTATCCAGATGAAAACCCTTTTCTTTCTTTCCTTAAATTAAAATAATTTATAAATCCTGTTTCCATAGTACAAAAGTTTATCAAGTAAAAACAAATTTATATTTTGAATACCCAAAGTCACAGCTTTAAATTGGCGTTTAATGGCATTTATTTATTAAAGAAGAGTAATTATACCTTTAGCATAAAAAACGTTTATATATAGATATATTGTGTGTAAAATAGCAATTCAAATTTATTGAATTTATTTGCATTAGAAAAGTAAAAATTCACTCTATTTTTATTTACAATTTTAAACGAAATACTTGACAATTGTAAATAAAAATGTTAAAATATAATTGTGGTTAAGCAATAAATAAAAATTTTAGGAGGTCTTGCAAAAATGAAAAATTATTTTCAAAATATAAAAACAATCGAGGAATTAAAAGAACAATACAGAAAGTTAGCTTTGAAATATCATCCTGATATGGGCGGAACTAATGAAGAAATGGCTGCAATAAATAATCAATATGATATTTTATTTAAGAAATTAAAAGAAGGAAATCAAGAAAATATTATTGATGATGGGTTTAGAGAAGTAATAAACAAAATTATAAATTTGAACATAAAAATTGAAATATGCGGTAGTTGGATATGGGTATCAGGTGAAACAAAGGCATACAGGAAGGAATTAAAAGCAGCAGGGCTTTGGTGGGCTAGTAAAAAAAAGATGTGGTACTGGCATACTAAAGAGGATAGAAAGAGAAGAAAAAGCAATATGGGCATAGAAGAAATAAGAGAAAAATACGGCACAAAAGTTGTAAATAATAGTATAAAGGTTATAGCATACATTCAATAGAATGTAAAAAATTGCAACTCAAAAACGAGCTGCAATTTTTTTTATTCATAGAAACTTATTGTGGTTAAGACTTTCTATGAATTAGGTCTTGCTAAGTTAATTTTATAATACTTTTTATAAAATGTAAATACTATTTGCTATTTTAAATAAAATACTTGACAATTGTAAATAAAAATGTTAAAATATAATTGTGGTTAAGCAATAAATAAAATTTTAGGAGGTCTTGCAAATGGAAGACGAGCAAATCAAAATTAACATTGTTTCAGTTAAATTAGTAAAAGAGGAAAGGAGCTTATATTATAAGATAACAAAACCGTTAGATGTTGTAGAAACTATAAAGCAACTAATAGGAGATAAAGACAGAGAATATTTGTTGGTAATATGTTTAAATGTTAAAAATGAAATAAATAATATATCTACGGTTTCAGTTGGAAGTTTAAATTGTTCAATAGTGCATCCAAGGGAAGTTTTTAAAACTGCCATATTAAGTAATTCATGTTCAATAATTTTAACACACAATCATCCAGGTGGTTCAATTAATCCTAGTAATGAGGATAAAAATGTTACACTTAGAATAAAAGAAGCTGGAAAAATTTTAGGAATTAATCTACTAGACCATATAATAATTGCTTTTGATAATCCAAATTATTACAGTTTTAAGGAACATGAAATAATTTAAATTAAATAAAAAATCCCCCCAATAGGGGGGGAGAAGGAGGTATTTATGAATAAAGATAGATTTATAAAAGAGGTAAAAGGATTTTTAAATAATAATAAAAATTTAAATAGAGAGGATTTTGAAACGTTATTCAAGTTTAATATTGATACAAAGGGTGATAATGCAAGAGTGGTATTTTGTAATGAATTAATAAAAAAAATGTTTGGTACAGCATATCAAGAGCCATTAATACCTTGGAGCTTTTTCGATACTGAAATTGGAAAAGCAGTTATTAAAATAAAGTATGACCAGAGTTCAGATGTATTCTTTGTTAGGGAAATTGCTGAAATGTTAGGAAAAACACGACAATACATTAATCAAGAAATCAAGGCAGGAAGTTTAAGAGCATATAAAAGATGTGGAAATTCTGTTATTTATAGAGGGGACTTAGAAAATTATTTAAAAAAGAGAGGTATTGACGAGAAAATTTTATATAAAGAAACGGACGAAAAAATAATAGTTCCAAATAATGAGAGAGAGGAAAAATATGGAGAATAATTAATAAAAATATATTATTTGGAAATGTTAAGATGAGGTGAATCAAATGATTATTGATAGAATTAATGAAAGCAATATTAATTATATAAAAAATGTAAGTAAGAATATAAGAAAAAAAATGGGACAGTTTTTTACTCCTCCATCAATATCGAATTTTATGGCAGAGCTAATGGAGTGTTCTAATGGAAATATTAGAATTTTGGATGCTGGAGCAGGAAGTGGAATTCTTGCTGGAGCTTTATGTGAAAAATTATTAACTAATCCAAATGTAAATAATATTTATGTTGATTTATACGAAAATAATGAGGATATAATCCCATTGCTTAAATCAAATATGAACTTTATAAAGGATTTTATGCAAAAAAGGGGCAAGATTTTTAATTATAAAATTATTAATAAAAATTTTATATTAAATAATGCTGACTTCTGGAATAACAAGGAAGAAAGGAGTGAAGAGCAATTATATGATGTTATAATATGTAATCCTCCATATAAAAAGATTGGTAAAAATGATAGTGAAGCTGTTTTAATGAATAGTATTGTGTATGGCCAACCTAATATTTATTTTTTATTTATGGGTATGGGTGCAAAGCTATTGAAACAAGAAGGGCAAATGATATATATTGTTCCCCGTAGTTTTACTTCCGGAGCATATTTTAAAAAATTTAGACAATGGTTCTTAAGTAATGTTCAGTTAACACATATTCATCTTTTTTACAGTAGAGGAGATGTTTTTAATGCTGAAAGTGTATTACAAGAGACGGTAATACTAAAGGCAATAAAGACAGAAAAAAATATAAATACAGTTACTATTACAACAAGTTCAGATGCGACTTTTAATAATATAGAAACATTTAAAGTGTCTAAAGATACAGTTATTGATAGAAATACGGATAACTTATATATATTAATTCCTACAAATGAAGAAGAAATTGAAGTAATAAACTTAATTAATAACTGGACATATACAATGCCAGATTTAGGATTTAAATTAAGTACAGGAAAAGTTGTGGATTTTAGGGCTACAAAATTTTTAGAATCTGAACAAAATGATGACACTGTTCCTTTGTTTTGGCCATGTAACTTTAGTAATAATAAAATAAATCATATAGTTAATGAACCAAAATGCCCACAATTTATAAGAGATAGTAAAGAAAGTAAGAGTTTGCTTTTAGAAAATAAAGATTATATCTTTGTAAAAAGATTTACAAGTAAGGAAGAAATAAAACGAATACAATGTGCGGTATATTTAGCTAATCAATTCAATGAATATGAAAGAATAGGAGTAGAAAATCATCTAAATTATATTACAAAGTTAGATGGAAATTTTACTAATGAAGAATTGTATGGGCTATTTGCACTTTTAAATTCTTCATATTTAGATAGATATTATAGAATCTTAAATGGTAGCACACAAGTAAATGCAACAGAGATGAATTCTATTCTTTTTCCGGGTATAGATACTATAAAGAGAATAGGATTGAAAATAATGAGAGAAAACAATGTATCTGTTGAATTTTGTGATAGTATAATTAAGGAACTATTTATAGATAACAATATAATAGTAAAAAATGTAGTATAAGTGGGGGATGATTTAATGGGAAAATTAGAAGAAGCAAAACAAATATTAAAGGAATTAGGTATGCCTAGGCAACAGTATAATGATAGGAGTGCATATGTATTTTTATCTTTAGTTGGAATAAAGGAAGAAGATAGTTGGTCTGAAGCTTGTATAAATTTTTTACGAACTGTAGATATGATGAATTTTATGGCAAAATACTATGGAAAAATTTATAAACCAAATTCAAGAGAAACTATAAGAAAAGAAACTATTCATCAATTTTGTGAAGGCGCAATTGTATGTAAAAACGATGATGATGACAAAAGAGCTACCAATAGTCCTAAATATTCATATCGTATTACAGATGAATCATTAGAAGTTGTTAAAGCTTATGGTATGAAAGAATGGAAAGGAAAATTGAGTGATTGGCTTAAAAACCATGAAACCTTAGTGAAAAAATATTCTCAGATGCGTGAAATGACAATGATACCTGTTAAGGTAAATGGAAAAGATTTTAAATTTAGTCCTGGAAAACATAATCATTTACAAAAATTAATAATTGAAGAGTTTGCACCTAGATTTGCGCCAGGAGCAGAAGTGTTGTATGTTGGAGATACAATTAAAAAAGATTTAATTAAAAATAGAGAAAAATTTAAAGAACTTGGAGTTTATATTACTGATCATGATAAATTACCTGATGTTGTTTTATATAGAGAAGATAAAAATTGGTTGTATTTTATTGAGGCAGTCACAAGTGTTGGCCCTGTTTCTATAAAGAGATTAGATGAATTTCAGGAGATGATTAAAAATTGTAATTGTGGAATTATTTATGTAACAGCATTTTTAGATATGTCAGCTCAAAACGGGTTTAAAAAATATATAGAAGAAATTGCATGGGAAACTGAAATATGGATAGCTGATAAGCCTACACATATGATACATTTAAATGGTGATAGATTTATGGGGCCAAGGTAATTTGAGGATATGATTTTAAATAGAATACTGTACTTATAGAAGCAAGTTAAAATGAAAAGGGAGAATTAGATTTAATTCTCTTTTTTAGTACATGTATGTTTATAAATTAATTATTAAACGATATAATTAGGATAGTAAATAAATTAATTTGTAAACGGAGTGGAGCAGATGGCAAGAGTAACATTAAAGGATTTACAGGAACAGCTAAAAAAGAATGACAATATAATTAATTGGCAGCAAAACAAAATACAAGAATTACAGGAGTTAAATGAGAAAATACTTAATAATAAAAATTCTGTAAGTAAAGAAGAACATGAAGCACTGGTAAAACAATTTGAGAGTTTACAGGATAACTTTAAAGAAATTAAAGCTCTTTATGAACATGAAAAAGAAAGAAACAGTATACTAATTAATAAGTGTACAAAACTTGAAAAGGAGTTAGCTGAATTACAGAAGAAAGAAAAAACAAAACATAATGAACGTGGAGCAGGAAGAAAAAGAACTCTTACAAATAAGCAGTTAGAAAATATACAAATGTTACACAAACAAGGCTTATCGTATGGAGCTATAGCAAAAGAAGTGGGTTTTTCCAAAGCATATGTTTATAAATTAATTAATGTACGAAATAATGTATAATGTTATTTCAAAATTACAGTATCAAAAAACTATAGTTTGTTTTATGATGCAAAAATCCAAATAAAGATACAAAGGAGACCACTCGTGGCTCCCCATCATTGATAAAAATACCACCTTGAACATTCTTTTCAAGGCATCTTTGTATTATATTTATATCCGTATTCTTTCTATTTTATTCCTATATAATACCCATAATGATATTATCCACTCATGCTGTCACCCACCTGCTGTCAAATTAACCGCAACGACCTCTTTGTAAGAGATAAAACACTGGAAAGTGACATTATACCATATTTTAGTTATAATTGAGGAATAATTCCTATTGACCGTCTTTAGTATCTTTAATAAACACTTTTTTGAATTTATTCAGCATTACTTCTAACTCTTTTTTCTCTTTTAATTCTTTACACATCTCTCCATATGTCATACCATTTGGAAATTTATGCCTTTCTAAAAACATATTATACATAAAATCAGAACTATTTATACTGTCTATTTCTGCATTTATAGTCTCTACATTTTTTACTGGTTGATTCTCTCCTAGCAGCCACCCAACTGTAACATTTAGAGCACTTGCTATTGATATAGATTTATTTACACTAGGCGATACTCTATTATGCTCTATATCAGACACATATCCACTACTTATTCCAGCTTCTTTACCTAACCTTGCCATACTCCAACTTAGTCTTCCCCTTTGCTCTTTTACTCTATTTCCAAAGCATGTATTCATTTTTCCAACACCTCTTTTTATATATAATCAAGTTTATTATACAGCATATATTTCTATACTGCAATACTAAATCGTACGTTCATGTTAAATAAAGAGTATATGTTGGTTTGAAATAAAGTTTGATCAGAATATTCCTTACAAATGGCTTAAACTTGTAATGGTAAAAAATGATTTTTGAAATAAAGTTTGTCCAAAATGTAGTTAATGACTATAAAATATTCTTCATTTTTTATAATAAAGTTTGAGCATTTTTAACGGTATAATACGGCCTAAGCTGCATTTTGAACTTGTTTTTATTACTTTTTACCTGATTTTTTGATCAAACTTTTTTACAAAATATCAAACTTTATTGAAAAACTACAGTATCATTTACATAATAATAGAATAATAAGGATATACAATATATTTGCATGTTATAGCTTATTTTTAACATATATATTGAATAAACAACGCTCTTCTTATTTGAACTTTGCTCGATATTAACGTATGATATAAGTTATAGAAAGGAAGTGTAAAATTGAAATTTGGAACAGCAGTAAGAGTTGCTAGAAACATACAGAATGTTACACAGCATGTTCATTTTATCATACCTTTACAAAAAATTATTTGCTATAGAACTGAAATCTTTATATAGGGTAGTTGCCAAAGTATTGATGTTGGTGTGATTCACAGAAATATTGGCAGACCCCTAGTATAGCTAGTCCACAAACAAGCATGAATTTTATGTATATAATATAATTACAAAAAAAAAGGAAAAAGGTGGTGATCATAAATGGAAAATTCTAATTTAGAAATCCAAATTTTAAAAATATTAGAGGAACTAAAAGAAAGTAAGGAGAATAATGTTAGCTTGTTTCAAAAGAAGCTTGCTGAGATAAAAGGGTTTAGTGAAATTGATATTGGAAAATGTTTAAACAAACTTATTAAAAAACAATTTGTTAATGGAAAAGGTGCATATATTCCTGATATAGTAAAAGAGATAACTATTCAAGGAACACATGATATTTTATGTACAGGAGAAAGGTACCTTCAAGAAAATTGTTAAATACATAAAAAAGATAATATTAGAAATGAAAGGATGATAATAAATGGATTTCAACTTTAATGTTAGTAATTATAATTTATTTATTGAAACTAAAGAACATATAGAAGAATATATAGTAGGATTTAAATCTAATTCTAATGTAATTTACAGAAGACCTGATTATCTTGATAAGGGTAAACAAGGAATTAGTGAAATTGAATTTGATTTAGATGAAGATAGTTCTTCTATTAAATCATTATTAAAAATTAGTGAAAGAAGATATTTATTTGAGATAACTATAGTTGATGGTAATGATAATACTGAAATAGAAATTAAGGGTTTAAGCTTTAAAATGATACATAGTAATGATAACAAGAAATGGATTATACGTGATTTTTATGCACAAATAGAGAATAAGGGGTCTCTGTAGTAATGGAGCAGAAACGGCAATAGGATTTGATTAATTTCCCAAATTAATAACATTGAATTTATAAAGTGCAGGTAAAAGTGCTAAAAACATATCATCAAAATCCGTAGTTATTGAGAATTAGTTTTTGATAATAGTTTTAATAACCATTTTAGTGGGTTGGATGCAATGATTTTATTGCAATTATTGATTATTAAAAACCAAGGTTTTTAATAAATGAGCTTGTAACCATTCTATACCAATAGATTGGCGGTTTTGAAAATAATGTAATTTCTATTGCCGTTTCTGTACCATTACTACAGAGACCCCAATAATCAGAAGTTATATAGCATGTCCTAATACAGATGAATAACTTTCTTATTCCATTTTTTCGGAGGGATGGGCAAGAATATCAATATTTAATTGTGAACGTTTGAAAAGTATAAAATTTAATATTATAAACGGTTATTGTTATTGTTCGAAATGGTAGGATAAAATGAACGGCTATAAATGTAAAATATTTACACGCTTATAGCCGTTTTCTGTTCCATTACTACACAAACCCCTTATTGTAACACTAACCTATATAAGTGGCTATTTTAGGTGTTTAGTCTGGAAATAACTGTCTTATGGCTGTTTTTTGCACGAATCGTTTCCGTACCCCAATATGAACCAGGCAGCAAATAATACTACCTGGTTTTTTATGTCTCCTGATTAGTAGAAGTATCCTCGTTATTTATTTTTCCAACCATCATTATTAGTACAGCACTAATAATTGAGATTACAGCCGTACTTAAAAACCTGTGTGGTACAAAATAACATAATATACTTAAAGAAAGAGTAATTGCTATAGAAATATGTTTAAGCTTCAGCCTCCATTCTTTACTTTTTATTCTCTTATTAACGTTATCTACAGGAGCAAAAATACAAACAAGTATAAGCGAAACAATTAATGAGGTTATTATAATACTGGTGTTAAATGAAACATACTTGCCTATAATAATCATTCCTAAAAACATAATAAAACTAATAAAGAAACACCCCCAGTAAGTTTTTGCATGATATCCACCTGAAAATATCCTAATAGGACAAAAAAATATAAGGATAACTATATAATATTTTTCAAGTGAAAGCAGCCAAAATATTATAAAATAAGGAATAATTTTTGTTATTTCATCAAAAATACAGAGCAACCCATATTCCATCTTTTTTAGTTCCAAATCAGAAAATTGAGGGTTTGTTTCAGAAATTTTTTTTACTATAGAGCCTATAAACGCATCCATTTATTTATCCTTCTATCTTAAATTTTACTAAGAATTTGGTAATTTCCGGACTGCTTTCCACGCATATACTTCCATTATTTTTTTCAACTAACTGTTTAATAATATATAGGCCAAAACCATGGTCACTCTTCTTACTAGCTTTTGTAGAGAATCCTTTATCAAAAATCTTCTCTTTCATACTTTCCGAAATAACATCTCCATTGTCAGCTACTTCAATGCAAAAATATTCATGTTCTCTAAAAGTACTGACTGCTATTTCCTTATCGTCACTGTCTGGTTTAGATTGAAGTGCTTCAAAGGCATTGTCTATAAGATTGCTTACAATACTTATCAATTCATCCTGCCTAATTTTTATTAAGTTAAAAGGTTCATCAACCATGACTTCAAAATCTATATTGTTTTTAACCGCATAATTATTTTTGATAGACAACAATCCATCTATGTAATCATTTCCTGTATTTAAGTATTTAAATGAGGAATGTACGGTATCTGAAATTTTCGATACATAGTCCTTTATTTTTTCTACAGTATCAGGCTTGTTTAACATGCATAATCCCTGTATAACATTGATATGGTTGGCAAAATCATGTTTTTCCTGCCTAATTATACTAATTATTTCTTCCA
>ENA-UOOR01001616-UOOR01001616.1-fermentation-metagenome-genome-assembly--contig:-NODE-1616-length-25840-cov-7.648672_pt1 | contig 25840 bp, 16 predicted proteins | sample MGYA00245780_ERZ724029 | MGnify/ENA primary metagenome ERZ724029 (study PRJEB28704, sample SAMN03018315) | fermentation metagenome | biome: anthropogenic terrestrial biome; feature: soil; material... | reverse complement strand
GCTCGGGCTGCCGCTTGTGCGCGCGCCGCTTCGAGCCTTGCCAGCTCGATGCGCCGGCGCTGAGCGCCCTCCTCGCGCGCGGCGCGCTCGCGGTCGGCGACGAGCGCCTCGACCTCGTCGGCGAGGTCGCGCGCGAGCGAGGCGTTGACCGACTCGGGGGCGAGCGCGACGAAGCGCCGATAGAAGTGGACCGCCCGCTCAAGCTCGCCGAGCTTGCGGTGGCATTGGCCGATGTTGAAGAGCAGGGCGGGTTGCGGGTCGAGCGCGTAGGCGTCGTCGTAGTCGACAAGCGCCTGCTCGAACAGGCCCAGGTCGTAGGCGCGCTGGGCGCTCTCGACCACCGCCCGAGCCGCGTCGGGCCTGCGGTCGGCGGTCGCCGGCGCGGCGAGACCGAACGCGAGGCCGATGAGGGCGACTCGGCAGAGCAGCAGGGCGGAGGCGGGCGGGTGCGCTTTGAACGGCCTGAAGATCTGTCGAGAAATCCTACTTCGACTCTGTCCTCTTCCGCTCACCCGGAGCGTAGCCGCCGACGCGCGAGCGGAGGCGTAGCGGCCCTCGATTTCGGCCTCGGAGGCTGGGCCTACGCTCGGGCCTCTCGACTTCGCTCGAGGTGGGCGCAGGGGGCGGGCCGAGTTCAAGAAGGTTTCGCGACACCTCGCGAGCGCGGGCGAGGTGAGCGGCTCGGGGGCGCAGGGCGGCGGTTCGCGCCTCTTGCCGCGTCCCTCGACGGGCTCGGGGTGAGCGGAATCTGCAAGAGCCGGCCCGTCGGCAGGCCCGGGGTGCGCGGACTCGGCAAGCGGGTGAGCTTGGCTCGGGGTTCTAGCGAGCGTACGGATCGATGACGCCATCGCGGGTCACCCTCTCGAGCGGCCGGGGTTCGTGGGGCGGCAGCGCGACCTCGAGGCCGACGTCCTCGTCGAGTCGCACCGTGCGCTCGATGGGCCGGTGACCGTCGAGCTCGAGGCGCACCGTCAGGTCGCGCCGCTGGCTTTGCAGCGAGGCCGACAGCGGGGTCGTCCCCAGCCGCTGCCCGGTGTCGATGCGCAGCACCGTCGCTCCGGGAGGCCGCGAGGAGATCTTCAAGGTCACCGAGGCCGGCCCGGCCTCGAGCAGCCGCGGCGCCCAGGCGCCCCAACTCACCGCGACCGCCAGCCCGAGCGCCGCGAGGGCCCAGACCGGCCCGTTGCGCACCGGCTCGCGCCGCGCCGGCCGCTCGCAGAACGGCCCGAGCCCCCGGGCGAGCTCGGCCATCGACTCCGGGCGCTCCTCGGGCCTCTTCTCGAGGCAGCGCATCACGAGGGCCCGCAGGCGCCCCGGGAGCTGCTCGCCGCTCGCCGAGACCCGGCCGAGCGGCGGCGGCCTCTTGCTCGCCAGCAGCGCCGAGAGCTGGCCGAAGGTCTGAGCCTCGAACGGCAGGTGTCCGGAGAGCATCTGGTAGAGCACCACCCCTGCCGAGTAGAGGTCGGCCCGGTGATCGACCGGCAGCCCGAGCGCCTGCTCCGGAGCCATGTAGGACGGGGTGCCGACGATGGCGCCGGCCATCGTCTGGGCGACCGGCGAGGGGCCCAACGGAGCGAGCAGCTTGGCGACCCCGAAGTCGAGCACTTTGACGAAGTCGCGCCCGAGCCGCTCGGTGACGAAGACGTTGTCGGGCTTGAGGTCGCGGTGCACCACGCCGAGCCGGTGGGCGGCTTCGAGCGCCTCGCTGATTTGCCGGGCGAGGGTGCAGGCGCGCTGCACCGACAGCGGCTCGCCGCGCAGCAGCTCGCCCAGGCTCTTGCCCTCGAGCCGTTCCATCACGCAGCAGGCCAGGCCCGCCTCGGGCTCCTCGACGAAGTCGAAGATTTCGACGATGTGCTCGTGGTCGATCTCGTTGACGGCCCGCGCCTCCTGGAAGAAGCGAGCGACCAGCTCGCGGCTGCGCGCGTGCTCGGGGCGCATCACCTTGAGCGCCACCTGGCGGCCGAGCAGGGTGTGGCGCGCGAGGAAGACCTGGCCCATCGAGCCCTCGCCGAGCAGGCCTATCGGCTCGTAGGGGCCAAACCGCCGAGCAGCCCAGGCTTTGGCAAGGCCCCCTGAGGCGAGCGGGAGGGTCTTGGCCAGCTCGCCAGGCTCGTGCGTCCCCGGCTCGACCCCGCCCGCCCCGGCCGGCTCCGCGCCTCCACGATTGGTCTTCATCGCCGCCCGCCACCCACCGTCGGCTCCGCCTTTTTTCGCCCCGCGGCCGCAATCGAAGCAGGGCCAGCTCGTACTTAAGCACCTGGCGAACGCACGCCCAGCCGATGACAGGCCGGGCGCAACGGCGCTCGGGAAGCTGTATTCCCCTCGAGCGGGCGCCCCAAAGCGGCTCGCGAGGCGGGCAACTGAATTTACTTGATTTGAACCGAGACTCGGCTAGCTTGCGCCCGCCATGGAAAAAGCTTTACCCACCATTCAAGCCGATTGGCGCGAGCGAAAGTTCGAGCGCAACCGGGTCGACATCCTCGAAGCCGCGGCGCGGGCCTTCGCGCGCAAAGGCCCAAGCGGGGCGACGATGGCGGACATCGCCGCCGAGGCCGGCTACACCGTCCCGACCCTCTACAGCTACTTCAAGAGCAAGGACGACATCGTCCACGGCCTGATGCTGATGCTGCACCGCGAATTCCTCTCGCCCTTCGAGGAGCCGCCGGCCAGCGGGCTGAGCTTCGCGCAGAACCTCGAGTTGCTGATACGCCGGGCGCTCGAACTCGCTGACCGCAGGCGGGCGACGCTCTTGCTGACGCTCAGGTTCGAAAAACCTCCGCTGTCGCGCGACGAGAAGGGCTGCACTCCCGTCGACCGCCTGCAGAAGACGGTCGAGGAATGGATTCAGCAGGCTTCTGGCGGGCAGCTCGGCAGCCGCACTACCGAGGAGGTGGCGCTGTGCATGCTCGGTATCTGGCACGCGTACTTCGCCTCCTGGTTGCTGCGCGGCTGTAACGAGCGGCTCGCCGAGAGGACGACCACGGTCGTCGACTTGATCCTGCACGGTGTCTGCGGCTCAGAAGAGCGGTAGGCGCGCGGCCGCATAGCCTCGCGGCATACGGCCAGCAAAGACGTATTGGCGGCGGCTCTCCCGCCGCTGGGAGAAGAAGATGAACCCCACGAAACGTTTGATCGTCGCCGCGGCGCTCGCCTCGGTCGCAATGTTGGGCTCGGGTTGTTCGGGCAAGTCCGAGGCTGCCCGCGACCACGCCGCCGAGTCGCTGCCGACCCGCAGCGTGGCGGTCGCGCCGGTGGGCACGGGCGACGTCGTAAAGAGCGTCGAGCTCATCGGCGAGCTGCAGGGGATCGAAGAGGTCCGCATCTTCGCGCAGGTGCCCGACCGCATCCGCACCCTCGCGGTCGACGAAGGCGACAAGGTCAAGGCGGGCGACCTGCTCGCGACCATCTGGAGCGACCTGCAGACCGAGGCGGTCAACCAGGCCGAGGCCGCGCTCGAGGCCGCGCTCGCCAACCGCGACGCGGTCAAGGACAACCTGGCCCGCATGCGCACGCTGCGCGAGGGCAGCTCCATCGCCCAGTCGCAGCTCGACGGCGTCGAGGCCCAGTTCCGCGCCGCCGAGGCGCAGGTGCGCCAGGCGACCGCGATGGTCGCGAGCGCCTCGGCCCAGCGCTCGCGCACCCTGGTGCGCAGCCCCATCGCCGGGCTGGTCACCCAGCTCACGCTGCGCGAGGGCGACATGGCCGGCCCGGGCGTGCCCATCATGACCATCGTGCGGCCCGACCGGGTCAAGGCGGTGCTGCGGGTCCCCGAGCGCGACTTTCTCCACGTCGAGCAGGGCATGCCGGTGCGCCTGTCGCCCCTGGCGCGTCTCGACCAGCAGGTCGAGGGCAAGGTGACCATCAAAGGCCCGGTGGTCGATCGCATGACCCGCACCGGCCTGGTCGAGGTGCACCTCGACAACAAGGACGGCAAGCTGGTCGCCGGCAGCTCGGTGCGCGCCACCATCGAGACCGGCCGCAGGCCCAACGTCCTGCTCGTCCCGGCCGAGGCGGTCATCTTCACCATCGAGACCGACCGGACCGGCCGGGCCCTGGCCTTTGTCGCCGAGGGTGAGCGGGCGCTGCGCCGCGAGGTGCGCATCGGCGCGCGCCAGGAGGACCAGCTCGAGATCGTCGAAGGCCTGAGGCTCGGCGACAGCCTCATCGTGACCGGGGCCCATTTCCTGCGCGACAACAACCCGATCAAGGTCGCGGCGGCGGCGGAGAAGGCCCAATGAACCTGCCCGAGCTGTCGGTACGCCGCCCGGTCACCGGGGTGATGGTCTTTCTGTGCCTGACCATCCTCGGCCTGTTCACCTTCTCGCGGCTGAAGCTGGACATGCTGCCGGACATCGAGTTCCCGATCGTCGCGGTGATCACCCAGTACCCGGGGGCGGGCCCCGAGTCGATCGAGCGGCTGGTCACCGAGCCCATCGAAGAGGCGATGGCCTCGGTCGAGAACGTCGAGGACGTCTTCTCCGAGTCGAACCAGGGTGTCTCGCTGGTGATGGTCAAGTTCGCCTGGGGCACCGACATGGACCAGGCCGAGCAGGACGTGCGCAAGAACCTGGAGATCTTCGCGCTCGACCGGCTGCCCGACGATGTGCCCCGGCCGCTCACCTTCGCCTTCGACCCCTCGATGCAGCCGGTCGTCTTCATGTCGGTGCGCGCGCCGGGCGGCTCGCAGGCGGTGCGCAAGCTGGCCGAGGACGAGGTCGAGCCCTACCTGTCGCGCATCCCCGGGGTCGCCTCCGCCGACGTGCTCGGCGGCACCGAGCGCGAGATCCAGGTGCGCCTGCGCCCCGAGTGGCTCGAGGCCTACAAGATCCCCGCCCAGCAGGTGGTCGGGGCGCTGCGCGGGGCCAACGTGATGATCCCCGGCGGCAACCTCTCGCAGGGCCGCCAGGAGCTCAACCTCTCGACGAGCGCCGAGTTCACCAGCGTCCAGCAGGTGCGCGAGGTGATGGTCGGCCAGTCCGGCGGCCGCCCGGTCTATCTGCGCGATGTCGCCGACGTGCTCGACACCTTCGAGGAGCAGGTGACGATGGTGCGCGCCAACGATATCGAGGCGGTGATGCTCGCGGTGCGCAAGCAGTCCGACGCCAACACCGTGCAGGTCGCCAACCGCGTGCTCGCCGAGATCGACAAGCTGCAGGAGCGGCTGCCCGAGGGGGCGGCGATCACCCCGCTGTTCGACCAGGGCGAGCCGATCGAGCTGTCGATAGCCAACCTGTCGAGCAGCGCGCTGCTGGCCATCTTTATTACCGCGGCGATCCTCCTCGCCTTCCTGCGCAACTGGCGCACCAGCTCCATCGTCCTGGTGAGCATCCCGCTGTCGCTGCTGGCCACCTTCGCGGTGATGGACTTCAGCTCGGTCACCCTGAACATCATCTCGATGGCCGGCCTGGCGCTGGCGGTCGGCATGCTCGTCGACAACTCCATCGTCGTGCTCGAGAACATCTTCGGCCACCTCGAGCGCGGCGAGGACCGCAAGCAGGCGGCCATCAAGGGCACCGCCGAGGTGGCGATGCCGATCACCGCCTCGACGCTGACGACGGTGGTGGTCTTCGCCCCCATCCTCTTCGTGCCGGGCATCGCGGGGCAGATGTTCAAGGACATGAGCCTGACCATCGTCATCTCGCTGACCGCCTCGCTCATCGTCGCGCTCACCCTGGTGCCGCTGCTCGCCAGCCTGATGGTCAACCACAAGCGCAACTGGTTCGAGCGGGCGATCGCCTTCCTCACCTTTTGGGTCGACCCGCTCGCCGGACGCTATGCGCGCATCCTCCAGGCTTGCATGCGCAACAAGGGCAAGGTGCTGCTCGGGGCGCTGCTTGTCTTCGTCGGCTCACTCGGGCTCATCCCGGTGATGGGCATCGACTTCATGGCCAAGACCGACGAGGGCCGGCTCAACTTCTCGGTCAAGGCCGCCCCTGGGACCTCGCTGTGGACCACCGACGAGATTTTCCGCGAGGTCGAAAATATCGTGAAGGAGGAGGTGCCCGAAGCCAAGGTGGTCACCGCGCAGTTTGGCGCCGGCGAGGGGCTCTCGGCGCTGTTCGGCCAGAACTCCTACACCGGCAACGTCCGCGTCCGACTGCCGCCGAGGCGTCAGCGCGACCGCACGCAGTTCGAGATCGAATCGGTGCTGCGCAAGCGCTTCGAGCAGATCCCCGGCGCCGAGATCCGCCCGCAAGTCCAGGGGATGAGCTCCGAGGGCGATGTCGCGGTGAAGGTCTTCACCGACGACCTCGACCTGCTCGCCGAGTACGGCAGCCGCCTCAAGTCCAAGCTCGAGACGGTCGAGGGCGCGGCCGACGTCACCTTCTCGAAGGAGCGGGGCCGGCCCGAGCTGAAAATCGACCTGGACCGCGACCAGATCAAGCTGCTCGGCATGGCGCCGGCTGAGGTCGCCGCGACCATCTCGACCTACTTCCTGGGCACGACCGCGACGATGTACCGGGAGGGCGGCGACGAATACAGCGTGCTCGTGCGGGCCCCGCGCGAGGTGCGCGAGGACCTTGCTCGCCTGCGGGCGCTGCCGCTGGTCACTGCCCGCGGCGTCGTCCCGCTCGAGACGGTGGCGAAGATCGAGTCGTCGCTGGGGCCGACGGCCATCAGCCGCGAGAACAAGCGGCGCATGGGCACCATCAGCATCACCGCCGAGAAGATCGCGCTGGGCACGCTCATCGAGCGGGTCGAGAAGGCCGTCGACGAGCTGGGCAGGGTCGAGGGGGTCAGCACGATGATCGCCGGCAGCGCCGAGGACATGCAGGAGAGCTTCCGGGGGCTGATCTGGGCGCTGCTCGTCGCGGTGGTGCTCGTCTACATGGTGATGGCCAGCCAGTTCGAGTCGTTGCTCGAGCCGTTCGTCATCATCCTGGCGGTGCCGCTCGCGGCCTCGGGCGCCATCTTCGCCCTGGCCTTGACGGGCACGACGCTGCAGGTGACCGCGCTGATAGGCCTGGTGCTGTTGGCAGGCGTGGTGGTCAACAACGGCATCGTGCTCATCGACGTCATCAAGACCAGGCGCTACGAGGGCGCCGACCTCGTCGAGGCGACCATGGAGGCCGGGCGCAGCCGCCTGCGCCCCATCCTGATGACGACCTTGACGACCATCTTCGGCATGGTGCCGCTGGCCTTCGAGTGGGGCGACGGCTCGGAGATGTGGGCGCCGATGGCCCGCGCGGTCATCGGCGGCATGGCGCTGTCGACGGTCCTTACGCTGGTCGTCGTGCCCAACCTCTACGTCGTGCTCGCGGGCTTCGCCGACAGGCGCAAGGCGCGCAAGCTGGCCCGTCTGCAAGCCGAGGCTGCGGCTGGGGCCGAGCCCGAGGGCTCGGGCGCATAGCAGTCGCAAGAGTCGCCCGCGAAAGAAGGCTCCGCCGCCGACGGTTGGCGGCCGGGGCCTTTCGTGTGTCAGAGCCCACCGACCCGGGCATTGCTTGCCTGGGGGAGAGCACCGCGGTGACCTGGCCGCACGCCGTCAGCGGTGACGACGCGCGATTGGCCAGGCCCCCGGCCGACGCAGGCGTGCCGGCTCGACAGCGGGGCCTTGAGAGGTGTCGCTGGCCCGGATGCGTCTTTCGATAGCTCAAGTCGTGGCGGTCTTGTGTGGGGACACCGTTTCTCGAGCGAAGCGGCGTGGCTGGCCGGTCGTCTTCGCCGGCTCCGACCGCAAACGAGCGCGCGCGCTGTGCCCCATGCACACCTCCGGCGCTCCCTTCAAGAGCCGGTCGCCGGACCCCGGGGGAAGAACCGGTTCGCGACGGGGCGCCCGTCCGCTCTGGCCGTCAGCCAGAGCCGAGCGATCTCCGGGACGGGAGTTGTTGCCGGCAAGCTTCGGGGGCGAGAAAAAGATACAAAGGCCCAAGGTACCCATAGGCGGTATCCGGCTGGAGAATTGCGCGCTGGGCGAAAAGAGCGCGGCGTGCCCCGCCCGCCCAGTGTCCGCCGGGCTCTTGATATCATTTGTCAACTAGCTAGACTGCCGAATTCAAATGGTCGACAATCCGAACTCGCTGAAGGGTCCGCCCCGCGCGCGGACGGGAGGCGACGATGAGCGCTCATACCAGGGCCGATTCCGGCTTTGCCAGGTTTTCCCAGGGCTTCACGCTGATTGAAGTTCTGGTCGTCGTCGCGATTATTGGCATCCTCGCCGCGTTGGCCGGTTCGGCGATGTACCAATGGAAGCGGCGCGTGTCCGGGCGCAGTGCGGCCATCGAGCTGCAGTCTGCGCTCGATCGCGCGCGACAGACCGCCTTCGACCGCGGCGATGTCTGGGTCATCGTCTATCCGACTCTGGGCAGGGAGGAAGGGGCGAGCGCGGGGGCCTACTTTCTGTTCGACGATCCCAATCTCGAGTTCGGGCTTGGCGACATGCCCGCGGGCAGGGCCCGCTACTCGACGTTCGATCCGACCGACCGGGCGACGATGAGCTCCACCGCAGGCCTTGGCCGGCTGCTGGCGGAGGTCTACCTCGACGACGACACCTCGCGGACTACGCGCTTCGCCGAGCTCGTCCAGGCCAGCAAGAGCATGCCGCCTCCGTTCGACACGCTCGTCGACTCCGGCTGCAGCTTCTGCAGCGGCGATCCGGCCCGCGGCGCGATCGCCTTTGGAAGCGATGGCAGCGCGCGCTTTCTCGATGGCGACGGAAACCAGACGGCCGCGCGCAGCGCCGCGTTGGGCCTGTTCGATAAGAGCCTCGGCAGACAGAGCGTCTACTACGGAATCGCCGCTCCGACGGGCTTTTTGATGATGCAGCGGCAATGAGACGGGCCCCAGCACAGGGAGTCGCAATGCGTCTATCGATTGGGTTGCGAGGGAGAGCTCATCGCCCGAGCCGCGGCGCCCGCGGCGTGACGATCCTCGAAGGGCTCATCGCCGGAGGGGTCTTCGTCGTGGGGATCGTGGGGATTCTCAACGCGCTGATCTTCGCGGCGGGGCAGAACGCGAATGCGCTCAAGGCGGTCCGCGCCTCGGCGATAACCGCGCAGATCCGCTCCAGTCTCGTCAACATCGGCTACGAGCAGCTCGTCACCGCCCCCAACCTCCTCGCGCAGGCCTGCTCGACAGATGCCGAGGTTCTCGCGCTCGCCGGGGGGCTGGAGACGATAGGCGCCGATGCGACCGAGGGCCGCGAGGCGGCCTGCGTCATCGACCTGGATGCCATCGACGTGCCCGCCGAGGGCTACACGGTCGTCCAGCCGGGCTATTCGGAGGAAGATCGCAGGACTTTCCGGCGCATCCTCGTTGTCTTCCAGCACCCGCGCACCGCGACCACCGATTACTCGGTCGGAGTCGTCGTTTCCTGGCGAGCCGCGGGCTTTCAGAAGACCCTCAACGAATTTGTGTTCATTCCCGATCCCGACAGCAACGACACGGGAATCGAAGTCTAGGAGGCGCCCATGGCTCGACGACCTCCTTCTCGTTTTCGCCGCGGGTTCACCCTCGCAGAGATAACCGTGGGCATCGCGATCGCCAGCATCATTCTGCTGGGGGTGAGCGGAGCAACGATTCTGACCACCAAGGCGATGGAGTCCGAGTTCGACATCCGCCGACCGACCGACGATGTGCGCATCGGCGTGGCCTACCTCGAACGCGTCACCCGGCTCGCCGGATACGGAGTCGACCCGAGGGTTGCCTTTGACTTCTCGGTCGCTGGTCTCCCCGGGACGACCAAGGACAACTACGTGGGGGGCGACTTCGTCACCGATGACCTCGCCTTTCGCTATCGCGACCCGGCTTTTCTGCGCCGCGGAAGCCTCGACGAAACGGGCGCGACGCTCACGCTGGACGACGACGAGACCTTGGGCGTCGCCCTGCCGGAGGGCCAGGCGTTGATTCTTATCTGCCCGGGCGCGGAGGATTTCTACGCCGCGCGGCTGAGCGCCGACGCAGCGGCGAGCGCCACCTCGGCCAATCTTGTGGCCTATGGCTCGCCGTTCTCCGCCGCGGTGCCCGGTTGCTTGAAGGAGGGGACCGGAGCGCAGGCCGCCTACGTGACGCTGCTTCACGACATTCGCCTTCGGGTCATGCCCTTGGGAGGCGTGCCCTATCTGGTCGCGCTCTATGGTTTTGGCGACCCGGCGAACACGAGGTACGCGCCCGTGGCGCGCAACGTCAATGACTTCCAGGTCGCCTACGAAATGAACCGACCGCCGCCGACCCTGAGCGCAGACGCCCCGGACAAAACCTCGGGCAACGGCAACTGGATTCTCGGTGACGACGCCGAAGACCCGCTTCCCAGTCCCGCGGCCGAGGCGCCTGCCTACGACACCGATTACGCGTCCACGGCGCGCTTCACCGCACACCCGGCAAACATTCGCGGCCTGCGCATCTCGATAAGCGTCTTTGGGGACCACAACCCGGAGGCTGCCAGGCGGTCCTCCTTTTTTGCGGCCGAGAACTCGACGGCCGCGGCGAAGCCGAACCGCTTCAACCTGACCGTGGGCACCTCGGTGCGGCTGCCGAACATGGCCTCGCGAACCTTCTTCGTCCCGCCGCTGCAACAGCCGGGGACCAACGATGACTCGAATCGATGGGGAGGCTAGGACCATGAGACGGCTCACCTTTGCCGGGCACCGCGGCTCGGGCAACGTGCTGCTGGTGACCGTGGTCTCGCTGGCGGTCCTGCTCCTGTTGGTCACTGCGGTCATCAACGCGACCGGAAGCAGCAACGAAATGGCACGGGCCAAGATCGCCGGCGACCGCACCCAAGCCTGCGCCGACGCGGCGCGCCGCATCCTGCTGTCGCGACTCGCCTCGCAGGGGGTCCAGGTCACCTCCCTGCAGCTTTCCCAGTCTCTTCCGGACGCGGCCGACCCGGCAGACCGCACCCGGGTGCTCACCGGACACTATGTCGACGAGCCGGGCGCGGCGATCGCTCCGGAAGCGACGATCGTGGCGATCTCGGCCGCCTCGATGGCCTCGTCGCGCAGACAGGCCCGCGATTTGGCCAACGCGCTGCCCTCCTCGCCGGTGCTCGGTGGCCAGTACTACCGGGTCGTCGTCAAATGCCGACAATCGGATCGGCGGGAGGCTGAGCTGGAATTCGTCTTCCGGCACGGAATATAGGCTCGTCAAAAGACGCAAGATGCCGAACGGGTGAATGGTCTGCCAGATTGAAAGCTACCCCCAACCAGCCGAAGGGGCGGTGTTCCATGATGCGAACGATTCTTGCGGGACTGGTTGCGATGGTTTCGGGGCTGGTAGCGGCCCACTGCTGGGCTGCAAATCCCGATGACGCGGCTTGCTGCGTGCAATCCACCTCCTGGCTCGATGCGCAGATCAACCCGCCCACCGGCGGCGATGAGCGCTTCTTCACCGTCTCGGGGGTCGTTCCGAACGTGGTCTTCACCCTCGACGCTTCGGGCTCGATGGATTGGTACCCCAATGGCGGAACTCCCGGCAATTGCTCCAGTCCCAGGGAATGCCACCGCTGCGAAGACGGCTGCGGTTGCTTCGGAGATACGGGGTACGAGCCGGCGGTCCAATACCCTCCCGAGATCTTTTCCTTCAACACCGCCGAAGGGCTGACCCGCCTCGACGGCAGGGACGGGAGAAAGGGCTGGTTCATCCCCGACACGGTCTATGAGCTGAAGACCGGCACCGGCTATGGCATCTTTGACTCGGACGCTCCTGCACAGCCCGACAGCGATACCTGGGCACAGGCGACTCGCGGCGAGGCCATCGTCGCGGCCTGCTCGATCGAGATCGATGCCGACACCGGCGTCGTCTGCTCAATCGACGCCGACTGCGGCGCGGAGGAGGTCTGTCGGACCATTCGCCACTGCTTCGCGGGGGGCGGATACCGGCAAACGAACATCAACTGCGACAACAATAGCGACTGCGGACCGGGCGGCGAGTGTCGGTGGGTCGGTTGGTCCAGGCGCTGCTTTGTCCCCGAGCCCGCCTCGGACACGGGGCGGTCGTGCTCGCGCGACAGCGACTGCCGCTGGAGCGAGGACTGCGAAGCGGTGGGAAGTCACTGCTTCAAGAAGGAGCTCGAGACCAACCCGGAATGCAAGAGGTGCCTGGAGACCGAAGGCTATTTCTACGACGAGGACAGCCCCTCGAAGAGCCGGGCCGTCGGCAACTTCCTCAATGCCTACGCCCCGCGTTTCATCATGGTCCGGCGGGTCATCAAGGAGGTGCTCGCGAGCTCGAAACCGATTCGCCTCGCTGGTGTGCGTTTCTACAACGGCACGCCTGCGCGCTTTCAGTCATTCTCGCCGGACTGCGATGAGCTCTCGAACCTCGCGGCACCCGTAACCTGGGACGAGCACCGCAACACGTTCGCCCGGGCGGTCGAGCGGAACGTCAGGCCCTTGGGTGGCACACCTCTGATGCGCAGTCTGCTGCTCTCGGGGTTTATGTTCGGCGGGCCCTATGCCAACGCCAGATTCGTCGAGCTGTTCGGCACCAACTGGCGTAGCAATGCGGACGACTCCAACACCGCCGTCTCCGAGAACGGCTTCAAGGAGCGTGAACCGGTGTGCGAGGGGTGCAGCGCCTTCAACGCTATCGTGTTGCTGACCGACGGAGTCGGAAACTCCAACGAGAACGGCCTGCGCAACCAACTCGACACCCTGGAATGCCCAGGGTGTCAGGCCTCGAACCTCGACGAGGTCGCCTACACGCTTTTCACCGGCAACCTGAGTAACTCGAATTCGAACCCGAGGCACGTGTCGACCTATACGATCGGCTTCGGCCTCAACCGCGAAGAGGACACCGTGCTCCAGGCTGCGCTCGTGCTCGAGAATGCAGCGCGGGTCGGTGGGGGGCTCGCCTTGAGCGCGAGCAACGGCGCCGAGCTGGCGAACGCCTTCAAGACCATCTTCGACGACATCGCCAAGCGGTCGAGCTCCTTCGCCTCGAGCTCGGTCTCCTCGATGCAGACCGGCACCGAGCAGCTCACCGCCTTGATGCCGAGGATGTCGCCCGACCGCGACGGGCCGTGGACAGGGCGGCTCTATCGCTTCGGTCTGTACAACGAGTTCGTCGAAGGCGGCACGACCGATCCGACAAAGCTCCACCCGCAGCGGGCGGTCAGTGACCCGGTCCCCTCGATCTATGTCGTCGACGAGGGCAACAACATCGTCGAGGAGGACACCACCTCGGGCCAGTTCAAGCGGCGGGCTTTGGGCGGGCGGGCCGAGCACTTCTGGGAGGCCAACGAGGAGCTGGTGAAGCTCGGTCATCAGAACCGCAAGATCTTCACCGTCATCGATTGCGGCGGGACGAGCTGCGACAAGGACGGCTTGTTCACCGAGGACGACCAGGTCATCGAGTTCTCGGACAGCAACCTCGACACGCTCATCGACTATCTCGGCATTCGGGGCGTCAGCGGCCTGTGCCCTACGCAGACCGAATTGGGCAGGCTGCTCGACTTCCTGAAGCTTCCATCGGTGAGCGTCGCCGCCGCGGCGGTCGAGCACGCGCTGCCGTCCAATCCCACGCAGAGCGACTATGACGAGCTGTGTGGGCGGGTGCTCATCAATTACGTGCGCGGCCAGGACCTCGCCGGGGCGGTCGATTCGACCCGCAAGGCCACGCGAAGCGAGGTGCTCGGCGACATCTTCCATTCCTCGCCGACCATCGTCGACCCGCCCGCGGAGCCTTGGCTTTGTGACCTGGGGTTGAGCAACCAGTGCTTGCGGACTCTGTACAGCAAGCACTTGGCGACGACGCCGACCCCGCATGCCGCCGCGACCGAAGGCACCAAGTGTGATGGCTCCGGGTCGGTCGAGCGCCAGCCGTACGAGCAGTTCGCCTGGGAGCAGGCCACGCGCAACAAGCTGGCTCTGGTAGGAGCCAATGACGGCATGCTGCACGCCTTTGTTGCGGGCGAGGCCACCTCCAAGTGCGAAGGGGGAGAACGAACCGTAGCTTTTGATGCGGGCAGCGGCGCCGAGGCGTGGGCCTTCATTCCGCCCGACTTGCTGCCCAGGCTCAAGGACCTGGTCGACGGGCACACCTATCTTGTCGACGGCGACGTGATGGTGCGCGACATCTGGGCCGACGCCAACCTCGACGGGATCAAGGACGCCAGCGAGTTTCACACGGTCGCCGTCGTTGCCGAGGGTCGGGGCGGCACGCATTACTTCGCGCTCGACCTGACCAAGGACTACACCAGCGAAGAGAACCGAAGAGGATTCTTCCGTTGGATCTTCCCACAGCCGTGTTCAGCCGAGGCCGCAGAGTTCGGCAAGACCTTGCTGGCCCTTGCTCCCAGGCCGCCGCCGATTGGCCCGGTGCTGCTCGAGGTCGGCGCGGCGGCCTCCAACAAGGTGACGCGCTACAGCAAGCCGACCGAGGAGCGGTGGGTTGCGATGCTGTCAGGCGGCTGGAGCCCTAACGGCGAGAAAGGGCGCGGCATCTACATGGTCGACGTCTGGCGCGGCAAGGTCGGCGCGCGCCGTGACAATTTGCTGTGGAAGCTGGAGCAACCGGCCAACAGTCCGAGTCTGAACGAGCAGAAGAGCCCGGTGCAGCACCTGATCCAGAGCATCGTCGCCCCGGTGGCGATGGTTGATTACGGCTCGAACACCAACCCCCAACTAGACGGGTTCTTCGACACCGGCGTCGTCGGTGACACGCTCGGACAGATCTGGGTGGCGCGCTTCTATGCGCCGGGCCAGGTCGGCGGCGATGGCCTCGTCACCAACTGGGCGGCCGGACGTGCTTTTGCCCAAGATGACCGCGTCCAGGCCGAAGCGACCAGCGCCAGGAGCGTCGTCAATCTGAACCCCTTCTATTCGCTCGCCTCAGTCGGCTTGCAGCTCGACAACAGCGCGCTGCGGGTGTTTTTAGGTACGGGCAATCGTTATTCACTGCTCGATCCTGACGCCGGATACTGCCGCTTCGACAATCCGCTCGCCTGCGCGAAGTACGGCTGCGAGGCCAACGCTTCCTACTCAATCAGCCGTTGGTCGACCGAATCATCCACCGACTCCGAGTGGGCCGACTCCAATTTCGTCCAAGGCGGCTTCGTCTCTTCGCAGAGCGGCGTCCCGCAGGCCTGCGGCACCGTCAGCGCCGCGCTCTCGACGCATGAGCTCACGTGTCCGAATGGCGGGGGAACAATCGAGTTTGTCGACATGCCCCGCACGCGGGTTACCTGCGGTCTCTCGGAGGGCGCCTCCCCGGCGTACAGCTGCGTTCGCACCGATCCGATCTCCCCCTTCTACGGAGACGAGAATCCCAATCTTGCGGTCGCGACCAGCGGCCTGGGCACGAACCGCTTCTATGGAATATGGGCCTATGGCACGGACCGCGTCTTCGACGAGACCAAGACCAGCTCCGGTGCCAACTATCAGACCGCTGCCGAGTTCGACGCAGCCCGCCTCACCGACAGGACCGCGGAGAATGGGAACGGGGATCTGGTCGACGTGACGTGCGCGACTGCGGTCGAGCTCTCGGCCTCCTGCACCGCGGCCGCCGCGCCGGCCTCGAAGGACGGCAGGGGGTGGTTTTTCGAATACGACAAGCTCAGTGAGAAGACCGCCGGGGGCGGCGCGATCCTCGCGAGCTGCGTGATGTGGAACTCTGCCAGTCCGGACACGGCGGCAAACACGGCCAATGCCTGCGCGGCCGCGGGCGCCGCGGCGCGCCTGTACCAGGCGGACTTCGTCACCGGCGCCGCCGAATGTGCCGAGGGGATGCGCAAGTATGACGAAAACGGCGTGTACGTCGGCAGCGCGCGATATGTCGAGCGCGCAGTGATCGCCCCGCCGCCCGAGCCGGCGACGGTGGTGGCGATTTCCAAGACCGACCATCGGATCAAGATCAGCAACCTCGCTCTCGAACCGGGCAACCAGGCTCAGGAGACTTCGGCCTCGATCACCACCGACACCCTGCAGTCGGTCTACGAGCTGCCCGTTTCGCGAGCCCTGCACTACTGCCGGCATCACAGCGCAGACCGGTGCGCCGTGTCGCTTCCTTAGACCGGCCGAGTCGAAACCAGCGAGGGAGCCGGCCTGTCGGCTCCAGGCCAAGCCGTCTGACACGCGCACGACTGAGGCCTGGGGCGTCTTCCCTCCGTTGCTGCTCATGGCCGCGGTCTTTGCCAAGCTGGAAAAGGCTCGACCGCAAAGCGACTAGGAGTAGGTGGGCGCGGCAGTTTGGACCCGCGGTGGGGTTTGGGGCCGCCGGGTGGTGGATGTCGGCCGCCAGCCGCCTTCTCTTTCACTGGCGCGAACAGGCAAGGCCGTGTGCCCTGTCTTTGCGCCCGCCTAGTGCGATGGGTGCACGTCGGGCCTGTTGCTCGCGAGGAACTGCTCGACCGCGTCGAGGGCCTCCGAGCCGTAAGCCACCGAGGGCCCGCCTCCCATGAGCACCGCGACGCCGATGGCCTCGACGATCTCGTCCTTGGTCGCCCCGGCCTTGAGCGCGTCGTGGACGTGGAAGGCGATGCAGCCGTCGCAGCGCACGGTGATGGCGATGGCCAGCGCGATGAGCTCCTTGGTCTTGACGTCGAGCACGCCTTCGCCCACCCCGGCGCTGTGCAGTTGCTGAAAGGCGGTCATCGTCGCCGGGGCCTGGGCCGACAGCCTGCTCATCAGGCTGCGCAGGTGGTCGTAGTGCTTCGGATAGTCGTTGGCCGGCATCAGCTCTTCCTTTCTTGGTTCGGGCCGGCGGCCAAACGCGCGCAGCGGAGGGCTTTCGCGCGAGCGTCCCGGCGGCCGGGAGAGCTTTGGTCCGGCTCGCAAGGATTGCCACGCTCCCAGGACGAGTCCCCTCGCCGGGCAAGAGCGCTCCTGATTCGGCGGGCGAATACTCGAGAGGATGGGCGGACTCAGGTTTCTCTTCGGCGTCCACGACTGGGGCCTTGGCCACGCGACCCGCGACCTGGTGCTCATCCGCGCGCTGCAGCGGGCCGGCCACCATGTGACCGTACTGTCGGCGACCCGGGCGATGCGCCTGTTGCGCGCCGAGCTTTCGGGCGAATGCGACTTCGTCGAGCTGCCCGACATCCCCAAGCCACTGAGCCGCTACCCGACCCTGTTCTACGTGAAGATGAGCCTCGCCCTGCCGCTCGTCTTCGCCACCTTGCGCCGCGAGCAGAAGCTCGTCCGCAGCCTGTGCCGTCAGCGCCGCTTCGATCGCATCGTCTCCGACACCCGCTTCGGGGTCTTTCACCCGGAGATCCCCAGCTACTTCCTGGTCCACTCGCTGCGCCAGATCATCCCCGGCCGCCCGCGCGGCCTGGAGACGATGGTCGAGCGCCACCAGCAGCAGATGTTCTCGGTGGTGCGCAAGGTCCTCATTCCCGACGAGCCGGAGAACGGGCTCGCGGGCGATCTGTGCCACAACCTCGCGCTCGACTGGTCCAACAGGCTCGCCTACCTCGGCCCACTCTCGAGCGTGCGGCGCCAGCCCTGCGAAGAGGACGTCGACTACTTCATCACCGTCTCGGGCGCCGAGCCGCAGCGCACCTTCTTCGAGAAGCTCGTCCTCGAGCAGGCGCCCAGGCTGCGGGGTCGGGTCGTCGTCACCTTGGGCAGGCCCGAGCGCGTCCCCAACTCTGCGCGCGTCGGGCGCCTCGCGGTGCACAGCTACCTGAACCGCGAGCAACAGGAAGAGATGCTCAACCGTGCCCGCCTGGTAGTGAGCCGCTCGGGTTACACCACGCTGATGGAGCTCGCCGAGCTCGGCAAGCGGGCGTTGTTCGTCCCCACCGTCGGCCAGAGCGAGCAGGAGTATCTGGGCGCCCACCACGAGCGGCAGGGAGCATGGCATACGGTCGAGCAGTCGAAGGTCGACCTCGCCCGCGACGTCCTCGCCGCCGAGGCCTACCGCGGCCCGCCACAGGTCGCGGGGACCCGAACCGCCGTCGAGCGCTTCCTCTCCCTCGTCTGCGGCGAGTGACCGGGAGGGTCCCCGGAAAACGGCGGCGCTCCCTCTTCGAGGACCGCCCGCGACGGTCGGCACGAAGGGGCGGCCCCGCGGCGCCGGCGGGTGAGCTCAAGGCGCGAGCATCCGCCGAGCGGGCGCACCGGCGCTCCCAAGAGGTGTCGAAGAGTCCTTCCGAGCGATAGCCGGTCAGCCGCCAGCCTTCGTGCTGGCAGCCCGGCGTCTCGGGGTATCGGAAACAAGGGCCTCTCGACTCCGCCTCCCTCGTTCCTCGGGAGGCTACGCTCGAGGTGAGCGGGTGGCGAACCAAGGCTAGGTGATTTTCCGACACCTCTTGACGCGCATTCGCCGAGCGGGCAAGGCGCGACGGCTCAAGCCCGGCCCCGATACTCGCGGCGCAGCGCGAGGGCCGCGCCCCCGCAGGCGAGCCAGGTCGAGCCCATCCACAGCACGCGCACGACGAGCAGCAGGACCAACGCCTGCTCTTGGGGATAACCCCAAGCGAGCATGGCGCCGAGCGAGGAGGCCTCGATAACCCCGAGCTGTGTCGAGACCGGGCCGAGCAGAAGGGTCACCGCCAGGCCGAAGAAGTAGACGGTGACGGCCGCCTCGAACGAGAAGCCGCCGAGGCCCACCGCGTGCGCGACGAGGTAGTACACCAGGGCGATGAGCAGCAGGTAGGAGAGCGACAAGAGCCCTCCGGCGACCAGAGGGACGGGAGCAAGCAGCATCCGGATGCCCTTGAGCATGGCGAGAAGCCCCTCGCCGACCCGGCGAAGACGCTTGCCGCGGGCCACGAGGCGCCTGCCCTGCTGCTGGGCGCGCCGCGACCAGAGCAGCGACGAGGTGCACACGAGCGAGACCGCGAAGAAGGCCCCGATGGCCGGGCGCAGCCAGGGCCAGTTGGGGATGCCGAGGATGAGCAGCGTCGTCAGGGTGACGGCGCCCTCGAGCATCAGCGAGGCGGTCGTCGCCGCGGCCGAGGTCGCAAAGCGCGTCCCCTGCAGCTTCTGAAGCAACCAGTTCTGGGAGAATTCGCCAATCGGCAGCGAGTTCGCCATCTCGCCTATCGCATAGACGCTCACGAGCTGGCCGGGCCGCATGTCGATGCCGAGCGCGCGCAGCAGCAGGTAGATCTGCACGCCCTTGAGCACCAGGTAGCCGAAGGCGAGCGCGAAGACCCCCACCACGTCGCCGGCCGAAAGCGCCGTCAGGCCCGCGGCCACCATCTCCAGGTCGGCGATGCTCAGCACGAAGGCGAGCAGGGCGACGCTGAGAATGGTGGGGATGAAGAGCTTTGGGGCGCCCAGAGCCCGGATGAAGTCCCCTGCCTTCACGCGCTTACCCTGAAGGTCCGTCGAGAAATTCTTCTCAGCCTCGCTTCAGCGCCTCTTCTTCATCCGCGCACGCAGGCCGCCGAGACGGCGGCGGTCCCCGCCTCGCGGGATAGGCCTGGGAGGATTTCCCGACACCTCTTGACCGCCCAAGAGGCGCCGCGAAGCCGGGGCCTTTTGCGACCGGGTGTTCGGTCGACCGGGCCGGCGGGTTGCCCGGCGCTCCCTCCCCACGCGTGCCCTTCCTCGCGAGTTGCTGATACCTCATGCGGCGGGCCCGTCCGGAGGCGCGGGGTCGGGGGCTTCGCGCTTCGCGACACAGGTCAGCGGGCTGGGCAGCCGCAGCGCATAGCGGACCGGTAGTCGGTGGTCGGCGAGGTGGGCCCGGGCGTCGTAGGCGTGGTTGAACCTCCAGAGCATGCGCACGAAGTTGGTCTGCCCGCGCGCCACGAGCCGGGCGGCGGTGCCGGCCGTCGCCTTGAGGGTATCGAGGCCGAGGTGCTTGTGGGCGAGCACCTGCTGCGTGCGCAAAAGCTCCTCGTAGAAGCGCTCGAGTGGCAGGCGGGTTTGGGTCACCGCGTGCTGGATGTCGAAGAGCCGGTAGTCGCGCGTAATGAAGCGGTCGGGATCGGTACCAAAGAGCTCGGTGCCCGGATACGGGGTGGCGACGCTGACGTGGACGATCTCCGGGACCGACTTGGCCCACTCGCGCAGGGCCCGAAAGCGCGCCTCGTCCCAGTCGGGGCCGGCAATCACGTTGATGGCCACCGCGACGCCCAGCCCGCGGGCGACCTCGAGCGCCTCGAGGCTGCGGTCGACGCCGACGCGCTCGCGAAACAGCTCGAGCCCCTGAGCCTCGAGCGCCTCGATGCCCAAGAACAGGCACTGCAACCCCAGGCGGCGCCAGTATTCGAAGACCTCGCGGTTGCGCAGGAGCACCTCGGCGCGGGTCTCGACGAAGTAGCGCTTCTTGATACCGCGCCGCTCGATCTCGCGGCCGACGGCGAGGCCGTGCTCGGGATCGAGGAAGGCCAGGTCGTCGACCAGGAAGATGCCGGGCTCGCGCACCGAGGCGAGCTCCTCGCCGATGCGCAGCGGATCGCGCTTGCGGTAGGCGCGCCCGTAGAAGGTCCAGGCGCTGCAGAACGAGCAGTCGTAGGGACAGCCGCGCGAGAACTCGATGGAGGCCGCGGGGTCGAGCGTGCCGATGAAGTAGCGGCGTCGGCGCCGGGCGAGCTCGCGGGCGGGGACGAGCGCGTCGAGGTCGCGCACCAGCGCGGGCTTGGGGCCTCGGCCGTCGAGCGTGACTACGCCGGCGAGCCGGTGCAGTCCCCTGCGCTGGTCGCGCAGGGCCTCGAGCAGCCGGGGCGCAATCTCCTCGCCCTCGCCGGTGACCACGCAGTCGATGGCCCCGCGCGCGTGCTCGAGGAGCTCCTCGGCGATGAACGAGGCGCCGTGGCCGCCGACGACGACGAACAGCTCGGGCCAGGCCGTGCGCAGCTCGACCGTAAGATCGATGACCTCGGGCACGTTCGCCAGGTAGTTCAGGCTGACGAACAGCACCTCGGGCTCGAACGCGCGCGCCGCGGCGCGCAGCTCCCGGTAGCTTTCGACCTGCAGGTCGACCAGGCGCACCTCATGGCCTTCGCGGCACAACGCGGCGGCCACCAGCTCGAGCCCGAGCGGCTCGAGCCGCAGGAAGACCCGCGCGTGCAGCAAGCGGCTCGGGTGGATGCAGAGGACCTTCATCGCCCGTCATGCCCTCTCATTTCGGCCCGCACAGCGTGCCGGAGCTCGTTCGGAAAAAAAGAGCGGATAACGGCACGGGCGCGCGCGCTTTGCCGATGATGTCCCCCAGGGTTCGCGGCCCGGTCGGAGTCGGGAGAGGAAGCCGCGAATCCCTCGTTTCCCGAGGACCGCGCGGGTCGCCTTTGCCTTTCCTGACGAACGGCTCGCTCTCGGGCACGGCCGCCCTTCCTCGCGATGGACCCCGAGAGCGAGTCGGGAGCCGGGCGCTCGGGGACCACTGCGGCAGGCCCTCTTCCCTTCAATCCGCCTCTTGCCGCGGGGGCGCGGGAAGGGGGGCATTGGCCTGGCTGTCGCGGCGAGCCTCGAACCGAGCCCGCGAGTCGAGGGCCAGGGGCATCCAAACGCGGCGGGCGGAGGCTCTCAGGGGCCCGCATTGGGCAGCGCGCTCTGGCTCTCGGGAGCGCCGATGCGGTAGCGCTCGAGCTTGTTGTAGAGCGAGCGGCGGCTGATGCCGAGCTGCTTGGCGGTGCGGTTCTTGTTGCCGCCGTTGGCCTCGAGGGTGCGCATGATCATCTCCCGCTCGACCTCCTTGATCCGGGTGCCGACCGGGATGCGCAGCTCGTTGCGCGCCGGCGCCGGGAAGGCGGGCAGCAGGTCCGCGGGGAGAATCCCGCCTTGCGAGCGAGCCACGGCGCGTTCGATGGCCCCCTTCAGCTCGCGCACGTTGCCCGGCCACGGGTGGCGCGAGAGCTGCTCGATCGTCTCGGGCGCCAGAGCGACCTCGCGCCCCTGTGCGCGGGAGGCGCAGGAGGCGAAGTGGCGCGCGAGCGGGACGATGTCGTCGGGCCGCTCGCGCAGGGCCGGCACGTGCAGCATGTGCGGCTCGAGCCTGCGCCACAGGGGCTCGAGCAGCCGTCCCGAGGCGAGCAGCGAGCCCGGCTCGGAGCTGGTCGCGGCGACCAGTCGCACCGGGCCCTCCAACTGCTGCCCGTCGCCGGTGCGGGTCCACCGCCCGGTTTCCAGTGCGTGCGACAGCTCGCGCTGGCTCGTCGGGTCGAGCAGCTCGATGTCGTCGACGAAGAGCGTGCCGCCCCGCGCCTGCTCGAGCCTGCCCTGACGCGCGGGCGCGCCGAGCAACTCGCTGGCGACCATCTCGGCGGGCAGGGCCGCCACGTGCAGCCGCACCAGCGGCGCAGGGGTGTCTCTCGAGCGCTCGTGCAGCCAGCCCGCGCACCATTCTTTGCCCGCGCCCGGCTCGCCCCACAGCAGCAGGTGCGAGTCGAGGGGCGCGAGCGCCGCCAGCGATTCGAGCAGGCGCGACATCGACTCGGAGACGAGCGCGCCCTGGTCGGCCCGCGGGGGCGGGGGCGCGGCGAAGAGGTTCTGGAGCCGGTCTTTGAGCACCTGCGGATCGAGCGGTTTGGTGAAGTAGTCGCTCGCGCCGGCCCGCAGCGCCTCGATGGCGTTTTCGAGCGAGGCATGGCCGGTGACCAGCACGACCGGAGGGGCGACCGGGCGCTTGCGCAGGGAGCGGATGAGCCCCAGCCCGTCCTGGCCAGGAAGCACCAGGTCCGCGATGACCAGGTCGTACGCTCCCTTTGCGAGCAGCGAGACCGCCTCCTCTGCAGAGGCCGCTCCGTCGGCTGCGTGACCGAGCGAGCGAACCATTTCCTGCATTCCCTGCAGCGACTGCGCGTCGTCGTCGACCACCAAGACCTTGTATGCGTTCATGCCCGCCCTCGTTGCGCGAAGGTCCGCTGCACGTCCGGAGTGAGCGGAAGCCTGCACGCCAGTTGCCCGAACGACGCGAACTTATCCACGTCGACAAGCGCGACAACTCCCCGGCCCGGCCCCGCTTTGTGGGCAGAAAACAAGGAAAAAGCGGGCTGGCTCTCGCCGCCGGGCGGGACGGGGGCGAGCGCGTTCCTTCAGGCAGAACCCGCCTCGGTTGCGCGCGGGAGACCAGAGGTCTCGGCGCCCGGCGACCTACCTTGCTCTCGGGCGCGTCGCCGAGTGCTTGTGACCGGAAGCAGCGACGTTCGCCGACTGTTCGAATCGAGCAAGGGGAACGCATGCTCGGATGGCTCGACGCGGTGATGAAACAGGCCGGACTCGCGGGCCTGGCCGCGCTCCTGCTCGCCTCGGGCCTCGAGTACGTCTTTCCGCCGTTTCCCGGCGACAGCGTCACCGTCTTCGGCGGCGTCTACGCGATGCGCGCGGGCATCCCCGTCGCCGCGGTCTTCGCCGTGCTGATGGCGGGCAGCCTGCTCGGCGCGATGGCCGACTGGGCGCTCGGTCGCTGGCTTGGTCGAAAGCTGGCGGCCGCGCCGCATGCGAAGCGGTATCTGCGCCTGCTGTCGCGCGAGCAGATCCTCGTGTGGGAGGAGCGCTTCCGGCGGCGCGGCACCTGGTGGCTACTGCTCAACCGCTTCTTGCCCGGAGTGCGGGCCCCCATTTTCCTGGCCGCCGGCGCCTCGGGCATCTGCGCGCGCCGCGTCCTCCTCTGGGGCGGGCTCTCCTCGCTCGTTTGGAATGCCCTGCTGTTTGGCGTCGGCTGCGCCGTCGGTGGCCAAGCCGAGCGCATCGTCGGGTTGCTCCACGGGTACGGCCGCTTCGTCTGGGTCGCTGCCGCGGTCGCGGGTGCGATGGCCCTCGGGCGGATCGCCCTTCGCCGCTGGCTGCGCGCGCGCCGCGCCCCGCGCCAGCGCCCGGTCGATCAAGCGAGCAGAGGCTGAAGAGGCGTCGAAGAATCGTTCGAGCCCCCGACTCCGCCTCCCTCGTTGCTCGGGAGGCTACGCTCGGGGTGAGCGGTGGCGAGCCGAGGCGAGGGTGATTTTCCGACACCTCTTGAGGGCACGACAGGTGCGGTTTCGAAGCCGGTGACCAGTCGGATCCGAGGGAGGTAGGTAGGGGCGCATGGCAATGGGCCCGACCGGGAATCGAGCACCAACTTGGCCGGCTGAAAAAGCGGCCTCTCGGACCGGCGGCGGAGTTACGTCCGACCTCACCAGGGATCGGCGCGGCGGCGACGGTCTCCTCCGGGCGACACGAAGGCCGACCCTTCCGCTGACGGGCCGGCTTTGGGCATCGCCTCGCGCCACCAGGGCTCGTCGGGCAACGGCTGGTCCAGACTGAAGCTCTGGCCGATGCGCGGCAGGGCGAGCCGGGCGTTGTGCATGCGGTTCGCTTCGAGCAGGCCTTCTCCCGGCGCGTACCAGGCGTGCAAGGCCAGGCTGAACGTCGCCCAATGGATCGGCATCAGGACCTCTCCTCGGAGCCGCTCGTGCGCCTGCAGGGCCTTCTCTGGCCCGAAGTGGATGTCGGCCCAGGCCTCGTCGTAGGCGCCGATCTCGAGCATCGTCAGGTCGAAGGGCCCGAAGCGTTCGCCGATCTCCGACTGGCCATCCGACAGCCCGCCGTCACCGCCGAAGAAGACCCGCTTCGAGCGACCGAGCACCACCCACGAGGCCCAGAGCGTGCGGTTGCGGTCGAACGGTCCGCGCCCCGAGAAGTGGCGCGCCGGGGTGGCGACGAGCGTCAGCTCGCCCGGCACGACCTCGAGCCCCTCCCACCAGTCGAGCTCGTGGATGCGCTCGGGCGGCAGGTCGAAGTCCTCGAGCCGGGCACCGACTCCGAGCGGCACCGCGAAGCGCGCTCCGCGGGCGGAGAGCGCCCTCACCGTCTCTTCGTCGAGGTGGTCGTAGTGGTCGTGCGAGATCACCACGACGTCCGGGTCGGGCAGCTCCGAGAGCTCCAGCGGCGGGGGCCCGAAGCGCTTTGGGCCGGCGATGCCCACGGGCGAGGCGCGCTCGGACCAGACCGGATCGCACAGCACGCGCCGGCCCTCTATCTCCAGGAGCACCGAGGAGTGGCCGAACCAGGTCACGCGGACCGAATCGGCGGGCGGCTCGAGCAAGGAAGCGGGGAGGACCTTGGTCACTGGGAGCGGCGCCTCGGGCTCACGCTCGCCGCTGACGAACAGGAACTTGAAGAACGTTCCGCCGCTGCCCTTGCGCTCTATCGGCAGGCTGTCCCGGGGGTTCCCGAAGCGCCCCTCGGCCCAATGTGCCGATTGGGCCAGACGCTCGTGTCTTCGCTCGAGACTCGCGGGCGTGGCGCAGCTCAGGTGTAGGGCAAGGCCGAGCGCGCCCGCTGCGCCGAGTGCGGCGAGGCTGCGCCAGCGACGAGAGCGGGTCGGGACAGGGCTCGAGCAGAGGCTGGGCATCGCGCCGCATACTCGCATGGCTCAGGCTCCCGTCGCGGTGGGGCTCGAAATCCTCTCGGGCATTGTCGGGACCGCGCATCAGGGTCGCCCAAACCCGCGCGATGCGTGCCCGTGGTAGGCCCGAGCAGCCTGTCGAGAGGCGCTACGGTCGTCGGGTGGGCCCGCACGCAAGGCGGAGCTGGAGCTCGCCGCCGTCCATCCTTCGCGCGCGGGAGACTCCGCCGTCCATCCTTCGCTCGCGGGGAGGCTTCGCTTTGCCGCCCATCCCTCGCTCGCGGGAGACTCCGCCGTCCATCCTTCGCGCGCGGGGAGGCTCCGCCGTCCATCCTTCGCGCGCGGGGAGGCTCCGCCCTCCATCCTTCGCGCGCGGGGAGACTCCGCCCTCCATCCTTCGCGAGCGGGGAGGCTCCGCCGCCCATCCTTCGCGCGCGGGGAGGCTCCGCCGCCCATCCTTCGCGGCACGGGGAGGCTCCGCCGCCCATCCTTCGCGCACGGGAGACTCCGCCGCCCATCCTTCGCGCGCGGGAGACTCCGCCGTCCATCCTTCGCGCCTCGGGAGACTCCGCCGTCCATCCTTCGCGCCTTCGCGCGCGGGGAGGCTCCGCCCTCCATCCTTGGGTGCAGATCTGCAACTGATCGGATTTACTTAGGATTTTCCGAGTTTCGGCGG
>ENA-UOOR01001615-UOOR01001615.1-fermentation-metagenome-genome-assembly--contig:-NODE-1615-length-25846-cov-11.427320_pt1 | contig 25846 bp, 28 predicted proteins | sample MGYA00245780_ERZ724029 | MGnify/ENA primary metagenome ERZ724029 (study PRJEB28704, sample SAMN03018315) | fermentation metagenome | biome: anthropogenic terrestrial biome; feature: soil... | reverse complement strand
TGAATTTCCAAAGCCTGCCGACCTTATAGGCAGGCATATTACGCTTATTGATCCACTGCAGGATGCTTTCGCGTCCAACTCCGAGGTATTCCTGTACTTCTTTAAGTGTCGACCACTTTTCTATATTTTTATCCACTGGTCTCTCCTCCATCGCTCGTATGGAACGTAACATGAATTCTTATATTAAAATCCCATCTATGGTTAGGAAAGCAATTTTCGCCATCTGCGTCCTACATTTCCCACTTGCATTCAAAATTCCCTTCGAAGCCACAGACATCAATGTCTGTGGCTATTTTCGTATGTTAGCCCTGTTTGCGTAACTGGCGGACATTGTGAAATAGCGGCTTCCAGCGGCATTAAAGAACTTAATAACAAATGTGCCCTGGTTTTTCTGGTTATTCAAATAACCGTACAGCTTTTTAAGAAACTCGTAACTTTTGATGCCGATCACCCCCGGTACCTGATTCTTAGCGTTTCATCTATTCTCTGGTACCTGATGTTTCTCCGATACTAAAGACAGTTGATCGGAAGGCCCTGATAACAACGAAAACAGACTTTTAAATGCATTATAAGCATTTCACAGACAATCGTCAACTACACAGAGGTTATAAATTTGTAAACAGATATAAACAGACAATAGTACTCAATAAAGTGAGGTAAAAATTCATGTCAAAAGAAGATAGAGAAATGTGGCGGATCAACATTGAGAATTCCACCGACACAGTCAGCAAAATTTACGGACCTAAAGTAGCGGCTTCAGTATTTCAAAGGTATAGCGCGACAAGCTTCGACAACCTTAGTGATACAGTTGTAAAGAGAAGGAATTTTGTTTTCTGAAATGATATTGTTTTGCAATAGCTTGGTGCATACGTCTCCAGTGTAAGCGTCAAACCAGACGGCGCCTTGGAAAAGTCAAGAATCGTGCAGAGTATGAACACCCCAAATTTCATAGATTCCCAGATTCGGTGCTGCCAATAGTAATACGTCTTTTCGTTGATTTCGTGCTGTTCGCACCAGTTTCGCACCGTTAATCCGCTGCTGCGGCATTCGGATACGCGCTGCGCCCATTCCTCCATGCGTTGGTTTTTGCCAAGTATCCGCAAATCCTTCTCCATTTTATCAACTGCTCCAATCTTATTTCCATAGACTCTTTGGAAGTCTTTCGGTGATTGGAAGCAATTATCTCATCTTTTTCTCAATCTTACCAGACGTCCACTGGCTTTACGCTTACGATTATCCGAAATGGAGTACAGTGAAATCATTTTATTACCGGGCAATCGCAAAAGGAATTTGGGAAAAAGTCATGCAGTTTTTAGTCAAAGAAACTCGAATAAACGCCGGAAGAAACGAAAACCCGTCATACGCTTTGATTGATTCGCAAAGTGTAAAAACAACTGCCGATGCAAATAACCGCGGCTATGACGGAGGGAAAAAACAAAAGGACGTAAACGTCATATTGTAACCGATATCATGGAAAACATCCTTGCTGTTCACATTCATGCGGCAAATATACATGATACAAAGGGCGGATGTTACGTTTTCGCAAAAGCAATGCAAAAATATCCGTCCATCCAAGCAGGCTGTGCCGATGAAGGCTATCGCGGAACTTTCAAACGTTTGATCGAAGCGGCTTTTCATGTCAGAATCGACATTTCAAGGCAAATTAAGCCAAAGTTTGAGGTCTTGCCCAAACGGTGGCGCGTAGAGCGCACCTTTTCCTGGTTCAACAATTCTCGCCGGTTGTCCAAAGATTATGAGATTAACACGGTATCGGAGAAAAACATGGCGATGATTTCCCATTTGAATACTCTGCTGAACCGGCTATGAGAACACCTTCTTAATAACATTTATCTTGCCAGCTCAATGCAATTTTGTCATCTATCCTCGACACTCAGCATCAAAAAACATCTAATCCACTGCCTCAAAGGCTAACATCTAATCTGGCAACTCAACTATGTGACAGAATTCTGGAACAGCTTCAGAAGCACTCCGTAGATAAGTTTCCACAAAGCGACTTGCTCCGGTCAGCCGAATGAGTCATCAACCCCGCAAGCGCCCTGGAATCAAGCCTTTCTTGACTTATCAGTCTTTTACCCTTGACATCAATACCACGCACTCGACGTGTGAACCCGCGCCCGTTCAGGTAAATATATCCATATAGACGTAAAACCCTTTATTCATCGGGATTTTCAGCCATCACGGGAACCAACAATATCAATCTCACTTTCACGCGAAAGTAGGCTATTCTGTATTTTTTTAATCAATGTTATATCAGCGGGCAACCAATTGACACTATATAATTTATCTTTGCAAAGCCATCTTGCATCCTCTGCTTCTTTGAGTATAATTTCTCCGTCGACCACAACACACCAAAAGCAATCCATGCTTAAATGGAAAGTTGGGTAGTCATACTCAATGGTATCAATTAGTTTGCCAACTTTGATTTTCACAGATAGCTCCTCTTTAATTTCTCTTATCAGAGCTTGCTGTGGTGTTTCGCCAACCTCAATTTTGCCCCCGGGGAACTCCCACTGTCCTTTGAATTCACCATGCCCTCTGGCAGTAGCAAAAATCTCAGTTGGGTTTTCCAAATAATCACAAATAACCGCCGCAACTACTCTTATCGTTTTCGATGCATTATCCATCTGAATTCTGCCTTCTTAGCCTAAACTTATACTCTTTGCGGACATTTCCAGATTCGTCTTTGTCATCTTCGTATGTATAATCCTCTAAAGAAAATACGCCTTGATAGTAATATTCCTGTGGTGAGAATTTAACAAACAAATGTATTATTTTACCGTCGCGCTTTGCATCTACAATTGCCTTGTTGCCAAGGGTCATTTGCTGGTCTCCGGTTTTTCCTTCACCGGAATACATATAATCTCCGTCAAAGGTCCAATGATCATGATATACAAAACCGGTCTTCTTTTTATCTACTGATGAAATAAGAACTACAGTTGATTGTGTTCTATTAATTCCCCGGCCAAAACCTGCAATCTTAATTCCGAATTGCTCCTCTACTTGCTGATAGGTGAGGATAGGCTGTCTTGCTAAATGCTTTACATTATAATCAGAGCCAAAGCCATCCTCAATATTTCTTCTATTTCTTTTTATAGGAATAGCTTGTCTTTCTGCTGCATAGAGCTTTTCTTTAGTTTTTTGGGCTTCTTCTGCCGCTTGCCGCTGTGCTTCAGCAGCAAGTTTTTTATTCTTGATTTCTTTTATAAGTTCAGCTTGTACTTCCTCATTATCGGCTGTTATAAATTTTTCAAAAGCGTCTGGATATACAAACTTTGATTCCTTTGTTGCAAACTTGACAATTAGATAATTGTCTGAGGTATCCGTTATGACGCCTACTCCAAAAACGCCATGTTTTACTTTTAAATTCTTTAAATCCGCACAATTCATTGCAATCGCCCACCTTATAACGCATAAAACGTTATCATTTCTTTTTCTTCGAACTGTATTTTTCCCCTTTGCGATGTGTCCCGTTTTCATCCGTCACGACATTCGACCTGCGCCTTTTTGCCTCCTGTGCATCCCGAAATACATCCTCGGTGATGATGGGCGGATGGTTGTCCTTTGCCAAGTACTCATATTTTCCGGTAACCGAATCCGTTAGTCTGACGGTGCCGATGTATTTCTCATTGATAAGAATATTCTCAACGGAACGCTTGCTCCATTTTGGTTTACCGGTTGGGGAAGGGATACCTTTCTTTTCAAATTCCTTGATGATTCCGAGGACGCTTTTCCCATCAATGTACCAACGAAAAATATCGCGGACAACCTGTGCCTGCTCTTTATTGATAACCAGCTCGCCCTCGGCGGTTTTGTCGTATCCATACAGTCTTCGTCTGTATAAACCCGATGTTCCCTGGGCGGCCCGAAAATTCAGCCCCATACGAATATTATCACTTCGGGTTTCGTTTTCAGCCTGAGCGAAAGATTCAATCACGGATATCATTAAATCACTGTCTGTGTTATCCGTATCCAAGTTTTCCTGTTCGAATATAACCCGTGTGCCGGCTGCCTTTAATCGACGCAGGGCTTCCAGCGTATCGACAGTGTCTCGGCCGAACCGGCTGATGCTTTTTGTCAGGATGACAGAAATGTTGTGCTCCTCGCATTCCTGCAGCATTCGCTCGAATTCCTTGCGGGGAACTTCTGACTTTGCGGAACCGATATCGATAAATGTATCCCGCAGTTTCCACTGCTCAACATGGGATACCGCTTTCGTTAATGCGGATATTTGGGCGGCAAGGCTGTTCAACTGGTCTTTGTCAGAAGTGCTGACCCGACAGTATATACCGACGTTCTTTACAATTTTATCCGGTTTTGCCGGTATGAAAAATACCTTTGGATCCACTTCAATTCCTCCTTATGAACAGCCTGCCCAGATACATTATATTTCTTCGGCAGATTCTTTCTTCAACAGCTCATCTTCCAACTCGCATTCTTTTTCTAAACAGTCGTCACAAATATCCACCGCTTCAATAGAAGAAGCACAGGCTCCTACTTCATAGAGAAATCCCGCAGGTTCGGGAACCGGAACCATCTGTCCACACTTCTTGCAGAGAATATAAACATTGTTGTCCTTGATGGGGTGGAATATATCTTTGCCATTCTTGCCGACGCTTCTTACATATAACATAGTAGTACCTCCTATAAAATCGTACTACTATATACGCTCTAAAAAAGCACACAGTCAAGCAATATAATGACCAATTCCGACCCCGTTTTGCTAACAATTATAGCCTAATTATATCACGGATTATCGCGAATGAAAAGTAGGCTATTTTTCTCTTTCGATTCAACCGAAGCACAATATATTGCGTCGTTACTGCCGCGTTTTGCTATATATTGCGCGACATCAATACCACGCACTCAACGTGAGCAGTCCTTGGGAACATATCCACAGGCGTAACCTCAGCCGTTTTATAGCATTGCAGCGCAAATGATTTGATATCCCGTGCGAGAGTTGCCGGATTGCATGAAACGTAAACTATACGTTCCGGCGCCATGGCAGCGACTGTCTCAATAAGCTGTGGACTGCATCCTTTCCGCGGCGGGTCAAGGATAACGACATCGGGATGAATACGGCGGTTTTTCAGCATATCCGACGCTTTTGCCGCATCAGAACAGATAAATTCCGCATTTTCTATCCTATTTTCGGCAGCATTTTTCTTTGCGTCCTCAACGGCTTGCTCTACAATTTCAACGCCTATCACCCGCTTCGCCTTTGAAGCCATTGAAAGGCCTATAGTGCCTGTGCCGCAGTAAAGGTCAAGTACCGTCTCGTTCCCCGTAAGGCCGGCATAACGTGATGCGATGCCGTAAAGCCGCTCAGCCTGCTTGGAATTTACTTGATAAAACGAGAGCGGTGAAATGCGGAACCGCAGGCCGCAAAGCTTGTCTGTAATAAAGTCCTTCCCCCACACAGTGCGGCATTTTGGGCCCAAAATCACATTTGTTTTTTCACGGTTACTGTTGATTATAACCCCTGTGAGGCCGGGAACCTTCTCCCTCATCAGCTTTGTCAACCCCTCCTCGTCGTGGACGCCGTTTCCATTTACTACTATGCAGGCCATGATTTCGCCGCTTGTTTCCGCTTTCCTTAAAAACAGGTGGCGCAGCCTCCCCCGCCCTGTAGATTCGTTGTATACGCTGTCACATGTTTTGCGCTCCCATTCTCTGAAAGCCTCTGATGCGCGCGAAAACTCCTCAGGCTGAAGTAAACATTCGCCGCAGTCTATAATTCTGTGGCTATGTGAAGCATAAAAGCCAAGGTTCACCTCACTTTTCTTTACACCTTCACCTATTGGTATCTGCGCCTTGTTGCGGTAGCGGTCAGGGCTTTTAGCACCGACGATCGGGCGCAAAACCGCAAAATGCAAGCCGCCTATCCGTTCAAGGGCATCCTGCACGCGCTGCTGCTTCGCGCGGAGTTCCGCTTCGTACGATATGTGCCTGAAAACGCATCCGCCGCATTTCGCATACTGAGGGCATAACGGCTGGACACGGTCTTCCGAATGGGACACGATTTTTTCGATTTTCCCATAAGCATATGTTTTGGCAGTTTTGAGAATTTTTGCTTCAATAACATCTCCTGCGGCTGCCTGAGGCACAAACACGGCAATCCCATGATATCTTCCAATCCCGCTGCCGTCTGCTGTATATCCTGTAATTTCCAAAGGAACTGTCTGATTTTTTATGAGTTCCATATATCCTCCAATAAATAAAATATTTAGCCTTCCCTTTAAGTTTACCATTGCGATACCAATAATACAAACAGTTGGCATACAGCTTCTTTTATGAATGTTTTACCCTTACGAAAAATTCCATGCTGGAAAACAATAGCGACGAAAATTTATTAATAAATTCAGTCATTTTATACAAAGGGTAGAATCTTTTATCGTAGGCTTTAAAAGCGTTGACAGCAGCAAACCGTCGCTTTATAATGAAAACAAGAAAAGTTCGTTGAAGCATTTTATTCATCATTGATTATAAGTTCTGTGGTTGGATGCCACACCTTTTCAATACAACTCCTCCCCAAAAAAGTAGAAGCTGGCATTTGCTGGCTTCTACTTTTGTTTTGCATATCAAATTTTATAGGCTCTATAATAAATGTTGGGGTATGGAGAATAAAGCTCTGAAAAAGCAATAAAAAGACAGGGCATATTCGGTGAAAAGCCTTTAAAATGGAAATTGTCAATATCACCATTTTAGAGGTCACCGATATGCCCTGTAACTATAATAAAAGTTGAGCTGCAAAGGATAAAGCATTTCCGTTCCCGAAACCAAAGTCCAGCACAGCCTGCGACTGCTCCGACAACCAACGGATACCGTCGTCCAGGCAGAGATTGCCGGTTTTCCTGTGCTCCGGAACGTTTAGGCTCTCACCTGCAAAAAACTTGATTCTATTTTTCGGTACATTCACGATACCTGCCAGACATATCCAGACCTTTTTTCAGCGCTCATATTTGATGAGGATGGTCTTTCCGGCAACGGCATCTCCGGATGCTGCTGAAACTTTTTTTACAGCGTCCAGATTGGTAATGATACACGGCGTGACGACGGGATAACCTGCGCGCTGAATATAGTCGAGATCCATCTCCATCAGCAAATCGCCCGCCGCAACGTGCTGGCCGCTTCTGACATGGCACCGAAATCCTTTTCCTTTCAGCTTGACTGTGTCAAGGCCGAGGTGGAGCAGAATATCCAAACCATCTTCGCTCTCAATGCATACAGCATGGAGTGTATCGGCAACCTGCACAATCGTGCCTGAAATTGGGGCAAAAACTTTGTTTTCAGCGGGAAGAATTGCCGCCCCATCGCCAAGGACCTTCCCGGAAAAAACCGGGTCTGGCACCTCGCTGAGAGGGACGATTTTTCCAGTCTGGGGAGCAAGGATTACTTTCCCGCTCTCTTTTGATTTATGAAAGAAACTCATTGTTACAACCACCTTTTCCGGCTGGAACAAGCCCACCGTAGAAATCAGGCACATCCGTTTTTCTGCTGCCCCCAGCGCGGCACGAAAGGTCTTCTGCCATCCCTCAAAGTTTTGAGGTCAGGAATTCAAACATGGCAACCACGCTTGGATAAAAGTAATTGACATTCATGTTTCTGTCGTCGAATTTATCTTGGTCTTCGATTTTAAAATTAAGGGATGAACGTTCCGCCAAGGTGTTCGGCTGGTCGCCTGTAAACGAAATGACAGCAAGGCCATGTGCGGAAGCAAGTTTCGCGTATTTAACTATTTCGTACGTCTCGCCGCTCCTTGAAACCAGGAAAGAAACTTTTGCGCCAAGACGGTTGTTTTCAAACAGTTCAAACGAGTCCGTCATAATGGCAGGATAGCCCAGCACCAGGAGCTTCCGCGCAATGTATTGGGCTGCCGTCTGGGAAAAACCCACGCCGCTTGTATAAATCGGAGCCTTGCCCGCCGACCGCATGAGCTGAACGAATGATTCAATGCCCTGCGACCCAACACTTTCTAAAAGGCAGTCCGTATCGATGATGGAATGCGGTTTTTCGGATGCAAGATCATACCGTTTGCTTTTGATCGAAAAATGAATGCGGTACAACATATCGGTGTATCCACGGTATCCCAATTTTTGCGCCAAGCGGATAATAGTTGCCGGAGACGTATAATTCATCTTCGCCAAATCGCGGACATTTAAGTTAAAAGACTGTTCCGGATGGTCTAAAATGAATTGCAGAATGCTCTGTTCTGTAGATGAGAGCTTATACTTATCCACAAATTTGTAAAGATCAAAATCCATTTTGAGCAGCACTTCCTTCCCGAAAATCAGCTACGCAATACTTTTTTTATTATAGCATACTGAAAATTGAGAAGCGATACTGCATTGTCAGAATTGGAAACAAATTTTTATCTCATATCTCACTTTAATTCCGGCCAATAACCCCGGTTAGCAACAATCATATCATCCAGAATCTTCTTTGCCGTCATAGCGGAAGGCACCGTCTTGTTCAGGGTGAACGCCATGAGCGCTTTTTGGTAGGAATGTTCGATGGCCGCTTCGCAGATTAGCTGTTCGCAGGCATTCTGCTGCTCAATAAGGCCTTTGTAGAAAGCTGAAATTTTGCCGACTCGCACTGGCTCCGGACCCTTGTTGGTCAGGTAAGCCGGAATCTCCACCATAGCGTCATCCGGAAGGTTGGCCACGGCCCCCTCATTTTTCACCATGACAAGGAAGCGCCTTCTCTGGTCATAAGCAAGGCTCATGGCCACGTCTACAATGAATTCCCCATGGACATCCCTGAACTGATCCAGATCCATTTTTCCAGTTTTCTGGTATTCGTGCACCGTATCGAAAATATGCTTTTCGCGGCCGTCAATTACTTCATTGGCCCTGGTATAATTTTTGTCTTCATGGGCAACCATATAGTCGCTCAGCAGATAATACTGGAAATACGTGTTCGGCAGATAATCCGGAAACATATTGTAAATATATTTCGCATTGGTGAAGGTGTTTTTCCAAGAAGGCTCAAGCCGTTCGCAGTCTTTGGGATCTGGCGGAAGGTAGCCATGCTCTTTCACATAGGCTTTCAGCTCATCCGTACGGTCTTCGCCGCAGACGCGCACCTTCGTAAACCATCCGAAGTGATTCAGCCCAAAATAATCGACGTCGATGTCTTTGACATCACAGCCGAGGATTTTTGCCATGAGTTCCATGATTGCCACAGGCATATCGCAGATATTCAGAATCCTTGCATTCGGCCTCATCATATGCATCGCTTTTGCCACGATAGCAGCCGGGTTGGAATAGTTGACAATCCAATATTTTTTGCTTGCGTACTTTTCGCAGTAATCAACAATCTGAGCCATCGGATAAATTGTGCGTAAGCCATAGGCAAGTCCGCCGGGGCCGCAGGTTTCCTGCCCAACAACATTGTATTTCAGTGAGATTTTCTCGTCCTGCTCGCGCATTTTGTAAAGTCCTACCCGCATCTGTGCAAAGATAAAGTCCGCCCCCGTAAAGGCTTCCGCTGGGTCTGTGGTAAAAACAAGTTTCAAATTCGGATCCATTTTTTGAACCAGCTGTTTTACAATAACCCCGACGGTGTCCTGGCGTTCTTTATTATTGTCGTAAAGGCAAAGCTCGTTGAGTTTGAACTCCGTCTTATTGGCGAGCACGTTCGTAACAATTCCAGGGGTGTAGGTGCTGCCTCCGCCAACAATAACAAGTTTAAATGTTTTCATAAAATTTACTCCTTTTATATCAAAACTAGAAATAGAAATATTCGAAACAAAAGTGCGCTATTCCTCATGATTGCCCAGCGCATCGTCCACCATCGTCCGGATTTTGTTGACGGAGACTCCGTACACAACCTGAACGCTGTTCCCGCTGTGCACCACACCGGAAGCCCCCGTTGACCTCAGCGCAGCATCGTTCACTTTGGAACCATCTTTCAGGCCGACACGCAGACGCGTGAAACAGCTTTCCACGGTTTCAATATTGTCTTTGCCGCCAAGGCCGGCAATGATCGTTTCCGCTTTGCTGTCTCCGGAAGACGTGCTGGAAACCGGAATGGAAGTTACAGAAGCGGCAACCGTTTCAGCCTGCGGCTGATCGTCTTCCCTGCCAAGCGTTTTCAAGTTGAATTTCCGAATCATGAAAAGGAAAACAAAATAGCAGACGACTGCTTCCGCAAGGCCGAGAAACACAAAGACAGGCCAATTTGTTTTTCCAGCACCCATCGGCAGGTTATAAACGCAAAAATCAATAAATCCTGTGTAGGCGCACACATGGCAGTTCATCATATAGGCAAACATCTGGAACAGCCCGTCAATCACGGAATACACAAGCCAGAGAAGCGGAGCGGCAAAAACGAAGGTGAATTCGACCGGCTCCGTAATGCCGACGAGGAACGCGGTGACGGCGCCCGGAACAAGCGCGCCTTTGACTTCGTCACGTTTATCTTTACGCGCACATTTTATCATGGCAAACGTTCCGCCGATCAGGCCGAACATTTTTACCATACCAAACATCAAGTATTTGCTGGACGGGTCCAGGGCCTTCGGCGAATTGGAAATTTCCGCAAGGAAAATCGGCAGGGCACCGGCAACGTTCTTGCCGGCAACGGCAGCCTGTCCGCCAATTGAAGAAAAGAGGAACGGCGTCCATACCAGATGGTGCAGACCGGTTGGAATCAGAATACGGTTCAGGAAACCGTAGAGGAAAACGCCGATTGGACCGGAATAGCTGATGAAGTTCGAGAGGGCCGAAATGCCGCCCGCGATGAACGGCCAAACATAGGCCGCCGCAATGCTGATGCCCATCACCCAGGCACAGGAGACAAGGAAAACAAGTTTCGTATTGCCGAAAATGGCGAACGGGCCATCGAATTCCTTGTCGCAATACCTGTTATGAATCCAGGCAATCAGGCAGCCAAGGATAATGCCGATAAACACGCCCATATCAGTGATATGGAATCCAAGATAAATGGTCTGGCCTGTGCCGTAAAGAGCATCGGCCGTACTCCCTTTGATGACTTTTCCGGAAAGCGAAAGGAATGTGCTGTTTGCACTCAGGAAAATCAAGTATGACATCAGTGCAACCAGTGCCGCTTCGGCTTTCTTCTTCTTAGCGAGGCCAAAGGCGAGGCCAACGCAGAACAGGATGCTCAGGTTGGAAATAATGGCGGAAACGGTCTGGTACAGGAACTGGCCAATCATGTAAATGGCACTGCCCTTCGGCACAAAAGTCGGATTCGAAAGAATCGCCGAAAGTGCCAGCAGAAGGCCTACAATCGGTAAAAACAGGATTGGAACAATGAGTGCTTTCGAAAAATTCTGGATTCCCTTTGATTTTGTCTTTTGAGTCTTCTCCATAAACTACAATCCTCCTCTAAAATCTCATACCACAGTATCGTAGTTTCATTATAGCGAAAGCACTCTGGGAAAAAAAGATATTTTGCCTAATAATCAACATGTTGCCCATAAATGGAACATGTACATATACTTTTTCAGTTAGGTTTCCGTTAATCTGCCGGAATGTACATATGTTTCGGGATAAAGCAGGCCATATGTGCAAATTGGTAAACGTCAAACCTGACGGCATCTTGACAGCAGACAGCCGAAAAGGCCCCGGCGCTGCATATCACAGTGCCGGGGCCAGAATTCAGTTTTTGGTGGTATGTTTGTCTTTACAGCTTTCTGGGGCGTTCGAGGGCAGCAGAATTTGAACCGTACCCGGATCATTGGGGTCAAGATTCGGCACAGTCCTTGACTTCTCCAGATTACGAATTTATATTGACACGGCATCTATTGGCTTGTACAAAAGTATTTGACAAATTCTACTTAATTTGTATTATTTTGTAAGCCAGCATAGCATGGATTGCCAAAGTTTATTATAATAACTCCAGCCTGTGAATTCCGGCGGTGCCCAATGCGGAGCACAATCGGAAGTAAAAACTGCGCTTTTTCCTTTTCCATAACTGCCAAAAGCGATCAGAGGATCGTTATTAATTGTAACTGCAAGGCATGCATCCGGCTTTATAATCGTCTTGTTATATCCTAAAAGAAATGGCCATTCCTTAGGTAAGCCTAATATACCTTCATGCTCATTTACAATTTGTGGCCTAACGCCTTCCGGATGCTCACAGCGATCATCATAATTTAGTATATTCACTGGCAGCACATCCTGTACCGGAGTACTGCCCCATTTGCCTTTCCCGTCGATTCCGGAAAAAGTCATATATCCACCAATCATTATGAGCGCACCACCCTGCAATACATAATCTTTAAGCAGTTGGCAGCGGTTAGGTTTCCTGATGCTAAAATTGAATGTTTCCGGTGCAAGTAATAAAGTATTTGCTCCGATGTCCGAAAGTATTACTGCAGAGTATTGTTTCAGTTCTTCGATGTGATAAGGAAATTTCGTCGATGCTAAATGATTAGGAAGAAAATCTACATCATACCCCCCTTTTTCTATTGCTTCACGAAGCTGCTCAATACCTTCTTCATATACGGAGGTCTGAAACGTATCAAATCCTTTTACATGGGTGGTAAAACTCATCCAGGATTCTCCTGCTATCAATATTTTTTTCATTATTTTAGGCTCCTACATTTTATACATATGGTTTTTAAAAGATTCATCTGCCACACCACTCAAGGATCAAAGCTGCATAAGAAAGAATTGCTTTTTTGTACTGATCCAACGGCATATATTCATTAATAGTATGACACTGTGCCATATTGCCCGGCCCATATTGTATTGTTGGGCACTTCGCTATATTTTTCCATATGCGCGAATCACAACCGCTTGTTGTCCCTTTTGCTGTTTGTTCTTCTCCAATAATGTGCTGTATAGCATTTTGAAACGTTGTTACAAATGGATGATCGGCATTCATTTCAAAAGGGCCGCCAGACTGATATATCGATATTCTGGGCTTATGGTTTCTTAACCATTCGTCACCTTCACAACAGCGGTAAATAGCATCGGTATACTCTTTTACGACCTGTTCATGTGACATTGAGCCCGGCTGATAATGGACACAGCTTTTGAAACAGCAATGCGCAGCAACAGTTGAGCCGGCCGTACCACCCTCTATCACACCTACATTAGACGTTGGCGGAGGTAATAGCGGATGCTTGTAAATCAGCAGCCATTTGTGCTCAAGCTCATCGATCGCTGCCATTAATTTGGTGGCTTTTTCAATTGCGCTAACGCCAAGCCACTTTGAACCTGAATGTACGGGAACACCTTCGACATCTACCTGAAAAAAGATAAATCCCATATGGGCAATTACAAGTTCGCAGCTCGTTGGCTCACATACTACAACGCCATCTGCTTTTTGCCCATTCATCGCAGCGGCAATTGAGCCATTACCACCGCCCTCTTCATCAACAACAGATACTATTTTTACAGTCCCAGGAAGTTCTACTCCAGCATCCTGAAGAAGCTGCACCGCCATGACTGCCGCCATCAATCCACCTTTCATATCACAGACACCAAGTCCGTACATATTACTATCATGTATAGAAGGCATGTGCGGCGGAATATTCCACTTGCTCTCGTCTCCAGCTGGCATAGTGTCCATATGGCCATTGAACATAATTGATTTGTCGCCTTTTCCATGAAATTCGGCATATACATTGAATCGATTATCATAATTGTGGCCAGGGTTGCCTTCGTGATATTTATGTATGCTGTCACATATGACTTCTTCACGCATAGGATCGCATACTACAGAATCGGCTCCCATTTTTTTTAAAAGTTCAGCAAGATATTTCTGCCCTTTATTTTCCATGCCGCCTTCTATGCCGTGACCAATGTCATGTGTATCAATCGCAACTAAATCCGCCAGATATTTTATATATTTTTCTTTGTTCTTCTCAAAAGTTTCTTTTAAATTTTCATACATTTTTATTCATCTTTCTTCCAAAAAGCAAAGCTGCGTTTAGGCCTCTCTACTCAATCGTAAAGGCAAATACACTGTTCAACGATATCCCAGAATTTATTACGATCTAACTTTATACCCACAAGGGTGTTCGGCTTTTTCCCTGTAATTCCAAAATAATCGCAAATTGTTCTGCCGTAACATTTTTCACTTCTAAGCTCAATTTCTGTGAACATTGGTTTTGTCTCTACACAGGTAGGATCTATTAGATATGCTATGCAGGTAGGATCATGCAGTGGCGCACCTTCCCAGCCATAAATTTCTTTTTGCGTTTTATTAAAAAACGTCATCATGTCATAAAACAGTTTAGCAGCTTTTGTTTTCCTACGGCCTATCCGTTCGACAATGCTTGGATACGCTTTTGCCTGACGTGTAAGGTCAAGGCCCATCATAACAATTGGCCTCTTGCTGTTAAAAACTACATAAGCAGCTTCCGGATCAGCATAAATATTAAATTCTGCGGCCGGTGTCACATTACCAAATTGATATGCGCCACCCATCAATACGATCTGGTCAATTTTATTAACTATCTTAGGTTCCATCCTCATGGCCATTGCAATATTAGTAAGCGGACCTGTGGCAACAATTGTAATGTCTCCTTGTGAAGCCATAAGCGTTTCAATTAAGAAATCAACAGCATGCTGTTTGTTTTCCTTCTTTTTAAGCGGTGCAAAAACCGGGCCATCAAGGCCGCTTTCACCATGAATACTTCCCGCAGTTATTTGCTCACGTACAAGCGGTTTACTGCAACCTTTGAACACTGGAACGTCCAGGCCTATGCACTGACAGACATTAAGAGCATTCACCAGCGTTTTGTCCAGCGTCTGATTACCTGCGACAACCGTAATTCCCAAAAGATCTAATGATGGATGTTTTCCAGCCATCATGATAGCTACAGCATCATCATGTCCAGGATCGCAATCCAGAATAATTTTACGTGTTTTCATATCAAACCATACCTCCTTTTTTCACTTTTTTAGCTGGAATAACAGAGCTCTTTAATTTTTTCTCGGAAACCGTATGACGCCACAGCGAAATCGACACAACAAGAATCGTTATTATATAAGGCAGCATAAGGACAAATTGAGACGGCCACCCATATCCCTGCAGTCTGTTTCCCACTGTGTCTGTAAAGCCGAACAGCAGACAGCCTATCCACGCAACGACCGGATTCATTCCACCGAAATACATGGCGGCAACGCCCATGAAACCTCTTCCGTTTGTCATGTTTTCCGTAAACATCTGTGTATATCCAAGAGAAAGGTGCGCTCCTGCAAGCCCTCCGATAATGCCCGAGATAATCATTACCTCATATTTCATCTTCGTTACATTAATACCCGCAGTTTCGGCAGCCATTGGAAATCTTCCTACGGAACGAAGCCGCAGTCCCCAAACAGTGCGATATAAAATATGGTAGAGTATAAATACAAGAACGATTCCAAATACTTCCATGAAAGACCAGTTATTAAATGTTTTATTCAGAAACGGTATGTTGTCGAACGCCGGAATGTGAATTTTGGGAACCCCCACAATTTTAGGGTCTGTAAAAGTCCCCGTTGTGCCAAGAAACTGTTTAATTCCAAACTTTGTTACAGCAAGAGCAAACATATTTATAGCCATGCCAATTGCACAAATATCCGCTTTACATTTTAAATTGGCCACAGCCATAATCATAGCCATTAAGACTCCTATTACCATGGCCGCCAAAATTGCCAGGAACCAGCTGCCTGAATAATAACTTACACATACCGAAACAAACGCAGAAATCAGCATGATACCTTCAGTGCCTATGTTTAGTATATCTGCCTGTTGCGTTATAGTCGCAGCAAGAGCCGCAAACAGAATTGGGGTAGAATAGCGAATTGTTGAATAAATAAGTGTATAATCAAAAATTTTACCAAAGTTCATGACTCAGCCTCCTTATGATGCGTGTTTGACTGAGACTTTGCTGTAGAATTTTTCTTTTTCTTGCTAAGAAAGCTGAACAGAGCTTCCATTGTGGCAAATATAATAAAAATGCTAATAATAACATCAACTATCGACTTAGGTACGCCAGTGTTACGTTCCATTCCCTGTGCACCAGACTGAAGTGCGGCAATGAAAAATGCAAGGAACGGTGTCAGTTTGTAGTCATTTCCCACAATCAAAGCGGCAAGCATACCATTGAAAGCGATGCCCATGGAGAAATTATCAAGGAAATAGCCATACACGCCCAGGACAAAAATACAGCCAGTCATTCCACCAATTGCACCGCTTATAAGCATAGAATTTACCATCGATTTTACTGGGCTTATACCGATATATTCAGAAAAATGAGGATTCTGCCCGACGCTTCTAATTTCATATCCGACTGTGGAATGGTTCATCATCCAATACAGAAAAATTGTCACAGCAATAGCGATAAAGATACCAGTATTCGCCTGACTTGGAACAAGAAATTTTGCAAGTTGTGTATTATCGGCAACGGCAGGCGTTTGCGCTGTACCTGTTTTTGCGCTCATTGGGCCGTTTACAAGATATGAGGCAATATACATTGCAACATAATTCATCAGGATTGTTACGCAAACTTCATTTACATTCCAGCGCACTTTAAGTACCGCGGGTATAAGGCTCCAAAGTGCTCCAACAATCATTGCGCAGAGGAAGCAGAGTACAATATGTAATGGGCCCGGTAATCCTTTAAAATTATAACCTACGAAAGCAGCAGTAATTGCGCCGAGATAGAGCTCCCCTTCAACACCGCAGTTAAAGAAACTCGCATCCGCTGGAATTATGAATGCATAAGCTGTCAGCAAAAGCGGTGCAAAGTTTGCCAATGTTGTGCCAAAATTAAGTTTACCGACAAAAGCACCTTGAAACAGCGCACCATATGCCTGCCACGGATTATTTCCCAAAACACCTATAAGGACAGCTCCCACTAACATTGATATTACTACTGTAATCAACAGGTTAATAATTTTCTGCCGGTAATTTTTAGCGTTCGTATTCAAGATGCCGCACTTCCTTCGTCTGTTTTGTCATGCTGCAGAGTGCCACCCATCATTAATACTCCGACATTGTTTTCATTTGCATCTTTTGCTGAAATGATTCCAACGATTTTTCCATCGTACATTACAGCAATGCGGTCAGAAAGTGACAGGACTTCCTGTAGATCCGCTGATACCAGAAGGATAGCTTTTCCTTTCTGCTTTTCTTCATTTAGCACATTCCTGATAGATTCGATAGCACCAATATCTACGCCGCGGGAAGGTTGCGCAGCGATTAAAAGGTCTTTGTCGGCATCTACCTCACGTGCCACAACAATTTTTTGTGCATTTCCGCCGGAAAGAGTCTTTGTGCACATTTCCGGAATATCTGGTCTAATGTCAAATTTATGGATGAGTTTTTCAGAAAAGTCACGTATAGGCTTAACATTAATTTTGGCACCATTAGTATATGGCTTCTGGTTAAGTTTAACAGCGACAATGTTTTCCATAATATTCATTTGCCTGTTAAGTCCACGTGAATTCCTATCTTCAGGAATATGTGCAAGACCTGTTTCACGAATCTTTTTTGGTGAAAGATTGGTAACATCTTTACCATTTAACATTACTTTGCCTCGTTCAACTTTGCGTAAACCTGTAATTGCTTCAATAAATTCAGTCTGGCCGTTTCCATCAACACCGGCAATTCCCACGATTTCTCCTGCATGCACGTCAAGGGAAATCCCTCTAATCTTCGATAGCTCTTTCTCTCCAGAAGTCCAAAGATTGTCCACACTTAAAACAGTCTTGCCAACGTTTGCCTTTTTTCGTTCAATGTTTAAGAATACCTCACGGCCCACCATCATTTTCGCAAGCTCTTTTGTGTTAGTATCAGCCCTATTAACGGTTGCTACATATTGGCCTTGACGCATAACCGTGATCCGGTCAGAGATTTCCATAACTTCATTTAATTTATGTGAAATAAATATAACTGATTTTCCATCTTTTTTTAAATTGTTAAGTATCTCGAAAAATTTTTCGCATTCCTGAGGAGTCAATATGGCAGTTGGTTCATCAAGTATTAAAATATCAGCGCCACGATAAAGCGTTTTTATAATCTCCACACGCTGTGCTTCGCCTACTGATATTTGGTTGATCCGTTTTTCCGGCTGTATTTCCATATTGTAGTTATCTATGTAATACCGGATATCTTTTTCGGCCTTAGCAAAATCAATTTCCAAATGCTTTCTTGGTTCCCAGCCAAGTATGATATTTTCCAAAACGGATAAATCATTAATAAGCATAAAGTCCTGGTGAACCATACCTATGCCATTTTCAATTGCTGTTTTAGGGACTATCTTTTCCATTTGCTTGCCTTTAATTGCGATGCTGCCGCTGTCTCTCTGATAAATTCCATACAGAATATTCATCATTGTGGATTTACCTGCACCGTTTTCCCCTACAAGCGAATGTATTTCTCCTTTGCGTAAGCTAAATTGTCCATTCTTAATCGCGTGCACCTGACCAAAATTCTTCACTATGTTTTTCATTTCTACAACGAAATCATCCAATATTTTTCACCCTTTTCTCTTGCAGCTTTTCCAAATCAAAAAACAGAATTAGCCCGTCAAAAGATAAAGAAACAATGTATAGATCGGGCCGCCTGCCTCTCGGCAGGCTGCCCTTTTAGTGTGTACTATATTCTCTTAATTGGCTCTGCCATGCAAACCTAACTGTCAGCCTGTAAAACCTTGATAGTGGTTTACTTTTATCTTTCCGCTCTTTATTTGAGAAGTAAGGTCTTCGATTTTAGTTGTAATGTCACTTGGGAATTTGTCACCGAGTGCTTTTTTAACAACAGACATATCCGTAAGCTGGATACCTCCATTTTTAACATCGAGCATGTTAACAGAATCACCTTTGAATGTCCCTTTTACGACATTTTTGATGGCATTGTATGTACCTACATCAACGTGTTTTACTTCCGAAGTAAGAATCGAGCCAGGATAAATGTCGTCCTGATTTGAATCAACACCTATTGCAAATGCACCACGTTCCTTTGCTGCTTCCAAAACACCTGTTCCGGTACCGGATGCAACATTCATTACAACGTCAGCACCTTCATCATACTGGGCATTTGTCAATTCTTTTCCTTTTACAGGATCGCTAAAACTTCCAGCAAAGGCATGAAGGATTTTGATATCCGGAGCGATATACTTCGCGCCTTGTTCATAACCAACAAGAAAATCGTGCAAAACAGGTACGTCCATTCCGCCTACCCAGCCTATTACCTTTTGTGAATTGATTCCCTTTACATCGGTCTTTGTAGTAAACATCGCAGCAGCCGCACCAGCTAAGAAAGATCCTTCATTCTGTGCAAATTTATACGACATTACATTTTTGCCTGGTACCTGATCATCAAGAATAGCAAATTTTACATTTGGGTATTGCGAACAATGCTTTTTCATAATGTCTTCAAACTGCGAAGAAACTCCGATAACAAGGTCATAACCAGCATCTGCCATAGAAACAAAATTAGATTCCCAGTCTGAAGACTGTGTGGACTGAAGTTCTTTTACTTCAACACCAAAATCTTTTTCTGCTTTTACAGCGCCAGCGTGTGCAGAGTCATTAAAAGATTTGTCACCAAGAACCCCGGAATAGCAAAGTGCGACACGCACTTTTTTGCCGGAACCTGTCGCAGTGCTGCTCTTACCGGTCCCGGAAGAAGTTGAAGAAGTTGTTGATGGTTTGGAACTGCAGCCCATTGTTGTTCCAATCAGCAAACTAAATGCTAAAAAAGTTGCCAGCCATTTTTTCCTCGTTTGTTTTTTCATAATTTGTGCTTCCTTTCATCAAAAAATATCTGCTTTTAAAGTGGCTCTAATGTGGCAAGCTTTGGCAGGATAACAGGCATTTGCGAGCATCTTAATGCAGAAAATGGTAAATCGGTTTATCTGCAACGGCCTGCGCTTGACCTTCTCAGCACAACAACATAGTAGAATAGAATTTATGAAATGTCAATATATTTTTAGCATATTATTTGTTTTTTTTATTTTTTTTAAAAAATATTTTGCTTTTATTGACGTTGTTTAATTATATTGTTATAATAATAGTGCGCAAAGCAACTTACGTGCTGAGTTGAATGTGGTAAATTGTTTTATCTGCTGTAACTAAATTTAAAAGGAGCGCAGTTCCATGCGTACAACACTGAAAGACGTTGCAATGGCATCAGGACTGTCTATGACAACTGTTTCGCTTGTTTTAAACAATAAGCCGAATCGAATTCCCCCAAAAACGCGTGACCTTATTGTAAGGACTGCAAAAAAGCTGAATTACAGGCCAAACAGCATAGCCGTAAGTATGGTCACTAAAAAGACTCATACGATAGGCCTTATCCTTCCTGACATCAGCAACCTGTATTTTTCTTCTTTAGCAAAAACTATTGAAGAACGATTTCATCAGTACGGTTATAATGTTTTTTACGGTAACACAAATGGGCGTCCGGAGCTTGATTTTGAATATCTAAATTTATTTATTGATCGTGGTGTGGATGCAATCATTATGACTACTTCCGCATACCACGACAAAAGGGATAACGAAATACTTAAGCAGATTTACGCAGCAAATCATATACCTATCATGATGGTCGACCGTGGAATGAACAGTTCATATTTTTTATCCGTAGAAGTTGATCAAGAATTGGGTGGTTTCCTTGCCACGGATTATTTAATTCGGATGGGACATCGCCGAATCGCTTGCCTTACTGGTCCAAAGAGCCTTAAAATAAGTACCGACAGACTGCAAGGCTACCGTGATGCTCTGCAAAAAGCCAGCATACCATTCGATCCTGCACTCGTTCTTGAAGGAAATTTCGGAGTGGAGAGCGGAGCGAAAGCACTTTCGTATTTTTTGGGGCAAAATGCTACTGCCGTGTTCTGCATGAACGACATGATGGCAATAGGAATATACAGAGAAAGCCGACGCTATAATATTTGTATTCCTAACAACCTTTCAGTTATTGGCTTTGATGATATTTTTATAGATGAATTTTTAGAACCACCATTGTCAACAATTTCACAGCCCATAGATGAAATAGGCCAATATACGGTCGATAAGATGATGGCAGTTTTAAGTGGTAAAGATGATAGCCCAAAGGCAAAGCTATTTAAGCCGGTGCTTAAAATCAGAGGAAGTACCGCAAAAAATGAAAAAATGACAGTAAAGAAGGAGTTAAAGTGAAGATTCTTAACTTTGGATCATTAAATATTGACCATGTATATCATGTGGATCATTTTGTTAGGCCTGGAGAAACGATTTCGACTGAAAAGTTAGAGCATTTCTGCGGTGGAAAGGGTCTTAACCAGTCCATAGCACTTGCCAGAGCTGGTACAAGTGTATGGCATGCAGGAAAAATTGGTAAGGATGGTACTATTCTTAAAAAGATTTTAGAGGACAACAAAGTTAATACGGAGTTCATCAGCGTTACAGAAGGTACCAATGGCCATGCTATAATACAGGTAAACCCGTCAGGACAAAACAGTATTATTACATACGGTGGGGCAAATTATGAAATCACAGAAGATTTCGTAGATTATGTATTGAAGTATTTTGGAGAAGGCGATATTGTACTACTGCAAAATGAAATCAGCAAAGTTGACTATATTGCACGGCGTTGTGCAGAGAAGAAAATTAAAATAGTGCTTAACCCGTCTCCAATAAACAACATGCTTTTGAAAACATTCCCTTTTGAGCTTGTTTCTCTGTTTTTTATTAATGAAATTGAAGGGCGAGAATTAGCAAAAACTGAAGATGTTGAAAAAATGCTTGACACTTTAATTAAAATATATCCTCATTCTGCATTCGTGTTAACATTGGGGCACCATGGGGCCATATTTAAAAGTTCCGAAAAGACATATACTCATGGCATTTACAATGTAGATGTTAAAGACACAACTGCTGCCGGAGATACTTTTACAGGCTATTTTCTAGCATGTCTTGCGGCAGGAGAAGCAATTCCAGATTGTCTTCGCAAAGCTTCTGTCGCTTCTTCAATCGCAGTTACCATGCGTGGTGCCGCACCATCCATACCAACAATGGAAAAAGTAAATGAACAGGAAAAGAGCTTACATTTAATAGATTTTCATGCTCCTATCCTAAAATAGGCACTCCGGAAAATTTTGTGTAAATACTAATCGAATCAAATCAGCCTACCGGCCTGGCGGGAAACATGATGTTCATCTGGTTTAAAACCATGTCCCAATTTTGACGCCGGCATGTCCAATATTTTACAAGCTTTTTCGACGCCAAATACAGCATTTTGCGCAGGGAATCGTCATTCGTGAAGGACGGCTTGTTTCTGTAATTCGCCTGAACTGGCGGTTCAAGCCTTCGATGATATTCGTCGTGTATATGATTTTCTGGATTTCTGTCGGGTCTGCATAGAACGTGAAGAGAATCTTTCAAAGGTAAAAAGCCTTGTTCGGGGTTCATTCAATAAATAAAAAAATAGCCGCCCTCTCCTACTCGCGGCAGGAAAGAGCGGCTTTTATTCAATTATATAATAAATCGTACCAATTTTCCGGAAATCCAATGCACTTCAAATCTATATACTCTGCATACTCATCTATTAAAGCTTTTAGCTGAATCATAAACCGGATATAAAAATGTCCCCCACTGGGACACATCGCGCACATTCCCATGCGTGAGAGGTGCGGTGGAGCCTATCACTTATTGTTATACACATACATAATAAAAAGTATAGAGTCCAAATAAACACACTTTGGTTCCGCTGACCCCTTTACCTTTTACTTCATTATAGACTTGTAAATCTTCGCTCCCACATTTTGGACATTTCACAGACTTTCTCCTCCTTTTACTTGACAATTTCCGTCAAGTAATTATAATGTTCTTTGGAAAATGCGGTTACGAAATTTTCCATTCGCACCCATATGCTGTTACCGACAGCGTGTGGGTTATTTTTATGCGTACTGTAATTTTCCTTTTGGCTTTGGGATAGGGCGGCCTAATGCTTTGGCAGTTTCAATCCATTATTCAATCACTGTTTCGACATTGGTTAAAGCTTCTGCCCAAGTGGCACATCAGCCATACAGCCCGGAAGCTCTGGAACTTCTGCAAGATAAGCTTTGTCTGGATCACTCCAATAAAGGATAATCTCATATTTATTCATTGATACTACCTCCCAGCTTATATTTTATGATGATACTACGCACTTGCTTTACTACGTTTCCATCGGGCCCGGATAGGTGTCCTAACTGCGGCGCTGAAATCAAGAAAACCCGGCAGGAAATTGAAAATATTAAGAAAATCCATATGGAAGAAATCAAACGCGAATACTGGCAGAAAGCCGCTGCAGCTGTACGTGAGAAGACAAATATTCCTGAATGCGCAATATGAGCGAGGTTATGGCATAGTGTAAGCAGCATAATCGTAAGCCAGGTTATGGCTGGTATTACTGCAAAGCGAGAGGAATGGTGAGAAAAAATGCTTGAATCGAAAGTGCAAAATCGAATTCGCTGTGAACTGTCAAAATACGGCTACGTTTTCAGGACAAATTCAGGTCAATTCTGGCAAGGGCAAACAGTCTATAGCAAGGAATTTCATCAGCCCGTTTTAATTAATTTGCGCCGGGTTGACGGCCTTCCCGCAGGGTTCTCCGACCTCGAATTTATAGCGCCTGGTAAAGTAGCGTTCATCGAGACGAAAAACGAGCTCGGGCGCCTCAGGCCAGAGCAGAAAAATTTTCTCGAGCGTATGCGCTCCATGGGATACCATGCGGGCGTTGCCCGCTCTGTGGACGAGGCGGTGAGGCTCATTGAATCCGGAACAGATTGAAATTCATGCGATGCACAACGAACCGCTCCCCAACGGCCTGGAATTGCCCGAGCAGCTTTTATTTATGGCGTTCCGTTGGTTGCATCAGGGCGTCCGAATTGGTGCTCTTACCCGTGAACAGGCTCATACAGAAAAGACACAGTTGCTGGATCAGTTCACGGACTGGATGCGTTGGGACGCGATTTATCAGGACACCTGCAAAATGCGGGTCGAGTTGGCCGGCATAGCGCGGGAAATGACCGTGAACGGCTGCCCGATATGCAAACGGGCAATCGCAATTTTTGATGGGAGGAAATTTTGATGGAAACAGTTTTTGCGTGGTTGATTATTCTTGGGGGCCTGTATGGCTTTGTATTGCTTATTTGCAATTTAATTGTGGACGGAATAAAGTTCAAAGATTTCATAAAGAGCAGGAGGAAAGATCGGCATGACAAAGCAGGAAATTAAAGATGCCCTTATGAATTATCATAGAGCGCCAAAGTTGATTTCAGAAGAGCTTGAAATTATCCGGAATTGTGAAACGGAACGTGAGAAATTTTCTCCGAGGTCTGCACAGGTTTCAGGGTTGCCACACAGTAACTCCGTGAGCGATCGAACGTATTCAGATGCCATGGACGGCAGCAAGTACTTTGACAAGGAAATTAAATTTCACCGCGAAAATATAATCAGGCTGCAGGAGCAGCAGCGATGGTTTAGGGACGCAATGCAGACTTTGACTGCTGTAGAGCGTGACGTTATAGAAAAAACGTTTGTAAGTCCGGACGGGCGTTAAGGTACCATAGAAAATCGTTTGTGCTGAAGTGGGCTATTGCAAAAGCCAAGCGCAAACGATTGCAAGAATGACTTTAAAAAAATTAGGAAATTTTAAGGCAAGCGAAAATAATGGCGACGCCTGAAAATCAAAAGAAAATCATGTGACTTAGCCGGTATCGGTAAATATGCCGGCAGCTGCGCAGCAAATATGAAAAGCTGGAAAAAGCGCGTACGTCGGAAACAAAAGTCACGGGAAAGCACTGATGCTTCTCAAAGTAGACACTCAATTACACCTTTCTGCGTGATACAATATAAGCTGAGGAGTTCGGGAGAACTTCCATCTTCTTTTCTGTTTTTTCCTCCTTTCTTCTCAGCGCCGCCTGGACGGAACGGGCGGCGCATAATATGTCGGCGAGTATAGCAGCAGCTGATACTGACCGGAGCAACGCCGGACGCAGACACAATTACAGCCAACTTCGGGCAGTTTCCATTTGACAGATGCGCCTAAATGTGCTATTATTATCACGTTGGAAATATCCAACGAGCCTATCTTTTCATGCCAAGCCGAAGGCATTAATTTCGGTGTTGAAGTTATTAATGAACTGTTTCAAAAACTAACCAACAAAAGCAGGTATAGCAGTCGATAACCCGGGCGTTACACGGGACAAAATATTATTGGCATCCGTTTTAAAGCGGGTGCTTTTTTTTATCCACAATTTCAACCGAGTTATCAACATGTTGGACTTGACAAAATATAATCAACAATATATTGGGCGCCTATCGTGGCGTCCCTTTTTCGAACAAAATGTCAACCATAAATGAAGTGATTTACTATGTCGCTGAATGAACGGCAGAAACATTCCGCGGAACTATTTGCAAAAGGTGAAAATATTACACAGATAGCCAATGAGTGCAATGTTTCCAGTCAAACGATATATGACGACCAGAAAAATAAAGGATGAAAGGCTGAGGTTGACAGGCTCTTGGCAGACGCCAGAACCTGCGTTGACCGCAAAATAGCCGGGCAGCTGAATGATTATCTGCGTGCGGCCTCTGAACTGGCCTTAAACGGGCGTTCTGAAAAGGTGCAGTCGATAATGCTGCAGTACCTGATTAACCGTGTCTGCGGCTCTCCTGCAGCCAAGCAGGCCAATACTGTGGATGATAGCGGCAAGGACAGACGCGATAGAAACGCGTGTGCAGTTGCTTTTTGAGTATCTTCACATGACGCAGGGCACAAATTACGATTGGCGTGATGTTGATATTAAATTTACACCTTGCATCCCGACCGATGACCTTATGATGGCGCAAATTATTAGCCAGTTGAATGGTAAACTTAGTATCCACAC
>ENA-UOOR01001613-UOOR01001613.1-fermentation-metagenome-genome-assembly--contig:-NODE-1613-length-25866-cov-6.350316_pt1 | contig 25866 bp, 22 predicted proteins | sample MGYA00245780_ERZ724029 | MGnify/ENA primary metagenome ERZ724029 (study PRJEB28704, sample SAMN03018315) | fermentation metagenome | biome: anthropogenic terrestrial biome; feature: soil; material... | reverse complement strand
GGATTTTCACTATAATCCGCACAATTAAATACAATAAACGGAGCATCTGCTTTCAATCTTCCAACTTCACAGGAAAACATATATATAGCCTCAGCGAGCATGGACTTGCCGGTTCCTGTAGCCCCAGTTATTAATGTATTTAAACCGTTGGGCGGATACAGGACAGCAGCCTTTACCCGATCAATAATTAGTTTTAAGCTATCCTTAGAACCGATGATGTTTTCAAAAGTATTTTTACTTACACAATCCGCTCTTACATAATTATCATTCCAATTACTCAATACTATTTGATCATCATTTTTTCCGCTATCTTTGTATTTAATTAAATTTAAAAAATCTTTCTGATTTTCGAAAAGATATGATTTTAATGCTATATCAAATTTATCCTCTAAATATCCCGAATGGAGAAAACATACTGTTTTCCCCATTATCTTTACGACTTTTTTTTCTCTGAAAAGAGTGTTTAATTCTTTACTGACATTGTTTCTGAGTATTCCTGTTTCCTTGCTGATTATGCCGGCTTCAAAGCCTATCTGCATATCAGGCTTCAAATCATCTGAAAAAAGATCTTTTGTAAGACCATACAATGTATCATATACTCTATCTTTTCTTTTAATCGTTATGTTATCAGAATTCATCGATGCACCTCCAATAAAACATAATACCCATGATTATATATATTTTACCAATATCTATGACTTTTTTCAATACTTACACTCTTTATCTTTTTTTCAATATTTCTATTAAATATCCATCCGGATCTTCGACAAAATATTTGCACTTTTCTAACTCCTTGGATACAACTATATTTGATTTATTATGTGCTGAATAGCATTCATCAAAATCATCAGTAAAAAAAGCAAAGTGAAATGATTTATCGCCAAGATTATATGCTCCGCTTCTATTTTTATCTTTAATCAACTCCAAAAAAAAGTCAGGAGCAGACTTAAACCCGATAAAAACCATTTGAAACCTTTCATTATTGATTTCATTCAACTTTTCCATACCAAAATTATCTTCATAAAATTTCATGCTTCTTTCCATATTAGATACGTAATGACAGCAATGATTAAATGTATACATATTTTTTCCTCCTCATAATCTCACAGTAACACGATATGCTCCAGGTGTTGCTGCGCATTCAAATGCCTTTTGTATTTCAGATAGCGAAAAACTGTTCTCCAATAGACATTTTAAGTTGATTTCTTTCCTAGCCAAAATTTTTGATGCTTCCATGAAATCTGAAATTGTAGCATCATATGTTCCTATCAATTCCATGGCTCTGTAATGTATTTGATTAGAATCAATATCCAACTCTGGCGCGGGATATCCTGCCGCAAAAAACAATACTTTTCCGTTGTCTTTTTTTAGCATTTTTATAGCTTGTTTATTAGCACTTGTTGTGCTGGCGGCACATATTACCAAATCCGCTCCTTTACCTTCTGTTAACAAATTTACTTTCTCAACTGGGTCGTCTTTACTAATATCAATTACGTCAAACCCAAGAGACATTGCCACATCGATTTTTTTTTGCATCATCTCTGTTATTATTACATTGCTGCCATAAAAGCGATATACCTGAGCATTCAATAGACCCATTGTTCCAGCACCAATCACAACAACATTATCAAATCGAGTTGGCCGTACTTTTTTTAACCCATGAACAACGGTTGCAAGTGGCTCTAAAAAACATGATTCTTCAAATGGTAAAGATGGATCAACCTTTACAGCAATTCTTGCATTAACCACTTTATATTCTGCAAATCCGATAAAGCCGCTAACTCCATCTTCTGTCGGTTTAATTGCATCCAATATATGTTCACATTGGATAGTATTTCCATTACGACACTCTTCGCATAATCCACAGAAAGGTATGCTAAAACCAACACAATCTCCTATGTTAAATTCAGAATTAACTTTATCTCCCTTGTCAATAATAATACCTATATTTTCATGACCTCCTGCAACAGGAAATTGCTTTTTCCTTGAACCAGTCCACACTCCATAATCTGCGGTACATATATTGCAAGCATATAATTTTACCAATAGATCATTTTCCCCCATTTTGGGAACTGGTCGTTCAAAAACCTCAGCCTGTTTTAGATCGGTTACAGCTGCATATTTCATCATTTTCATTATGTCTCACCTCCTTCCTATGCCTTATTATCTGACATAAATATTTTAATGTAATGACACAGTTTATCTTTAAAACCCTGAATAAATGCCTGTTGTGCAAAAAACATTACACCCATTTTTTCATCTTTCATACATTCGTTAAAGGTTTCTGTTCCAGCAACCAATAAATCCGTAGACAGATTGACTTTACAAATACCACATTCAACAGCTTTATTTAAAAGTTCATCACCCGTACTGCTCCCTCCATGCAAAACCAGTGGAATGCTTACAGATTTACGCAATTCTTTCAATCTCTCAAAGTCAATATGAGGAGTCCCTTTATACGCACCGTGTGCTGTACCTACGGCCACAGCCAATGCATCAATACCCGTTTCTTCAACGAAACGAACTGCCTCCATCGGGTCTGTCAATGCATTCACACCGTCTTGTGCATAGTTTGAGCCTTGACCTACATGTCCCAATTCAGCCTCTACGGTAACACCAAGTCTTTTAGCTATTTCAGTTACTTCCTTAACCTCTTTAACATTTTCTTTATAAGGCAAAGTCGAACGGTCTATCATAACACTTGTAAATCCTGCCCTTATGGCTTGAAGGCAAATATCATAACTTCTTCCATGATCAAGATTGATAGCCACAGGCACTTTTGCACTTTCTGATAACATAATTGCAATTTTCCCAAAACGCATGATATCATCCGACATTATCTTGTTATAATCCAAAATTATCGGTGCATTTAATTCTTCAGCTGCCTTTAAGGACGCAACTATTGAAAATTCATCCCAAACATTGGGAGCCGCGACTGCATATCCCCCAATATGTGCCTCATCTAAAAGTTCTTTCATTGTAACTAACATAACCTGAGCCTCCTATTCTTCTATTTTATTTTAATTATTTATTAACCCTTTGATTTTCCACCTGTTATACTTATGGTTGTCCCCGTAATGTAGCTTGCATGATCCGATACAAGATAGCACGCCAAATCAGCCAATTCTTCCAAGCGCCCTAGGCGACCGAGAGGTATCTTTTTAGAATAATCACTGTGTATTTTCTTTGGATCCGGCTCTTGTCCTCTTGCATAAGACAGTTCTTCAAAATAACCGCCTCCACCTAGATTAGTTCGTTCATTCATTGCAGGCTCCAATCCCACAACTCTAACATTATAAGGACCTAATTCCTTTGCCCATGATAATCCAAAAGCATGTACCGCAGCTTTTGTACCCGCATAGATACTTTGAGCCTTGGAGCCTTCTATCCCTGCCTCGGAAGTTACATTTACGATCACTCCGCTTTTCTGATTCACCATAATCCTTGCCACTGCCTGAGAACAGAAAAACACGCCCTTTTGATTTATATTTACCATATAATCAAAATCATCCTCCGAAGATTCCATCTCCGGTTTTTTCCCATAATAATCAATCAAAAGTCTTATTCGTCCTACCCCTGCATTATTTATCAAACCGTCGATTCTTCCGTATTTTTTAAATACGGTTTCCACCATATTATCTATTGATTTTTTACTGGAAACATCGCATATAATACTGTCAATCAGTTCAATGTTTTTATATTCCTCATTTATTTTTATATCTGCAGAAATGGTTCTTGCTCCATTAGCAGCAAAATTTCTTACCATCGCTTCTCCTATACCGCCTGCTCCGCCTGTTACAATAACAACTTTATCACTAAGATTAATCCACTTGTTACTCATATAATTTCTCCTTAAATATTGTTTTTTTCACGCATTTTATTAATAATTTTTACCCCGGAAGTCGTTCCAATACGAGTTGCTCCAGCTTCAACCATCACTAGCAGCGTTTCTAAATCACGAATGCCCGCCGACGCCTTTACACCTATAGTGGAAGGCACATGAGCACGCATAAGTTTTACATCTTCTACTGTTGCACCGCCGGGAGCAAAACCCGTACTTGTTTTTACATATCCTACTTCAACCTCGGAAGCTATATCACATAACCATATTTTCTCTTCATCACTTAAATAATAATTTTCAAATGTAACTTTGCTGGCCAAATTATCTCTTTTGCATAATTTAACAATTTCATTCATTTCATTTTTAATATAATTATAATTCTTTGCTTTAACCTCAAGAATATTGACACCAAATCCAATTTCATCTGCCCCAGCCTTAATGGCTTCTTCAGCTTCAAACAATTTAGCTGCAGTTGAAGATTGCGACAGAGGAAAAGAAATAGTTGCTGATGCTTTTACTCCGGAACCCTTTAAAATATTTTTACAAAATCCAACACTTGCTTCAGTGCAATCCATTGCCGCGAATTGATACTCAATTGCTTCCAAACATAATCTTTCCAATTCTTCATAACCATTTCCGATTTTAGGCACATGCTCTATCATATGTGCTATATCATTGGCTGAATATTTCATCTTTTTCTCCTTTTATTTAATTAATTTTTTTGAAAACATATTTCCATATAGTTATCATATATTAGTTGATATAATATATTTTCATTTTCAATCTCTAAATTTAATCCGCAAATTTCAGGAATTGCCTGTTTTATACCTTTTTCCCTGATCATATTCTGCATTTTTATTGCTACCGTGTCTTCTTCATTATCATACATTAAAAGATATGCAGCACTGCGTGCAAGGAAATACGGTAGTTTTCCTCGCTTTAAGCACAGCAAAGCGGGTCCTATATATCTGTCGTCATAACTCAATTTTCTCATTGGATCAGCTGCTAATCTTGCTATATCGTCTTTGACCTTACAATCCCAAAAAACATCAAAATAATGCTTTTTATTTTCCAGCATTTCTTCCTGGGTAAACCCAAATTCCTCTCCTACACCAAAATCCGCCTCGTCAAATGCCTTGTCTATAATATTTTTAATATAATTATCTTTAGAACACTCTATGTTATATTTATATCCTTTATAATTACCTATTGCGCTCATGGTACAATGCAGCATATTTCCGCACCACACCTTTTTTGCAAGTCTTCCCTCCATCTTGTCCAAATATTCCATAAAAGGCATATCGGGTTTCTCTCCGATTATATTATCTCCTACTTTTAAAACTCTGCCTTCGGAAGACGAAACACATAAAGGATCTTCAGCTAGCATTTCATCAGTAGGCTTTACACCACCTCTTACAGTCAAAGCCTCTATGATGCCGACATTTTCCATGAAATAATTTTTTTCAATTTCCGAATCCAAACGTTCAGTAATCAGCTCTTTCATTTTCCTTGCTGTAAAAACCTTATTTGCAAAGAAAAATACATTAAGAGGTTTTTTATTATTATTTTTTATACGCAGCTTTATTGCTTCCGAGAGCTGATCTGCAACAGAGGGAAATGCACTTGGATATAAAGAAACACAAATTATATTCAAATCAGCTATAATTTCAACAACTCTGTCAAAATCCCTTTCACAGGAATAAGCTTCGTAATTTGATATTATTTTTTTATCAACCTTACCTTCTCCACTTATAAACAACGTATACTTTCCAGCTTCGTTAAGCTTATCTACCATTTCGGTGAAGGCATCAACAAATATAATATGATATCCCGCATCCCCAAACAAATCCGCCAAATATCCTCTGCCGATTTTACCGGCACCGATTATCATTACTCTTTTTTCCATATAAAGACTCCTTTAACAATAATATAGGGGCAGGCATTCATCTGCCCCTATAAGATTTAATTATGCAATAATTCCAAGTCCGCCCAATACGATTCCAATTATGAACAGAAGAAGGATTGCAACAACATAATTTTTGCTTACCTTATTAATAAACGCATATACTCCTCCAAGGGTTAAAAGCGGAAGTAACCCTTTAAGTATTGAATCAAATATATCTTGTATAGCATATTCACCAACGCCTGTTGTAATTACCAAGGGAGTTGTAACATTTACATATTCCGCAACCAAACCGCCTATCATTAATAAGCCGAGAATACTTGCTCCCATAATAATACTTTCAAACATACCTGATTTAAGTAATGTTAGGGCAGATTTCGAACCAAATTTATAACCAAAACGGAACAACCATAAACCGATAAACAGGGATAAAATTCCAAAGATTAAAACCGGAGCAATACCGGCAATAGGATTTCCCGCTTTTGCCAAAGGAACAAATAACGCCAAAATAATAGGCAACAATGTTCCATATGACAATGTATCTCCAATACCTGCAAATGGTCCCATCAAGCCTGTCTTAATTCCGTTAATTGCAGAGTCCGGAACGTTAGCACCCATCGCTCTTTGTTCTTCCATTGCAGCTGTAATTCCAACAACAACACTACCCCAAACTGATTCCGTATTAAAGAAAACCATATGTCTCTGCAGTGCTGCGCTGATATCTTCTTTTGTTGTGTAAAGTTTTTTGATTATTGGTGTCATAGCCATACAGAATGAATGCCCCAATAATCTTTCGTAGTTGTGAGTTGATTCCGCAAATGTCCACCACATTAAATATGATTTAGTTACATCCTTCTTTGTAAGTAAATGTTTTTCATCAACCTGACTTTCTTCATCTATATCGATTTTCTTTGCATTTTCGCCAATTTTCCCTGTAAAGGTCAAATGTAAGAACGCCATAACAGCGCCAAATATTGCCAATGGTAAAATCGGAATATCTAAATATTGGACAGCTAAAAATCCAACTGCGAAATAAGGCATAAGCTGTTTTTTACCTATAACATTAAGCATAATTGCAAATCCTAATGCCGGCATAATACTTCCGATTGTTGCAAACCCGTTAAGTAGCCATTGAGGAATAGCCTCCATTGCTGCTTCCGCAACTGTAGGTCCAAAATAAACTACTATTACCAGTGGAATTGTCAGTAAAAGCTTCGAAATATTCGGCAATAGTGCTCCTGACATAATCACTCCTTTGATGCTGCCTTCTTCCGCATATTTATCACCAAGATGAGTACATGCAACATTTATTGTATATGCCAATACGTTCAACTGTCTTCCAATTAATCCTGCAGGAACAGCAAGCACCACTGCCATTTCAGGCGCCATGCCTGTTGTTAACGCCACAGAAGTACCTACCATCGCGGCAATGGCAACATCACTTGGAGCAGAGCCGCCCGGGCTGACTAACCCAAGATATATAAGCTGAAGCTGTGCACCTACCATTACCGCCGTGCTTACATCCCCTAATACCAAACCTACACAAAATGACATAGGCAACGGAGAAAAGAAAAATGGCGCAGAGAATGTCAATCCAAGTTGCGTAAACCTAAACAAAAAGTATATCAACCCAATTATAATTGCTTGTACTATTGTCATTTAAAGTCCCCCTATTCTAAAATATCATGCTTTTTCTTTTTAACTGAAATTTTGTTTAACAATACTATCTAAATCCGTGCTGGCTGCTTCAGGAACCATTTGAAAATATATTTTGATCCCTCTATTGCTTAAATCAATTAAATCTGAAACTTCCTCTTGCGACAAACTAATTGTTGAAAACACTCTTTTTTTACCCTGTTTTGCGGCAATGCCTCCAACCTGCAATTCTTTTATTTCCAAACCAAAACCAACAGCCTTTTTAACTTGCTCTACGGTTTTGAACAGCATTAATATGTTTCCACTGCCAAGTTTTGTTTCTTTCCATTCTTTCGCTGCCTGTTCTGCAGACTTAATTTCTACATCAATACCATCAGGTTTAGCCAATAAAAATACACTTGATAAGAATTCGTCATTCACCAGCTCGTCATCAACAATAACAATAGTATTGCTTCTGGATGAATGTAACCACTTCGTGATGATTTGTCCATGTATTAATCTGTCATCAATTCGTACTAATTTCAAACCGGCCACCTTTTTCACCTCCTTGGTACAATATCAGCATAGCTCACAACCCCACTCATATAGTATTTTGCGATTTTTTGAGGCATGGCAAGCACCTCACTAAAATATGGTCTAAGCCGTTACTTACACTGTCTGCCATTAAGAGAATCGATTGATATATTTCTTATACCTTCTTTAGCCACTTCAGTACATCTTTCCGTCAATTGCTCTGCAGTTATATCTTTTTCCAGTCTTGCAATAAGTGCTTCTATAAGCATTGGAAGATTTACTCCTGTAATATAATAAAAATTTAACTTTTTTAAATTTTGTATAGCAATATTACTTGGACTACCTCCAAAAATGTCAGTAAAAACAATCAATTCTTTACCCTGGCTTGTTTTTTGTGATATGTAATCACATACAGTCGAAGCTAACTCCGAAACATCATCACCATGTTCAAGACCAAATGAATATATTTGCTCTTGCTTGCCTACAATCAATTCGGCACTCCTTATAAGTTCTTTACCAAATTTACCGTGTGTAATAATAAGTATTTCAATCATCAGTACGCTCCTTGTTATTTTGTTTTAACTCAATTTATTTAATTCTAATGCTTAATATAAGCAAATACTGTGCCAAGTTATGTATCAGTCAAACGCACCGCAAAAATGCCCATAAAATTAGTAATATAATGTTTACAAATTCATTTTTATAACAAAAATGATACGTGTATCAAGTTTTTGATACACGTAGATTTTTAGATTTAGAAAATTCACAACTTCTAACTGTAACAAAAAATCTACAACCTTTCGGTTGTAGATTTTTTAATCATCTTTATTTACATTTCAGATTTATAGCAATTTCCCTATCTTATCTTCTACCTTATCGACTATCACATTGGATAATATTATATCCTCACATTGATTTATTTCAACATTCATTATTATATCGTCATGGATCATATCAACCTTTTCTCTGACTATATTGTATGCCTCATTGGTTCCTGCTCCTAAGCCTTTGTTTTCTCTTAAATCTATTGCTTGACATGCCCCGAACAGCTCCATAGCCAATACTTTTCTCACATTACCAAGGATTTCTCTTGCTTTTCTAGCGGCTATTGTACCCATCGATACATGGTCTTCCTGATTTGCAGATGAAGGAATGGAATCAACACTTGCCGGATGAGCCAATACTTTATTTTCAGAAACCAAAGCTGCAGAAGCATACTGAACTATCATAAATCCCGAGTTTACTCCGCCGTTTTCTGTAAGAAAAGCCGGTAATCCTTCGCTTAATGCCGGATTTACCAATCTTTCCAATCTTCTTTCAGAAGAGTTCGCAAGCTCTGAAAGCCCAATTGCAAGAAAATCAAATGCCTGTGCCATAGGTTCACCATGGAAATTTCCACCGGATATAACTTGTTCTTCATCAACAAAAATTAAAGGATTATCGGTTGCAGCATTTATTTCATTTTCAACTTTTTCTTTCACATATTTAAAACAATCCTTAGAAGCTCCATGGATTTGAGGAATACATCTCAATGAATAAGCATCTTGTACTCTTATATCCCCTTGTCTGGTAGTATTTTTACTTCCTCTTAATATGTTCAGAAGGTTTTTAGCGGAATTTATTTGTCCTTCCTGCCCTCTTACTTCATGAACCTTAGGGTCAAAAGCATCGGTTATACCATTTAACGCTTCAGTTGTTAAAGCTGCAATTACATCTGCAGTTTTACTTAAATTAATGGCATCATAAACAGCATGGGCGCCTACTGAAGTCATGACTTGAGTTCCATTTATAAGGGCAAGCCCTTCTTTAGAAGTCAATTCAATCGTTTTGATTCCTGCCTTATCCATAGCTTCTTTCCCTGTTAATTTTTCCCCTTTATAAATAGCTTCACCTTCACCTAACATTACCAATACCATGTGAGCTAAAGGAGCTAAATCTCCACTTGAGCCTAAAGATCCTTTTTCCGGAATTATCGGATGTACACCTTTGTTGAGCATATCTATCAGTGTCTGCAATGTTAACAATCTGATTCCGGAATACCCTTTTGCCAAAGCATTAACTCTAAGCAGCATTATACCTCTTACTATTTCTTCATCAAAAGGATTGCCAATCCCGCAAGAATGACTCATAATAAGATTTTTTTGCAAAGCCTTTGTTTCGTCTCCGGTAACAGTTACATTACTGAACTTTCCAAAGCCGGTAGTAATACCATAAACGACCTTACCCTCTTCAACATATCTATCTACAAGGGCTCTCGCCTTGTTTACTTTCTCAATTGATTCTTCTGTCAATTCAACACTTGCATGATTTCTAGTTACGTCTATGAACTGATCTAATGTCAAACTGTTTCCGTCTATAAATATATGCCCCATTTTTATTCCTCCAATTTTATTATCTATAGGATTATATTGTAATAATTTATTATACCTAATAATTATCCCCCACCAACTATTCACTAATTCTTTATCTGCACATCAGGAATTGTAATATAATCTATTCATTTAAACTTTTTGCTATAGTAAATTACAGTTCTACTGAATTTTCATTTCTTACTCAAGCACGTCTTGCGACACCACCCAAATTTCAAATACTTCTTAATCAAACTGTATTGCATCCAATTTTAAAATTACACTTCCTTTACACTCATCAATTGTCTTTCCATAGATCCTTTCACTTCTAACTATGCTCCACCAAAAGAAACTATTTTATCTACATGAATCTTAAGTATGTTGGATATTTAGTTGTTCATTTTAAATCATTAGCTTTATACATGTTCTTTAAGGTTAAAGAAAGTAGAATCATTTTAATTCCTACCCATGCTTAAATCTATTTATTGAGATTTTTTTATAATACAAATTATTGAAACGATATTGCTATTGCAATTACTAACATAATTAATTGTAAAATAAATAGAACTACAAATAGAGGCACATAGAATTTCCACCATTTCTCAATTTTGACTCCTGCAATTCCACAAATTATAGCTGCAGATGCTGTTGGCCAAATAATATCTGTTATTCCATCAGCAAAATTAAATGCTAATACAGAAACTTGGCGTTGAATGCCAAGTACATCAGCTAAAGGTGCCATTATTGGCATACTAGTAGCTGCTTGTCCAGAACCAGAAGGAATAAAAAAGCTAAGTATTCCTTGAACTACCAACATAGCAGGTCCAGCTAACAACTTTGGTATATTTATCAATGGGATTGATAAACCATATACTACTGTATCTATTATATTGCCATCCTGCAATACAATTAATATTCCCCTTGCTAAACCAATTACTAAACAAGATACTGCAATATCTTGAAAATGTATAGCTATTTTTTCTGCTATTCCATTTGGACTCCAACCCATAATTATAGCACTTACCAATCCCATAAGTAAGAACAAAGCACATAGCTCTTCTAAATACCATCCATACTGACTAGTACCATAAACCATAATCACAACTCCAACAGCGAGAACAAGCAAAACTAATTTTTCTCTAAACCCAAATGCTTGATTTATTAAGTCATCTTCTCTCATACTAATATTGCTAAAATCATCTCCATAAACTAAACTTTTTTCAGGACTAGATTGTATCTTTAAAGCATATCTAACAGTGTAAATTGATGCAATTATAATTAATATTATATGATCTAAAATTCTAAACCAACTACCGGAAAGAAGTGGTACACCAGCTATAGTTTGAGCCATCCCTACAGTAAATGGATTCATAAATGCTCCACAATATCCAAGTCCGCAACCAAGAGCTACAATTGCTAAACCTACTACTGCATCATAGCCCATAGCAATTGCAATACCAACGAATATGGGAATGAAAGGAAACATCTCTTCAAAAACACCAACCGTTGATGAAAGTGCTCCTATTAATGTTATAAAAATTGGAATTATTATAACTCTAGTTTTTCCTCTTAAAATTCTAAGTAAATATGCTACCAATCCATTAAATGCTCCACTATCAATGATAAGTCCAATAGAAGCATAAGAAATAAATACAAAAAATATTACATCTGCTGCATCCACCATGCCCCTATAAATAGATGTAATCATTTGGAAAAATCCTACTGGCATTGACTCTACTCTATGATATGTACCTGGCATTACAACTAATCTACCATTTTCATTCAATTGACGTTCAAATTCTCCAGCAGGAAGCACCCAAGTTAAAATTGTACATACAATAATAATACTAACCAACAAAGCATAAATATGCGGTACGCTAAATTTTTTCTTTTTAATGCTTTTTTCTCTCATACTTAATAATTCCTTTCTCTTTATAATTTTATTAAATAATACTTGCAACGTCATATGATTTTTATATACAAGTTATTTTATTATTTAGAATTTTGCAAACTCTAATATTTCTATCAAATTTTTATAAAAATATTTTAAGGAGCTAATACTAAATGCTTCCATGGGAGAATGAAAATTCCAAGAATTCGGTCCCAAGGACACAATATCCATTCCATCTTTTTTATGATCAAAAAAACCACTTTCTAAACCCGCATGAACGGCTACTATTTCAACTTGTTCTCTATTATTTTTCGTATAGACAGATTCAACCAAGCTCCTAAGTTTAGATTCTTTTTTGTATTGCCAATTATAATACTCACCATACGTTTTGTAATCTAATCCATATGTTTTTGCTATTATTTTTAACTTTTCAACTATAAAATCTCTTTGTGAATCATAGCTCGCTCTAATATCTGAAATGATGACCATTTTATCATCTCTAATGAATATTTCACCAAGGTTACAAGAGCAATCAACCAAGTTTTCAAAACTATTACTCATTATTTGTATATCTACAGGACTAGTTAATATATAATTTTTTATATCATTAAATGTTTTACATTTTATAGGGTTTTTATTTGACTTAGTTTCTTTTATCTCAATTTTTATAGAATCTGTACTATTTGGAAATTCCAAAATTAATATTTCTCTAAATTCTTCAACCAATTTTTCTAAAGAATTAGAATCTTTTTTAGAAATTCTTATTGTAGCAGAACTTTCTCTTGGAATAGCCAATCTAAAGCTTCCACCTGAAATATCTAACAAATAAAAATCTAAATCTGATAACAAATGTAATAATCGAAACAATAATATATTTGTGTTTCCTCTTCCTTTATGAATATCTTCACCAGAATGTCCCCCCTGAAATCCAGAAATTGAAATTTTACAATCTATAAATTCTCCTTCTAGTTCTGCATAACATAATTGTTTATATCCATCAAATGTTATTCCCCCTGCAGAAGCACATACAATCTGATTATCATTACAACAATCTAAATTGATTAAATATTTACTTTGTATTAAGTTTATATCAAAATTAGCTGCACCACTAAAATCCTCCTCTTCAGCACTTGTAAATATCCCTTCTAACTTCGGATGTTTTAGGGTATTGTCATCAAATAATGCTAAAATAATTGCCATACCTAAACCATTATCTGCACCTAGTGTAGTCCTCCCCCTTGTAGATACAATATCTCCATCTATAAAATATTCAATAGGATCATTTAAAAAATCATGTTCTACTCCTAAAGCCTTTTCTGCGACCATATCTGTATGCGCCTGAAGAGCAATTGGTTTATAGGATTCATAACCAAGACTTGCTGGTTTTATCATAAATATATTTTTATATTCATCACTTTCCACATAAATATTTCTTTCTTTTGCCCAATTATATAAATAATCTCTTATCTTTTCTTCATGAAAACTTGGGCGCGGAATTTTTGTAATAGCATCAAATTCTTTTAATACAGAACTCATAATATCTTTGTATGATATAGTCAATGACTAAAGTCATACTCTCCTTTCTTTTTTATTGTATCTATCCACTATAATTATAGACGATGCGGAATTTTTATAATATTCTATAGTCTTTTTGCCACCGTCTTTTTAATAACTTATAGCTGGATAGATTATAAACTTTTATCTCCTACACAAGGCTATGAGATTAAAACCAGATAGGAGTCAAAACAGTTGTTCAATTTATCTCTAAAAATATGATTTATGACTTATGTTGGCATTAATATTACAAAGTCATAATTCAATCTTTTAGCTTTACTAATGATTCTGAAGGTTTCTATTTACTAGTAGATAAGCTCAAAACCCTTGATTAAGAAAATCTTCTCATTATACTTTAATTAATTTTCTCATTATGAGAAAATTCCATTTGTTATCTTTACAATATAGTCTACCATATTACTGCTATTAAGCCTATTCAAACTGCTATTTTAATAAAGTTAAATATTCGTAAAATTAACTAATCTAAATGATATAACTGCCTTACAACTTACTTATTTGGGTAACCTTAAAAAAGACCTTCAATGGGTTACTTTTGAAGAAGGTATCTATTTAAAAGATCTAGTTAAGTCATCGTTAAACACCGGTGATGATGCCCATTTATTCACATAACTTAAACTATATCTCAAATCAAGTTACTAGTAATGCAAATTCAACTCTTGGTCATGTTGTTTATAAGTTGATTTTTATAATATTTAAAATACCAAAAGATAATGTTATCTTAAATTTAAAATGAATATATTCAAAATTCATATTTGAAAAAAACCTATTCTAAATATGCTTATTTAAGCACGCATTTTATTCAGCTAATACTTTTTCATTATTCTTTGGCATTTTTAATATTTTAGCTTAAAAACTCATATTCTCCTCCTCTTTAATCGATGGATCATTCCGTTGATTTTATACCGATTTCATTTTAATGCAATCTTAAATGCTTTTTCTGCTACAATGCCAAAATTTACTTTAGCTTTAAGATTGCAGTGGAGCATACCCCCTTTCAAAAGCATTTTTATTCAGCCTTATGCTTTAACTCGATGAACATCTATATTCTTTCGACTAAACTCGACTAAAACCCTCATAATGACAATGTTGCAATTTTCATACCAATATTTCAAACATAGTTAAATACAATATCCCCGTGATATCGCTTTCATTAGATAAAATAGTTAATATTTCATTGTGTGAAAATCAAACACCTTTATGTACATAACATGGATTTGCTCCGCTACTGATTTTACAACACTATGTCTTAAAATCGTACACTCTGGTCAGAAATTCCCTTAATTTCCTTTATAATTTCCAGTTTCTTAGCATATTTGCTTATATTCTATATATTTATTATCATTTAAACTTCCCATTATATCAAGCCATTTCTGTAATATTCGCCCATTTGTATGCAATCTTTCAGCTCGAAGTTCAAGTTTAAATTCAAAAAAAGATAGGAACTATAACACTCCTATCTTTTTGAACAAGGTTCATATTCTACAATGAGTTATGCAGAACATCTGCCGGCATATCCTTTGCTATGCGTTCAGCTGTCTCTATTATAAGCAGCCCTGTACCTGTAGAGAGATTGCATGAATCAACATGTACTATCTGCACTTAGAATAATTTTTTTCATTTATTCCACCTCCCTATGTTGAAATTTTAAGGTTGATTTTTTCCTTAATGTTTATTATACTTAATGAGATGTTATAATTGTAACGCCATATATGGTATTTTTCAATAAAAATTAAAGTAGATGTTATAAAAGGAGATATTATGTCACTTACTTCAAATTTAGAAATTAAAAAATTAACAAGAGAAAGTATTCAAACTGCATTGATACTACTTTTGCAGGAAAAAAAATGGGAAGATATTACCATAACCAATATTGTTGAAAGGGCTGGTGTATCTCGTATGGCTTATTATCGCAATTATGAATCTAAAGAAGATATTCTTAAGGATATCTCTGATGATTTTATGGCAAAACTTACAGAGATAACTCTTCCATATATTCAAGCAAAAAAGTGGTATGACTATTGGAAAATCATATTTGATTATATTGCTCAAGAGGTAGAAAGCAGCAAACTATTATTGGGATACAACTATAAAGTATTTTTTCTGGATTATTTAAATGATTTTTGTTCCAATAGATTAGAAGACTGTTCCATATCAGAGCATTATCGAATTTATGGGCAGATCGGTTTGTTTTTTAACATTATTGTGGAATGGATTGAAAATGATATGCCCATTAGTTCTGAGGAGCTAGCACAGATTTGCTTTGAATTAGTCAATATTTAAAAACTACAACCTCTCGGTTGTAGTTTTTGCTAAAATCTCAATACAGCTGCAATTTTTTCTTTATCAGGTATTTCATCTTGATGCAATGCAAATACCTTTCCTCCTCTGGATAAGGTTAGCAATGATGCAAATTCTATTAAATCCTCAGCATCATTTTTCTCCTCATCAAAAAGTTCAACTTGATTATTGTAAGATTCAAATTTCCCCCATTGATGATTTTCCTTATCAATGAACAAAGACTCTATTTGTCCGCTATAGGCAGCAGGGATAATTTCTTCTAATGAATTTAGATATAGATGATTGTTTTGCCCGGAATACTGCTTATACTTAGCTTCAGCTAAAGCTTTATCCTCATTGAATATAGGCTCTACTATATCCCATGCTTTCTTATGAAGTTCTTCAGGACTTAGAGTTTCAGGATTTCCGCTTATAAAATCCTCCACTATATTCGGATAGTTGCTCTTTTCCCTATAAATTGGAATAAGATATTCAACACCGGCTAATACCATTGGAATATTTTCGCCTTCATGGATACTTAAGATATAAGCATCAAGAGCGCGGAAAAATCTAGTTAATTCATTTCTCTCATAATCATTCTCATTATCCTGAGCTTGAGTATTGGTACTGTAGTTAAGCGTAGAAATAGACCTCGGATTAGATAGCCGTCTCTCCAATTTTGTCCTAGGATCATCATCCACTTGCATGTCAAACATGCTATCCGGAGAACCTTCAATAAAAACTTCCATAACATTTTGCCTTGTACATCTAAACAACCTTGACTTATTTTTGCTCAATGCCAAAATATTAAATTGCCCATTTCCTGTAAAGAACGGGAGAAGAGGTTTGATATAAATTCTATTGGATATAGTAACAGATTCCTTGAATTCAAAGGGAAGTCTAAAATAATTAAAACCATCTGAATGGATAAAAAAAGCCAACCCATCACTCTGATTTTGCCAAAATTTAATCTCTCCGACTAAATTGGATGCGGGTTTTAAAAATCTTTCAATTTCCGCTTTTTCCATTCCCATACTATAGAGTTTAGACTCCGCTACTCTTAATAATTGTTTAAATCTTATGGGATTCTGCCGTATATCAATGCCACTTCTAAAAGTAGGCATATAGATGGATACAAACAAATCTTCCTCCCTATTGATTAACTCCAAAAGTTCTTTTGTAGTCAAAATATCCATAAACATTCTCCTTTTTTGTAAATTATACTCAAATTAAATCCTATCTTCTAAATAGTGCTAATTAAAGTAATAATTAAAAATAAGAATATTTATAGTTTTAATTTACCCATTATGATATCTTCTATGAAGGGAATTTAAGTAAATAGTCTACTATAGCCTTGCCTTTTTCAGATTTTAAAAACTTTATTGTACTATTTGGCAGCAATTTATATGCTTCCTCTAATTTATTTTCTTTTAACAAATTTCTAACTGATGATGCGCTGATAGGCTCATCATCTGCTTTAATTCTATCTATTATTTTGACTTCAAGCCCATTGTTTTCAAGAATTTGTTTCAAAGAATAATTGTATGTATTCGTAACTATATCCTTAGGTTCGGATCCTAAAAATCTAACATCAATACTTAAATCTTTGGCAATTTTTTCCGCAAAAATACTAGCATCCAATTCTGTATAGATTTCAAGCATCTTGTCTTTTTGTTTTATAAAATAGGTTGGAAAAGTTCCTCTGGAGATAATATATGGTCCTCCTTTTAAAACTTTGACCCTCGGCTGGGCTTTAAATTCATTGGCAACAATTTTTATTCTATCTTCAAATGGAAATATGGATAGATCCTCTTCCACAACAAATACCAACAACTCATCTACTTCATTCAGTGCTTTTTCGATTAAGTATTTATGTCCCAATGTCATAGGGTTGCAGTTTACAATTACAGCACCTCTTTTCCCCTTTTTATCGCCAATAGTTTTTTTAACTTTATCTGCCCATTTTTGATAATTGTAAAATCCGCCTTCTAAGAGAAGTACTCTTTCTGTTGAATGTACCTCTTTAAGCCCTAAGGATTCAAAGATATTTTTATTGTTTGGAGTAGTAAATATGAAATATGATGTATATCCCTTTTCAAATATATAATTCAATAGGGAGTCATAGATTGTGCTTATAGCCCCCTCACCAACATAATCACATCTAGCAAAGAAATATTTCAAAATATTGCCTTGAGCAGAGCCCGTTGCTATTATTTTTCCATTATCTCTAATAACATAAGTAACATCCGGGTTATCGTATTCTACGTTAAAAGTCTCCAAAAATGATTTAATCTCATTTATTTCAATTGGATTGTTTCTGTTAATTTCATCGCTAAAAAACATATAATTCCCCTATTCTTTTGCTAATTATTCTTCACTTACCATAATATCTTTAACTGATTGAAATACTCTATAAACCTCTTCTGTTTTTCTGAATGCAGTTTCACTTTGGAATATAAATTCATTAATTGACACTTGGTTTTGTTCTAAAACAACTAATCTCTTTTCTACTCTGCCTACTTTTTCTTCTACTTTACCTAGTTTATCTCCTACCTTGTCTAAATTCTCTTCCACGTTATCTAATCTAGCTTCTACTCTATCTACTTTCTCTTCTACGTTATTTAACCTATCTTCTACTTTGTCTAATCGTCCCATTACTTCTTTATGGTTTCTATCAATTTTCTGATCCATAAAATCAATTTTATCTTGCATTTTGTTCATTTGGTTTTGCATAAATAATTGACTTTCTAAAATTTGCTGCAATACATTTTCAATATTATCCAATCTTTTCACCCCTTAGTATATTCTATACCGTATATCCATTAAGTTATATTTATTATATACTAATGATTATAAAAATAAAATATAATCTCCTAAATCACTTCTTCCGTTTCCTTATCAAATAAATAAAGTTTTTCTTTAGGAAAAATTAAGTCAAGCTTATCTCCGGCTTTTATATAATTCTCCGATGATATTTTCATAGTAATCCTTCCCCTTCCTACATTCATATGTGCCAAAGTTTCAGATCCCATAAGTTCAATCACTTCCACTATACCCGAAACATTGTACTTTTCATTCTCACCGGACAATCCGATATGTTCAGGCCTTATCCCCATAATAAGCTCCCCACTATTTTTATAGTTTTTTCCCTTTAAAATTTCAGCAGTTTTTTTAGATATAGGTATCTTAAATCCACCAAAGGTAATAAAAGTTTCCTCTTCTTCATACATTATTTTAACGTTTATAAAATTCATTTGCGGTGTCCCAATAAATCCTGCAACAAAGATATTTGCAGGAGCATCATAAAGCTCCCTTGGCGTAGCGACCTGTTTTATACACCCGTCTTTCATAACCACTATTTTGCTTCCCATGGTCATGGCCTCTGTTTGATCATGGGTCACATAAATAAATGTAGTCTCCAATTCGCTGTGAAGTTTTATAATCTCTATTCTCATTTCAGCCCTAAGTTTTGCATCAAGATTTGATAGCGGTTCGTCCATCAAAAATACTTTTGGATTTCTTACGATAGCACGTCCCAAAGCCACCCTCTGTTGTTGTCCTCCCGAAAGTGCCTTTGGTTTTCTCTCCATCAGCTCCTCTATCTGTAAAGATTTTGCCACGTTTTTTATCTTGCTCTTTATTTCAGCTTTAGGAACTTTTCTAAGCTCCAATCCTAAAGCCATATTTTGATATACGCTCATATGAGGATACAGTGCATAGTTTTGAAATACCATAGCAATATCTCTGCCCTTTGGCTGAACATCATTTATCAATATGTCATCTATATAAAGCTCCCCGTCCGTAATATCCTCAATACCCGCAATCATTTTCAAAAGTGTCGATTTACCACAACCTGACGGTCCAACCAACACAATAAATTCTTTATCATCCACATTTAGATTAAAATCCTGAACAGCGACTACTCCCCCAGGATACACCTTTCGTATGTTTTTAAAAATTAAGCTTCCCACGACTATACCTCCTCTTCCGCTCTTCTATGGATTTTCCTCATTCTCTTAGTGCTGCCTTTCATTTTCAAAGCCATTATAAAAATTGAAACAGAAAAAACAGATGATACTAAAAAACCTATAAATTCAATCCTAAACAATTTTTCATATAGCTTACGGTAAATCCCCCCATGATAATAATTCCTTGATTGCGAAAATGATTCAACATAAAAATTAAAATCAAATATGTCCTCAGGAGGTAAAACTCGCCCCGGTATATTGAATTTAAAATTGATTACAAATCGCAGTATAATTGCCCATAAAAATATAAGCAGCACCAACTTTATAGCTTCAAGCAAAATTGCATCCATATTGCCCATTATTATCTCTTTTGCATAGTAATCCTGAAGCTGCAATCTGTATTCTTTACTGTCATCCTTTAACTTCCTAAGTATTATAATTGTAATTAACACAAATATCAAAAATTCCATTAAAAAAATCGAACCCTCAAAGAACTGAGATAAAATTGTACTATAATCAGTATAATCAAAGATAAGCCCGGAATCTAAAGAGATATATGGAATCCCTTCGGAAATATATTCGTTAAGCCTCTCATTGAAGAAAAGCCTATCCCTTCCATCCCTTTCAGAAAACAAAACTCTATAGGAAACATCATCATCTATCTCTTTAATTGAGCTTGAAGGCATATAAATTATTTCTTCATCCAAATCATATGATTTTTTCAAAAAAGTATCTTCGTAAATACCGCTTATTATATAATTATCGCCTGAAATCTCAACAGTTTCACCCACCGGATTATCCATTGGAAACATCTTTTCACCGAAACGTTCGCTTATTACAATTTCATGCTCTCCCTCTTTGCATTCTCTTCCGTCTTTAATCAGATAGGGTTGAAATTTGCTGTAATTCTCATCCTTTTCTATGATAATCAGCTCATTTCCATTGTATTCAACTTGTTTTTCCAAAGTAAAGGATGTCAGATAGCTTTCATTCAAATAATCTCTATGATCCCATAATTCCAGATAATTAGTATCGTCACCTTCAAAAACCACCTCCATCCTTGAAGGGTATTTTTTAAATTCATTTTGCACCTTCCATTGAAATGTCATGGATATGCCGGCAAATAGTATCAAAATACACAGTGTCAAAATCTTTTTCCTACTTAGCATAATCTTATCTCACTTTCCTTCTATGTTTACAAACATTCCATCTGAGATGGATTTTGTAGACCACTTTATGATGCTGAATTCTTGAGCTACTCCCCCTGAAATGGCAGTTTCCACACCGTTTGTAGCTTCTATGGATACATTTACCCTTACTGCCTGTTTTCTCCGCTTACCCGAATTCTCTTCAAAAACTGCGTAAATATATCCGTCACTGCCGCTTCTATGCACGCATATATCCGGTATCACCTTGTCATGATATCCCAATGATTCACTCATTATATCGTTAGGATCGGATTTCAAGTCAGATTCTTTAGACTGAACAGTTTCAACTGTAGGTCTCATTATATATGTAATTTTTTGTGTTGCCAACGTTAGAAAAGCCATCATCACCAAAAATCTCACGGTTATTTTCTTAATTCTCCTCTTTTGTTTGTTTCCCTCTTCCTCAGATGATTGACCTAATAAATTCATTTCATTATCAGATACTACAGACAAATTTATCCCCTTAACTAGATCACCATATGTAAATTGATACACTAAGATTGGCAATATACTAAAAACTACCCCTGCCGCATAAAAGACTCGCTTAAACACACCGCTTTTATTGAGAGTAACAGCCAAAGGCATGTCCAACAAATCCGAAATAAAAATCAAAGGCTGCTCAACCATTGACCAGTAATTTATAAACAAAAGTATCGTTAGAGCAAAGATGACCGAACGGCACATAGGAGCCGCAATCTTTAGAAACAATTTAAACTCACTTAACCCATCTGTTATTCCCGCATAAAATATCTCTTTATCCAATCCTCTCATATATTGCGCCATAAGAAATGCTCCAAAAGTTGAAAAAATATTTGGAAGTATTACTGCGCTTGGAGTGTATATTATATTTAGCATTTTCAGTGTTAAATATTGAGGTACTATGGTAGCTTGAAATGGCATCATCATCAATACTATATAGAGCCAATACAGCGTTTCCTTTCCTCTAAAATTGAAACGGGTAAACCCATAGGCGCTAAGCAAGGATATAGGAATATTTATCCCTATTATAACGAAGGTATAAATGACCGAATTCCAGAAACCTATATAAAAATCTTCCGTCTGGAACAACAATCTCCCATATTGGGATAAGCTAAAGCCTCCATTACTTCCTTTAAATGAGTATATAATCATTATTAAAAAAGGAAGAATACAGACAAAGGAAAAAAGATATATAAGAATATTTTTTCTAATATGTTTTTTCATGATATTCTCCTAATCCGATTTTTTTTGAAAATGTAAAAATAAAGCTACTATGACAGACATTCCCATTATTATGACAAATGCAGAAGTACTTAGCCTTTGATAGTTCAGCTTAAAGAAATTATTGTTCATAAAATTTTGCAGCAAATAAACGCATTGTGGGGGATAGTCCCCATAAATAGCATAAACCTCCCTAAACATCTGAAAAGAATTTACAATGCTCAAGATAATTACAAAAAATATAATAGGTGCAATCAATGGAATTACAATTTTGATCGTATATTTAATATTCGAGGCAGAATCAAGGAAAAAAGCAGCTTTATAATCCTTGTCAATTGATGACAGTGCTCCTGTAAAAATGATGCTCATATACCCTATATTCTTTATAATAAAAATAAATATAACAACTGCCGCAGCATATTTTCCTCCAAAGAATTCAATTGGACTGTGTCCTAAGAAGGTAATCAATTTGTTTATTATCCCTGTATCTCCAAGTATTACACTCCAGCCCATAAGAGCGGAAGCAACAGGTATAATCATGGGAGAAAGCATTGCCCAACGAGGAAATTTATATAGCTTATCCTCCATCATAAGACTTAATCCCAAAGAAATAATTGTAATAATCGGAACACCTATTGCAATAAATTTGAATGTGTTCTTGGCTGCAAGTACAAAAGCAGAACTTCCAAACAGCTCTGCAAAGTTCTCAAGCCAAACAAAGCGTATCTCCGCTACACCTTTTGTAAAAGTATAATACCAACTTATTAAAAAGGGAATAATATAAAATAACAAAACTCCAATAAATCCCGGAAGAACAAATATCCATCCGCTATGACTTGTCCTTTTCAAAGGATCCACCTCCTATTCCTCCAAACTTATCATTACATTGCTCTGTGCTTTAGATATAGCCTCTTCTAAGGTTATTTTATCTTCTGTATACTCCTGCAATGGTCCTGCAATATCTGATACTAGGTCATCCACATCATAAAAATAATCTACTTTATGGGATATATCTTTAATATAGCCATTAAGCCGCTGTGCATTCTGGAATCCCTCAGGGTCATAATCTTTTGAAATTCTATGTTTTTTCATGCTTTTATCTGCAATTATATCAAAAGAACTCTCATTTATAGACACTCTGTTGTTAGTTGACAATCCGTTGATCTCCTCTGTCAGAAGAAAACTTATAAACTTCTGTGCGCTTTCTTTTCTTCCGGAACGATTGTTGATTAAAACCATCAGTCCGCTTCCCCAACCTCTATTATTATTTATCTCTCCTTTAAATATTGGTATGTACATGCTTTTGTGATCTTTATTGTGTTTACAAAAATTTACCAAAAGGTCGCCATAATTGCTATCAGTTCCATCAACATAGAAAAGTGCACCCTGCAAATTATCTATTAGATCAAATTCTCTGTTTGGAGTGATGAAGTTCTGACTCTTTTGACATTCCTTTACTGTCTTTAAAAGTTCCATAAACCATTCCTGATTCAAATCAGCTTTTCTTTTTTCAAAGTCAACTAAATCCGGAATAACAGATTTCAATATAGTCTTTCCCAAAAATTTTTCCCAATTAAATCTTCCATCACTATCTGAAAATAGATATGTATTTGGAACCTTTTCTTCAATAATTCTCAAAAGAGCCAATGCTTCTCTCCATGTCATATTATCAAAATCAATATCCAGTCCAAGCTGAGACGCCAAGTCCATATTCACTTCTACAAATAAATAATTCACATTTAAAGGTATTGCTCTTATAGCCTCGCTTATTTTTAAACCATTTAATACTTCTTTGTTTAATTGATGATAACTTGGATCTTCTTCCAAAAATTCCTTTAAATCCATAAATGCATCTGTTCTAGCCGTATCCTTGTATTTGATAAGAGACCTTTCTCCAAATATTACATCCCCTACTTCTCCTGCTATCAAATCAAGCACAAATCTGGGAGCATAGATTTCATAGTGTTCATTATATGAAGATTTTTCACTGTAAGTATAATCATATTCTATCTTTTCATCCGGATACTTCTTTTCATATTTAATTATTGCTTCTTGTATAAAATCATCTCTGTAGGGTGCTGTAACAGTTAGGGTGATGGGCCTTTTTTCTTCTTCTCCCATTATTTTTTCGTAGTTATAAAAATAATGGATGTATTCCTCTTCATCTCTTATTGTAAATGAAAGATGTAAATTCCCCTCGTCATCCGCTAAAAAATCATTTATATAAGTATTCTCAACACTGTATGATGAATCTTTGATAAAATTGAATACCGTTTTTATATATGACCCTTTTTCAGCATCATAGGTTTTTATTTCCTTCGTTTTCATAGTATTTATACAGTAGAGAAGGTTTTCAGCCGGATTATATCGAATAAAATCAATCGCTGTATCTGTGTCCATCCTATATATTTCACTGCCGCTTGCAGCATCTATCTTTAGAAAACCATAAAAGTCATAGTCATATTTTGGTCCCGATAATACAGCAATAAAAAACTTTCCTTTATTGTCTATATCAAAATCTCCAATCCCTTCATAAACATTTTTGAGGTTCCCATTTTTCGTATATATCTGCAGTACAGGATTGTCTTCTGTAGAGCTTGATATATATACAAAGTCTTTATCTACCCTAAATCTGTAAACTTGTATATATCCTCCATCAAATATGTTTCCCTTAAAATCATCCAGTTGAATTTTTTTAGCTTCTCTCCCCTCATCATCATATGACTTTACAATAACTTTTTTTACTTCCTTGTCATAATCTACAGACCAAAATACACCTTCTTCATCTACACAATAACTTGAATTTAAAATCATATCTATATCAGGTATTTTGTACATGTATTCTTTAGTATTCATATTCATTAAATAATATTCATCATCTGAGCTATCATGGGTGATTTTAACCGGTTCGGATTTATAAGTAGCCAAGAACTCTTGACAACTGAAATCATGAAATTCTTCTCCAAGGAATTCTTCACTGAAATAAAAGGGTTCGTTTATATTGCGCGTTTCCGCAACCTCTTGATCAGCTATTTCAGTATCCTTTTTGCCCATATTGGTAAAGATATATATCCCGGATACTATTATTACAATCAATAAGCCAATCAAAATAATAGTTTTTGAATTCTTTCCTTTCATCCCACATCTCTCCTTTTTATCAACTTTTAATCTTTTATATAACGTTTATTTTGTCTTTATCTTATCAATCTAATTTATAAATGCAATAGTTTTGGAACAAACGACACTTTAAAGGGAACAAACGACATTTTTTTGTTTTTTACATACAAATCACCCATATATTATAAATTTATACAGGTGATGTCTCTCTACAGTCCATATAAAATAAATTGAGTAATAAATGTTAACAAAGATGATAACTCTATATTCATGAAATTAAAATCTTAAAGACAACATAGTTTTCATCATCGATGGTAATCGTACAATAATATCATGGGTTTAATAGTGTCAAAAATCATGGGATAATAT
>ENA-UOOR01001609-UOOR01001609.1-fermentation-metagenome-genome-assembly--contig:-NODE-1609-length-25895-cov-12.951664_pt1 | contig 25895 bp, 17 predicted proteins | sample MGYA00245780_ERZ724029 | MGnify/ENA primary metagenome ERZ724029 (study PRJEB28704, sample SAMN03018315) | fermentation metagenome | biome: anthropogenic terrestrial biome; feature: soil... | reverse complement strand
ATGGAATTTGAATCAATTTTATTACCCGGAATAGATGATAAGCGGCCGCTGGTGATTGCCGGTCCCTGTAGCGCCGAAACAGAAGAACAGGTGATGACTACTGCCCGGCAGCTTGCTGCAGCCGGTGTGAAAATTTACAGAGCGGGCGTGTGGAAACCACGCACCAAGCCCGGTGGTTTCGAAGGGGTGGGTAGCCCCGCGCTCAAATGGATGATGCAGGCCGAAAAGGAGACAGGCATGTACATGGCTACCGAGGTAGCGACCGAGAAGCATGTCTACGAGGCATTGAAGTATGGGGTGGATATACTCTGGATTGGTGCCCGAACGACAGCCAACCCTTTTGCGGTACAGGAAATAGCCGATACATTGAAGGGAGTAGATATTCCCGTGTTGATTAAAAACCCGGTTAATCCCGACCTGGAGCTCTGGATTGGCGCCCTGGAACGTTTATACAACGCGGGTATCAGGAGGCTGGGTGTGATCCACAGAGGCTTCAGCACCACCGATAAAACCATTTACCGCAATATTCCACAGTGGCACATTCCCATCGAGCTGAAACGCCGTTTTCCCACATTGCCCATTCTCTGCGATCCGAGCCACATTGGAGGAGCGCGAAATCTTATACAGAAGATCAGCCAGCAGGCGATGGATCTCAATTATGGCGGGTTAATCATCGAATCGCATTGTACTCCCGATGAAGCCTGGAGCGACAAGGCGCAGCAGGTAACGCCGGCAGCACTCAAAGAAATTCTTCAGAACCTCGTGATTCGCGATACCATGCAGACCACAGAAGATCTGTCGGTCCTACGCGATCAGATAGACGACCTGGACAACGACTTATTGCAGTTGTTGGCCAAGCGTATGCGAGTTTCCCGGGAAATAGGCCAATACAAACTGGAGCACAATATGCCTATCCTGCAGACGCAGCGTTACGATCAGATACTCACCGACCGCGCCTACCAGGGTGAACGCATGGAAATGTCGGGTGAATTCATCAAAAAGGTGCTCGAAGCCATCCACTCCGAATCGGTGCGTCAGCAAATGGTGATCATGGAGCGGGAGAAAAAACAACCAAACAACAATTGAACAGATGAAGATACTGATACTTGGAGCCGGCAAAATGGGATCATTCTTTGCCGATGTGCTCAGTTTTGATCACGAGGTGGCCGTGCTGGAACCCGATCCCAGGAAATTGCGTTTTATCTACAACACGCAACGGATGACCGATCCTGCGGAGGTAGAATTGTTTACTCCGGAGCTGGTAATCAATGCCGCCACGCTCAAGTACACCATCCCTGCCTTTGAGTCGGTGTTGCCTTATCTGCCGGCTACCTGTATCCTGAGCGATATTGCATCGGTAAAAACGGGTCTGGAGGAGTTCTACAAAAAGCGCACGCGTCCCTACGTCTCCACCCATCCCATGTTTGGTCCTACCTTTGCCAGCCTGAGCGACCTGAGCACGCAGAGCGCCATCATCATCTCGGAGTCATCCCACCTGGGCAAGGTGTTTTTCAGGGATCTCTATCATCATCTTAAATTGAATGTGTTTGAATATTCGTTCAGGGAACACGATGAGACCATTGCCTACTCCCTCTCCATCCCCTTTGCCTCTACATTGGTGTTTGCGTCGGTGATGAAACACCAGGACGCACCGGGAACCACCTTCAAAAAGCATATGCAAATTGCACAGGGATTGCTCTCGGAAGATGATTTCCTGCTGAGCGAAATCCTGTTCAATCCATATACCCCCGGTCAGCTGACCAACATACGGGAGAAACTCAAAGAGTTGCTGACCATCGTGGAACAGAAAGACAGCGAGGAAATGAAGAAATTTCTCGGAGAGGTACGAAAGAACATCGAGTAGTAGGTTTATTTCACCCATTTTTTCCCATCGAGTGTCTTTTATGATATATTTTAAGTTTGAGCATTTTGTTTCTTATTGGTATATGCTAGTATGATCGATTTTATAACAGAAGCTTCTACATGTTTTTATAATAATCGTTGCTATATTTTTTTTAGGACTTGAATCGATTAAAAAACATATCTTTGCAAGTTGTTACTTATTACTACAATGTCTAAAAACAGTTTTAGTCGTTTATTCACAATAAATATAACTATACGACTGATAATTAGTTAAAAAGATAGGAATAAGGAAATGGCGAGATATCATTTTTGCAAAGACACGAATCGTAATTTCATTTGGATTATTATTTAGTGAATCTCTTAAAAACAGGTGAATATGTCTTGTCCCAAAGCTACAATCAAAGATATTGCCAAAACGCTAAATGTTTCAGTGGCTACTGTCTCCAGAGCGCTTAATGATAGTCATGAAATTCATCCAGTGACGAAAGAGAAGATTTTGTCCAAAGCCAGAGAGTTATGCTATAAGCCTAATATTCAGGCTCGTAATCTATTAAAAAGACGAACCAATATGATCGGCGTTGTTGTCCCTGAGTTTATAACCTTCTTTTTCCCCGAAATAATTATCGGCATACAGGAAGTTCTTAACAAGCAGGGGTATAATGTGTTGATCTGTCAGTCCAATGAATCTTCTTCGCTGGAATCCCGCAACGTGGAAATGCTTGAAGAAAGTATGGTGGAAGGATTGATCATTTCGGTAGCCAAGAACTCAAGAAATATTGATCTATACCAGCGTTTGATAAATGAACGTATGCCTATCGTGTTTGTAAACCGAGTCATCTCCGAGTTAAATGCGAGTCAGGTTGTGATTGATGATAGAAAATGGGCATTCAAAGTGACGGAACATTTAATTAAATGTGGTTACCGAAGAATAGCACATCTGGCCGGCAATAACCATTTGTCAGTTACCAAAGATCGGATGCAGGGTTATCTGAATGCGTTGACTGCCTATGATATCCCTGTAAATGAAAATTTAATCATGTATGTAGGTGTACAACAGGAACGAGCCGAAATGGGTATTGACTACCTGATGAGTTTGAAGGAAAAACCGGATGCCATTTTTGCAATAAACGATCCCATTGCGGTTGGTTGTATGTTGGAATTGAAAAAAAGAGGAATAAGAGTTCCTGAAGACATTGCTGTTGCTGGTTTTTCCGAATCGCCTATCGGCAGGATCATGGAATTGACCAGTGTGTATCAGCCAACTTTTGATATCGGAAGAAGAGCTGCCGGATTATTACTAAAAAAAATAGAGCACTATGACTCTCCCGTTGAAACTGTAATTCTTGATGGAAAGCTGAATATACGCAATTCCACGCTCCCCATGTTAAAAAAGATTCGTTAAATTACTGCGACCAATCTGCCGTTCGAAGAACATTGCCAGTAATTCTCAAGTTCTTCCTGTCATTCTCCTGAATTACATTCTAACAAAATTACTTGTGGCCTATCCCGCCCTCCAAATTTCTTTACTTTTACCTTATCTTTTCATCTATTTGTAAACGTTTACGTAGATTTTTTAAATAAAGTATATGTCTCATTTATTCTGTCTATACCTTTGTTTGCATATAAATAACAATATCATTCCAAGGGTACGATACTATGAGCATTCTGGACATTCTGATGATTATTCTTCTCACTGTCGGTGTATTAATTTCCGGTTTAGCTTTTTCTAAAAAGGGGAAAAGTATGAGCTCCTTTTTTGCTGCTGGAGGAGCTGTACCCTGGCAAATGAGTGGATTGTCATTATTTATGGGTTTCTTTTCTGCAGGTACGTTTGTTGTGTGGGGATCAGTAGCCTATGCCTATGGGTGGGTTGCGTTCACTATACAATGGACGATGGCTGTGGCAGGTCTTATAGTCGGTTTGTTTATTGCTCCAAAGTGGCATAGAACCGGTTCGCTTACCGTTGCTGAGTATATTAACAAAAGATTAGGTGTATCTACCCAAAAGACATATACTTATTTGTTTCTGTTTATTTCATTGTTCCTTACGGCTTCCTTCCTTTATCCGGTTGCAAAGATTGTTGAGGTGTCAACCGGTATCGATTTGGATTTATGTATTATCTTTTTGGGTGTATTCTGCGTCCTGTATGTCTCTGCCGGGGGATTATGGGCAGTCGTTTCTACCGACATCTTGCAATTCATCGTACTCATTGCTGCAGTCATAATAGTAATTCCGTTATCAATCGATAAGGTGGACGGTCTTGTCAACTTCGCGGTTAAAGCTCCAGATACATTCTTTAATGCCTTTAACGCAGAATATACATTCACGTTTATCACTGCTTTTGGCATATATAACACCATCTTTCTGGGTGGGAATTGGGCCTACGTACAGCGTTTTACCTGTGTCAGGACAGCATCTGACTCCAGAAAAGTGGGGCTGTTCTTTTCTGCTTTGTATTTTATTACACCAGTTTTGTGGATGCTCCCTCCTATGTTATACAGGGTTTATAACCCTTCATTGGGCCTTATCGAAGCAGAAGGTGCCTATCTGATGATGTGTAAGGAAGTACTGCCTAGAGGTGTAATGGGATTAATGATAGGAGGAATGATCTTTGCAACTACCAGTGCAATGAATTCAAAATTGAATATTGCTTCCGGTGTGATTACGAACGATATATTTAAGCGATTGAAGCCCAATAGTTCTGACAAGAGACTTATGTTGGCAGCACGTATTTCGACTGTCGTTTTCGGAGTTTTAAGTATTCTAATCGCTCTTTTGATCCCTAAGATGGGCGGAGTAGTAAATGTTGTGATTAGTCTTGCAGCTCTTACGGGAGTTCCACTTTATCTCCCTGTTATTTGGACATTGTTTTCCAAAAGACAAACCGCTTTTTCAGTTTTGACCGCTACGATTCTAGGTCTCATAGTAAATGGAATATTTAAATTCATTACGCCGCTGTTTTTTGATCTCTCATTGAACAGAACTGAAGAAATGCTGCTGGGAGTTACTTTCCCCATACTTTGTATGACAGTGTTTGAGATATGGTACATTACAAAAAAACGGATTTCCTCACAGTTTGACACCTATAAAAGATGGGAGAATGAAAATCAGGAAAAACGAGATAAGATTTCTGAAGAGGAAATCCAATTTTCACGAAGTGAGAATAAATACAGTATGCGTGTAATAGGATATGGAGTTTCTTTTATTGGTCTTACTATTGCTGTTTTAGGCCTATTAACTCCTGCCTATAAAATATTCGTTACAGGTACGGGAGTGTTTTTTATCCTCATGGGAATAATTTTGATGAGATCGAGCAGTACCGGATCCTAACGTTTTAAAGGACAAATATAGTTATGATTGAGAGTTTATTTACAGGAAAGGAACGTGGTCACAAGAAGGTACAGGTAACTGTGGATTTTGTTGTGGCAGGAGGGGGTATGGCTGGAGTATGTGCCGCTATTTCAGCTGCACGATCTGGAATCAAAGTCGCATTAATCCAAGATCGCCCGGTGCTGGGCGGGAATGCTTCGAGTGAAGTGAGACTGTGGATATTGGGAGCTACTTCACACATGGGAAACAACAACAGATGGGCACGCGAAGGAGGTATTATTGACGAAATACTGGTAGAGAATACGTATCGAAATAAAGAGGGTAATCCAGTACTTTTCGATGCGGTAGTTTTGGATAAGGTGTTGACTGAAAAGAATATATCACTTTTTTTAAATACTGTAATCTTTGATGTAGATAAATCAGATGAAAACAGGATATCTTCCATCACTGCATTTAATCCACAAAATGAAACAGAATATATTTTCAAAGGGAAATATTTTTGTGATTCTACCGGAGACGGTCTGATAGGCTATTTGGCCGGTGCAACTTACAGAATAGGAGCTGAAGACAGAAATGAGTTCAATGAGAAATTTGCTCCCGACAGAAATAAATATGGTGAGAAATTAGGACACTCGATCTTCTTTTACACCAAAGATGCAGGAAAACCGGTCAATTTTGTTCCTCCGAAATTTGCCATGAGCAAAGAAGAGATTGTCAAACGTGTCAACAGGATCGATAACCCCGATTATTTTAATCCGAGACAGGTAGGTTGTAAATTTTGGTGGATTGAATTTGGAGGACGATTGGATACTATCTACGAGGCAGAAGAGATAAAATATACATTGTGGAAGGTCATTTATGGGATATGGGATTATATCAAGAACTCCGGTAAATTTGAAGATGTGGAGAACCTGACATTGGAATGGGTAGGGAACATCCTTGGCAAAAGAGAAAGCCGGCGTTTTCTTGGTCATTATATGCTGAAGCAGCAAGATATTATTGAGCAAAGAATACATCCCGATGTTGTGGCGTTTGGAGGTTGGTCATTGGATTTACATCCAGCCGACGGTGTTTTCGATAAAACGAAGAAAGCCTGTCACCAATGGCATTCTATGGGAGTGTACCAAATTCCTTACCGTTGTTATATCACACCTGATATCGATAATATTTTTTTATCGGGTAGGATAATAAGTGCTTCTCATGTGGCTTTTGCTTCCTGTCGTGTAATGGGCACCTCTGCGACTGGGGGAGAAGCGGTGGGCAGAGCTGCAGCATTGTGTATTCAAAAAGGATATACGCCTGCGCAGTTGATGGATAGTGACAAGATAAAACTATTACAACGCAACCTGATGGAGCAAGGCGCCTATTTGCCTTTATCTCACATCCAATATGAAAATAACCTTTTGAGTGATGCGGAAATAGAAGTCTCTTCTGAATTAAACCTGAGTGAAATCCCTTTTGACGGTCCCTGGAAGAGTCTCAATCAGTCTGCGGCACAGATGTTGCCCGTAAGCGCCGGTAGGATGCCGAAGATTGGTGTCCGTATTTGCTCTCAGATGAAAGTGAAACAAACGGTTGAATTGCGCATCAGTTCCAAGCCTTTCAATCATACGCCGGATGTTATTTTAGAAACTATTACTATTGATTTAAAGGAGGGTGAAAACATGGTGTCACTCTCTTTTGCAGCTATTATTCCCGAAACCTGTTATGCGTTTGTGTGTTTTATGAAGAATATACATGCAAGCATACAAACATCGCAGATGCTGGTCACTGGTCTGGTCTCGGTATTCAATAAAATATTGCCGGAAGTATCTAACTGGGGTAAACAGACTCCGCCAGAAGATATTGGTGTAGAGGCTTTTGAATTCTGGTGTCCCGAGCGCCGGCCGGATGGACAGAATATTGCGATGCATATAAATCCAGGCATCAACTGTTTTTCGAAAGAAAACCTGAGAACATTTCCCTATCGTCCTGTAGAAAAACCCAATGCCTGGGTGGCAGATATCGATGATGATAACCCAACAATTACGCTGACCTGGAAAGAACCAAAAGAGATAAAAGGCATAACGCTTTTTACAGACACGGATTATGACCATCCCATGGAGTCGGTGCAATGGGGGCATTATGACAATAGGATGCCTTTTTGTATCAGAAGTTACAAGATAATGGACTCAAGAGGAAATACATTTATCTGTGAATCTGATATTTATCAGACAATGAGGAAAGTCAATCTGGATTTATGTACAAGTTTCTTGAAAATTTCCCTTGAGCCATCTCTTTCTAATGTGCCAGTCGCATTGTTTGGAATATCGGTGGGTTGATATCGCTGTGTAAAGTATGATGAATAACTCATGCTTCATAAACGTTTGATGTTTCCTGAAAATGGAAAGTATCTTTTTCGAACCTCAATAGACAATCATCCTGAAACAATTTATAAAATATTATTAATCCTTAAAAAGCAATATGTATGAGAAGAGTGAAAATTCAGAAAAGAATACTGTTCGCATGTATGTGGATAGTATCAATTGGACTGTTTGCCGAGAATCTTACCATAAGTGGAAAGGTTACTGACGCAAACAAAGAATCGATTATTGGACTTACCGTCGTGGTGCAGGGAAATACAGCACATGGCGCAGTTACAGATATCGATGGTAATTACACACTGAGCGATGTTCCTTCAGATGCTACATTGCAATTCAGTTATGTTGGAATGGTAACCCAGTTTATCTCCGTCAACGGAAGAACAGTAATTGATGTTGAAATGCAATCCGACACGGAATTACTGGAAGAAGTAGTGGTGGTAGGTTATGGAATACAGAAGAAAGTAAACATGACAGGTGCTGTCTCATCGGTAGATTTAAGCAAAATGGTGGATAGCCGTCCAATATTATCGCTTTCTGCCGGGTTGTCGGGCCTGGCATCCGGAATATCTGTAACGCAGGCTGGAGGAGGGCGCCCCGGACACGATGGGGCAACCATACGGATACGTGGACAGGGAACACTCAATAATTCTGATCCGCTGGTGGTTATCGACGGAGTACCGGGCGGAATGAATGATATAAATCCTCAGGATGTAGAGAGTATTTCAATTTTGAAAGATGCTGCCTCATCAGCAATTTATGGTTCTCGTGCGGCGAATGGAGTTATTCTTATTACAACAAAAAAAGGAAAAGCAGGAGAAGCCAAAATATCATATAACAGCTATATTACTCAGCAGAAGATAGTAAACAAAATAGATCTTGTGTCTAATTATGCCGATTATATGGATCTGTTTAACGAAGCTCAACTGAACAGTGGTCTACCTGCAGTATTCAGTCAGGAGAAGATAGACGAATGGCGTAACGCAGGAGATGGAGATCCCATAAAATATCCCAATACCGATTGGCAGGATGAAGCCTTTAAAACAGGTCTACTACAGAACCATACACTTTCAATCAACGGGGGGACGGATAAGGCTCGCTATTTCTTATCGGGTAATTACCTGCAAAATCCCGGTATCATGGAGAATTCAAAGTATGATCGGTTCAGTGCTCGCATGAATGTCGACATTGATGTAAAGGAATGGATTACAGTAGGAGTTAACGCCTACGGATACAGAGGAAAAGAAGATCTTGGTCTTTCTGGTACGGAACAAAGTGGCAATCTGTTTTACTCCTATCTTCAGGCAACTACACCCGGTATGTGTTTCCGTTCTCCGGATGGGAGATATGGAGGTGTGAATAATCCGGAAGATGATTCTCAATCTGGCACTAATAATATTTTACGCCGCCTGAACAGTGTAAAAGGAAATCGGACTACCAATAAAATGGTCTCGCGCTTTTTTGTTCAACTAAGGCCTCTCAAGGGATTCACGGTGGAAGGTTCCTATACATATGATTTTTCTAATGCATTCCGATATGAACAACCGGTATTTTTTGATTTATGGAATCTGTACACCAATACGATCCAGACGAAAGGAACCGGGATAACCAAAGTAACCAATTACGATGAAAAATGGATACGCAACCATCTTGACGGACTTGTTCGTTACGAAACGGATATTCACAAATTAAACATCCAAACTACTTTGGGTGCCAGTCAGGAAGCTTATCGGTATAATTATGTTTCAGCGAGTAAAGAAAACCTTGTTGCTCCTGAAATGACAGAGTTGGATGCCGCTACTGCTAATGCATCTGTTGGCGGAAATTATAGTAATTGGGCAATGCATTCTCTCTTCGGAAGGATGAATCTCAATTGGGATGAAAAATATTTATTAGAAGCCAATCTTCGTATGGATAAATCTTCGAGATTTGCTCCGGGAAAAACCAGAAGAGGCTTCTTCCCATCTTTCTCTGCTGGCTGGCGCATAAGTGAAGAGGAGTTTATGAAAGAGAATGATTTTTTTAATCAGTTAAAAATACGAGGCTCCTATGGATCTATGGGAAATAATTCAGTAGGAGATTATGACTACCAGATGTTTTACTCCGCTCAAAACTATATCCTGAATAATGCGGTACAGATTGGTATGGCGCAACGGGCCTTATCAAATGCAGCCCTGACATGGGAAACTACTTACGTCTCCAATGCTGGTGTGGACTTTGGGTTCAATAAGTTGAATGGAAGTGTCGACTTTTTCATTAAAAACACCAAAGGAGTACTGATCGATTTACCTGCACCCCTGGTTCATGGGAATGCGAGCATACCGAAAACAAATGCAGGCGAAGTACGCAACAAGGGGGTAGAATTAAACCTGTCTTGGAACGACAAGATTGGACAAGTCGGTTATTATATCGGTGGAAATTATACCTATGTGAAAAACAAAGTAACAAAATTCAAAGGTATGGAATCGGCGATAAACGGAACCAATATGATTTTGGAGGGTCAGCCAATCAATATTCAATATGTTCTTTCCGTTGACCGAATTGTACAGACTGAAGAAGACCTGGCTATGGTGCAAGCTATGGTGGATGCGAATCCCAATGCTTTTACGCAATATCAAAGACCGGAATTGGGAGATTTACTGTATAAGGATGTAAGTGGCCCTGATGGAGTTCCTGACGGTCGTATCACAAGTGATGATCGGATCATGGTAGGTAATGGCACCAATCCAACGACTACTTATGGATTTAACTTCGGTATCGATTGGAAAGGTTTTGATTTTGCCTGTTTATTACAAGGTTCTGCAGGCCTGAAAGTATACTGGGATGGGTTGGATGGTGCAAGTTTCTGGCCACAGGTACGGAGAGGAAACCAAATCAATAAAACAATTGCTGACGGACGATGGTATCCCGGACGTACCGATGCCACTTACCCGCGTCTATTGGATTATAGCGACTCACGTAACCGGGTAGCGAGTGATTTTTGGATACAGGACAGATCTTACATGAGAATCAAGAATATACAATTAGGATATACACTACCCAGATCCATTATGCAAAAAATGCGGATGCAAACTCTGCGCCTGTATATAAGTGTTGATAATGCCCTGACTTTCACCAAATACAAAGGTCTTGATCCGGAGGTAGCAGGAACCAGATATCCCACTATGCGTCTTAGTACATTTGGAGTGAATTTAACTTTTTAAATATATATCACATGAAGAAAATATTTTTATCAATCATTATAGTATCGTTATCACTGGTTGGGTGCTATGATTTGGATACCTATCCCGGCAACAAATTAGGTGAAAACCTTTTCTGGAAAACAGAAAACCATGCTAAGCAGGGTTTGATGGGAATTTATGCAATGATGAAGAATAATCACGCCTATGGTTATCAATTTCTATTTGATCATTTAACAGACATCGCCTATGGATATGACTATTATATGATGTATTTGGGAACTTATGATGACCGTTCAGGTGAAATTCAAAACAAATGGCAAACAATGTATGACGGAATACAGCGGACAAATAGTTTTATTCGCTCAATTTCTTCAATGGATGGAATAACAGAAGATATGAAAAAGGAGTACATTGCCGAAGCAAAATTCCTTCGGGCATTATTCTATTTTACCTTGCTCGATTTATATGGCGGAGTTCCCTATTATGATGAAACAACAAATCTGAATGCCGAATATATTAACCTGAAAAAACCAAGAAGTTCAGCTGAAGAGATTCGGGCATACATTATCGATGATCTGAACGAAGCGGTCAGTATGCTCCCTGTAAAGCATGCCGACGTCGACTACGGTCGCGCAACAAAAGGAGCGGCTTATGCTCTGCGTGGAAAAGTATACCTATATAACAAGGAGTGGAAAAAGGCAATTGCCGATTTTGAAGAGATTGTAAATAATAAGTCCAATGCTTACGGATATGCACTTGAGCCTGATTACGCTCGTATTTTCAAATTGTATAACGGAGCGAAGAGCAATGAAATGATTTTTTCTATCCAAAATAAAAGCGGCGTGGGTACAGAATACGGAATGCCAATGCAGGCACTTATGGGAACCCGAAGCGCTTTTGGTAGCTGTTGGAATACTACGGTACCTTCCACCCAACTGGCAGACATGTATGAATTTCAAGACGGCCGGCCGTTTGACTGGGATGAAATCTTTCCGGGATATCATTCGGCAACACCTGAAGAACGTAAAAAACTGTTTAGTGTGGAATTGGATGCTGCAGGTGCGGTAATTGGTCTTCGTAATGCCGACACCACGAAGATCTTAAATGCCTATAAATCCCGTGATCCTCGTTTGATGGCGACCTTAATTGTCCCATATTCCATCTACAAAGGATGTATTGGTAAAACCATACCAAGAGACATGTTGTTTGCATTGGATTATAATCGGCAAGGCAATGAGAATCAAGGTACAATTCGGAACAATAAAGGTTGGGTCTCTTATTTATATAGAAAATTTGTGGTAGAATATAATCTTGGCGGAAGTATCAGTGATCGCTTGCACACACCGTTTGAGTTTCCTTTGATCCGTTATGCCGATGTGTTATTAATGTTGGCAGAAGCCTATAATGAGGATAACAGGTTGGATGAATCCATTACCGAATTCAATAAGGTAAGGGCGAGAGTCAACATGCCGGGATTAAATTCCGGGCCAAGCTGGTTGAATGTCGCGAACCAAGAGGAGATGGCCGAACGTATTCGAAATGAACGTGCGGTAGAATTTTCCGGGGAAGGGTTGCGTTTCAGTGATTTACGCCGCTGGGGCTGGGAAATCGCGCAAGCTGCAATAAGCGATGTGGATGCTGTAAATATCTATGGTGAATTTATTTATCAGCATAAATTTAAACAGCGTGATATGCTTTGGCCAGTCCCGGGTGTGGAAATTGAACGGAATCCGGCATTAACTCCCAATAATCCGGGTTGGGAGTGAGAAGTGGCATATTATATCCGGTATACAGGAATGTATGCCGGATATATAATATACTATTTTTTTCGCTTGAACAACTCTACAACCCCCGGTTAATCTGGTGTTCTGATTGTAAATCAACAAAAAATAAATCGAAGTTAAATAATGAAATCTTATCATATGCATCTGCCCATCCTTTTGCTATTCGTAGCTCTCTCTGTTTTATCTTGTTCCCCTGATCAGGAACCGATGGATTCATTAATAAAAGACAGGTTGGAGCGTTCTTTGCAGCAATACCAGATGATGGCCGAAACGCTGATAGATACCCCGGGAAAATTACCGCAAAGTGTCGATATGAAAGGTCAGTTATTGACGACCAACCCGCAAGGGTGGGCGAGTGGTTTTCTGCCTGGCACCCTCTGGTATCTGTATGAATATAGCGGCGATCCAACGATACTGAAATATGCACGTAACTATACGCAGCGTCTTGAAGGAGAGAAAAACAACAGAAACACCCACGATCTGGGATTTATGCTGTATTGCAGTTTTGGGAATGGTTATCGGCTTACGGGTGATTCAACCTACAGAGAGACCCTGCTGATCGGTGCCGAGTCGCTCAGCAGCAGATATGATGCACATATCGGTTGCATACAATCCTGGGAAAGTAATGACAAGTGGCAATTTCCTGTAATTATTGACAATATGATGAATCTTGAATTCTTACTTTGGGCAGCTCGCGCTGCCGATTGCTCCAGATACAGGGATATATCGGTTTCACATTCAAATAAAACAATTGAAAATCATTTCAGGCCTGATTACAGTTCATATCACGTGGTCTCTTATGATACCATCACAGCAGAAGTAGAAAAGAAAAGCACACATCAGGGTTATGCTGATGAATCGGCCTGGTCGCGAGGACAAGCATGGGGATTGTATGGATTCACCGTAATGTATCGCGAAACACAAAATAGGGAATATTTATCACAGGCAAAACATATCGCCGCATTTATATTGAATCATCCTAACTTGCCTTCCGATAAGATTCCTTATTGGGATTTTGATGCCCCTGACATCCCCGATACATTCCGTGATGCCTCAGCGGGCGCCATTATTGCTTCGGCTTTGATTGAGCTTAGCCAATACGTAGATGATACCTTAAAAAAAGAGTATCTTGATGTGGTGGAAAAACAAATAAGGAGCTTGTCTTCTCCAGAATATTTTGCAGAAAGTGGTAATAATGGAAATTTTATCCTGAAACATTCAGTGGGTTATTTGCCAGGAAAAATGGAAATTGATGTCCCTTTATCATATGCCGATTATTATTATATTGAGGCACTATTGCGTTATAAACGTCTCCTGGAAAATAAAGGGGCTTACAAATAGTATTTTTTTGTACTCACAGTTATTCAGCATACCATCTTGATAATTTCATTATGCAAAAAATAATAAGCATCTTTTTTTTGATTCAATCCACATTCTTTTCTTTTGGACAAAAAGGTTTTATGCATCCCGAAGAACAAATCGACTTTGTAAAGGAACGGATTCTAAAAATGGAAGAGCCTTTTCTGTCGGCTTACAATCAATTGCTTCTGGTAGCAAGTGAAGCTTTATCTTCTCCCAATCAGATACAAGAAATTTTTTATGTTCCAGGCTTCTATGAAAATCCAGAAGAACATAGAAAAAATGCCCAAAGGTTACAAACCGATGCATTTAAAGCTTACGCAAATGCATTGGCATATCGGTTAGGAGCAGGAAATGAATATGGGAGGAAGGCTTGTAAAATATTGCATGAATGGGCACAGATAAACAAACGGTATTCAGGGAATGATGGAAGCTTGGTGATGGCCTATTCAGGGTCAGCGATGATTATTGCAGCGCAGTTAATGAGCAATAGTAATCTTTGGGGAGAGGTGGAAAAATCGTTATTTGATTTGTGGGTGAAAAACGTCTACTGGAAAGCATGTAATGAAATTCGTAACCGCCCCAACAACTGGGCTGACTGGGGGCGTTTTGGTTCTCTGTTATGTTCCACATATTTCACTGATGAGGAGGAGCTTCAGAAGAATATGCAACTGTTTAAGTCAGATATCTTCAATAAGATTGCGTCTGATGGAAGTATGCCAGAAGAAATAAAACGGGAGAAAAACGGTATATGGTATACTTACTTTTCTCTGGCACCTATGACTGCATCTTGCTGGATTATTTATAACAGTACCGGAGAAAATCTATTTTGCTGGGAGAAAGGCGGGATATCCATTAAAACTGCCATTGACTATTTGTTCTATTATAACCAACATCCAGACGAATGGAAATGGTATAAAAATCCGAATATTGGGAAACCAAACCGTTGGCCAGGGAACTTGCTGGAGGCAATGGCAGGTATCTATCGGGACGCGTCTTACGAGCAATTTCTTAAACCGAACCGTCCCCTGATCTATCCCGAACATCATTTTGTATGGACTTTTCCAACACTAATGCTTTTGACGTTGGAGGGATACAGGTAACAATAATAACAATTGAGAGAAAATAGAAAGTTTGAATCTATGAAGTATATGATTTTGATTGTCACCATCTTTGTTTGCGCTTATACAGAGGCTTCAATTAGGCCGAATAGTCTCTTCAGCGAGCATGCCGTTTTACAACAGGGAGTAATTCTCCCTGTATGGGGTACGGGAAATTCAGGTGACTGTGTTACAATAGAAATAAATGGACAGCGAAAACAAACAACAGTAGTGAATGATAAATGGTTGGTTTATTTAGATCCAATGCCGGCAGGAGGCCCTTTTACTTTAATCATTTTTGGTAGTGAAAGTAAAGTGGAGATCAAAGATATTTACGTGGGAGAGGTATGGGTATGCAGTGGACAATCCAATATGGAGCGGCAGTTAGGACCAAGACCTCCACAAAAATTAATCACAGACTGGGAGAAAGAGAGAGACTCGGCCCATTACCCTTTAATCAGGGAATTTTATGTTCCGGTTCTTTCATCCGATGAACCGATACCCGATGTGAAGAGTGAATGGGTTATATGCTCCCCGGAAACAGTTCCTAATTTTTCATGCGTTGGATATTTTTTTGCCCGTGATCTTTATAATGCATTGAAAATTCCAGTGGGAATCATCTTCTCAGCGATGGGAGGAACTCCTGCCGAATTTTGGACCAGCAGGACTGCCCTGGAGGGTATGCCGGAATTTAAAGATCGTCTGGATAAATATGAACAATCGTTAACGTCTTATGCCATGCAGGTCGCACAGTATAAGCGTGAAGGAAGAATAGGAAAAGAACCTCTCAACCCAGCGGAAAGAGGACATGTCTGCGGCTATTACAATGCAATGATTGCTCCTCTGCAGCCGTACGCAATTAAGGGCGTAAACTGGTATCAGGGAGAAGGCAACCGACATAATCCAGAACAATATAAAAAACTTCTTCCCCTATTGATTGACGATTGGAGAAAAACATGGACTCAAGGTGATTTCCCTTTTCTTTTTGTTCAGATCGCTCCGTATAAGGAGATGCCGCCTGAAATACGAGAGGCTCAGCTGTTTGTTCTGAAGAATACTAAAAACACAGCGATGGTTGTTACAACTGATTGTGGAGATGAGAATGACATCCATCCATCGCATAAACAACCGGTGGGTTATCGCCTTTCATTAGCAGCCCGTTTCTTGGCTTATAAGGAAAAGATTGAATATTCTGGGCCCATTTATGAATTTATGGAAATAAACAATGATAAGGCTATTGTAAATTTTTCTCATGCACAAAACGGATTGGTGAGCAGAAATGGGAAACTGCATGGATTTATGATCGCAGGGGAAGATAGACAATTTGTTCCCGCCGAAGTGAAAATTACAGGAAATCGTGTTATACTTAGCAATCCCAATATAAAGGAACCTGTTGCGGTGCGTTATGGATGGGAAAGTGTTCCACGAGGTAATCTATACAATAAGGAGGGTATGCCTGCATCACCGTTTAGAACCGATCATTTCAATTAACATGCAGGAGCTTAGCGATCAACTTTCTGACAGTAAATAAAATAAACAGTTTGATAATATGATAAAAAATCTACTACTTGTGTTTTTCCTGATTGTTTTTTCTTTTGCCAATGCAAAGGATTACCAGTTGTTATCGCCTGATCAAAAAATCAAAGCAATTATAAACGTTGAGAAGGTACTTACTTATAGTTTGTTTTTCAATGATGTCTGCTATCTTCATAATTCTGAGATCGGTATGGTTTTGGATAATGGAAAGGTATTAGGTCGAGACCCTTCTGTTACAAAGGAGAGCAGGAGATCGATAAACAACCTATCAACTCCCATGTATGGCATAAATAAAGAGGTAAAAGAACAATATAATGAATTGAAAATAGACTTCAAGGATAATTACTCTATGGTTTTCAGAGCCTATAACGAAGGATTTGCGTGGCGAATAGAGACAAATATGATCGGAGATATTGTAATAGAAAGTGAAAAAGTGGAATTCAACTTCGCAGATAATTATTCGGTGTATTTTCATCCGTCTATATCAGAATCATTTTACAGACTCCAGAAAATCTCGGATTCCGGGCTTCATCCAAATTTTTCGAGCCTTCCGGTGTTGCTAAAACCTGATAACGGAATCAATATTCTTATCCATGAATCGGAAGTCCTGGATTATCCCTGTTTACATGTCGAATCAAATAAATCCAAGCCGAATTCCTTGTGCGGCTCGCACTCCTTGTATCCTAAAAGTGTTGAGCCGGGTGGATACAATAACTTCAATTTGGTGGTAAAAGAAACGGAAGATTTTATTGCAAAAATGACTGGCAAAAGGATTTTCCCTTGGCGTATACTTGCTTTCGAAGAATATGATAAAGATATTCTAAACAATGAAATTGTTTATTTGCTTGCTTCTGAAAGCCAAATTCCCGATGAAGAATGGATAAAGCCAGGGAAAGTGGCGTGGGATTGGTGGAACGCTATGAATTTGACCGGAGTTGCATTCAACACAGGTATCAATACAGAGACATACAAACATTACATCGATTTCGCTGCCAGGAATAATATCGAGTATATCAATATTGACGATGGTTGGAGCGATTGGTTTGATTTGACGAAAGTAACGGAAGGTTTAGACATGCAAGAGGTTACAAGTTATGCAAAAAGCAAAAATATTGGGATATTCTTGTGGTGCGTTTGGTGGGTAATAGATCAGCAAATGACAGAGGCTTTAGACCTGTTTCAGAAGTGGGGAATAAAGGGTATTAAAGTAGATTTTATGGACAGGGATGATCAGGTTATGGTTGCTTTTCATGAACGTTTACTTAAAGAAGCGGCTAAGAGAGATATTTTGGTAAATTACCACGGCGCCTATCATCCCACAGGAATGTCAAAGACTTATCCCAACAATATAAACGTGGAAGGCGTGCGTGGATTGGAATGGAATAAATTTAACTCCGAAGGGGTGACACCTGACCATGACGTAACAATTCCATTTATTCGGATGTTTGCCGGGAGTATGGATTACACCCCAGGTGCAATGGAGAATTATAACAAAGGGGACTGGAAACAGGTAAATAATCGTCCGATGAGCCAGGGAACACGTTGTCATCAACTGTCTATGTTTATTATCTATTATGGAGCATTACAGATGTTGTGCGATTCTCCTACGGCTTATGAGAAAGAACCTGATTATCTGAGCTTCCTGTCAAAAATACCTACAGTCTGGGATGAAACCTACCCATTGGATAGCAAAGTTGGAGAATTTGTATCTGTAGCACGACGAAAAGAAAAAGAATGGTACGTGGGTGGAATGACAAACTGGGAGAAACGTAATTTTTCACTGGAACTTGATTTTCTGGAGCCGAATATGACATACGAGGTGGAGATATTCTGTGATGGAGTCAATGCAGATCGTGTTGGGAGCGATTATTTGATCTCAAGAAAGAGAGTAAGAGAAGGGGAACGAATTGATATAAATATGGTTTCCGGGGGAGGATTTGCGATGAGATTGACCCCATCTCTACAATCGGAAACAATAGCGGATGTGGCGCCATCATATAAAGTTGTTATGTTCGGGAATTCTCTGATTGAGGGTGGTGGGAGTTGGAATCAAAAATTGGGGAGAGATGATGTGAAGAATAGCGGCAGGGGAGGATTTACTACTTCGCATTTTGTCTGGCTGTTGGAAAAACAGGTGATCAGGTATCAACCAGAGATAGTAATCCTGGAAGGTGGCATAAATGATATTGGAGTGGGTATTCCCATAGACAGAATAAAACAAAACTATCAGTCAATGGTAGATACTTTGTTATCAAAGAACATAGACCTGGTTCTGCAATTAATCATATATACAGACCAAGGTAATGAAGCTCAAAACAACGATCAGAGAAGGATGATTGATGAAATTAATCATTTTCTCAAAGATTTGGCTACTACCAGGAATATATCGTACATTGATATGAATCCATTGTTATCGGAAAAAGGTCGTTTGAAGAAGACTTATACAACAGATGGTGTACATTTAACCGATGAAGCATACAAAATCTGGTCTGAAGAAATAAAGAAACAATTAAAAATAAAAAAAATATAGAGAGATGAAAAGGAAAATCTTTGTTTTTATGATGATCTACTTACTGATAGCCGCGCCGTTTTTTTCACAAAACAAATACAAAGCGGAATGGTCCTCACTCGATACACGCGAGACACCTCAATGGTGGCAAGATGCTAAATTTGGTATTTTTATTCATTGGGGATTGTATTCTGTCCCCGCCTATGCACCGATGGATCAAGTGAATGAAATCTATCAGAAATACTCCGAACATTATTGGGCACGACTCATCAGTGGAAACCAACTGTTTAAAGATTTCCATTCCAAGCATTATGGTGATAACTTTTCCTATACTGACTTTGCCCCTCTCTTCAAGGCCGAGTATTTTAATCCGGACGAGTGGGCTGATTTGTTTAAAAAAGCAGGTGCAAAATATGTTGTGTTAACATCCAAACATCATGACGGATTCTGTCTTTGGAAGAGCAAATACAGTCCAAGGTGGAATAGTGTAGAAATAGGACCACACCGTGACTTACTGGGTGAGCTATCCGAGTCCGTCAGACGTCAGGAATTGCATATGGGATATTATTATTCACTGTTGGAATGGGAGCATCCATTGTATACGAAGAGCACTATCAATAAATGGACCGAAAACCATATGATCCCTCAGTTGAAAGAATTGGTTAATAATTACAGACCCGAAATTATTTTCTCTGATGGAGAATGGGACTACGATAGCCAAGTATGGAAAAGTGAAGAATTCCTCGCTTGGCTATACAACGATTCACCAGTAAAGAATACGGTAGTAGTGAACGATCGATGGGGAAAAGAAACTAGAAGTAAAAACGGCGATTATTATACAACTGAGTATGATTTGGTGCATGATAAAAAGGGTATTGGAGATAATGCCAATTATCCATGGGAGGAGAGCCGGGGGATTGGTACATCTTATGGATATAATCGATTTGAAACAACAGAACATTATCTTACTTCGAAACAATTAATAGATATTCTGATCGATAAAGTAAGCACAGGTGGTAATTTCTTGTTGAACATTGGTCCTGATGCCAATGGATTAATTCCGGTTGTGATGCAAGAACGTTTGTTGGACATAGGTGAGTGGCTGAAAATTAATGGAGAAGCAATTTATGCTTCTCAACCCTGGCATAGTCAATATAAGCCGAAAAATGAGAACTTGGCATTCACAAAAAGAGATGGGAATTTGTATGTTATTATAAAAAAATGGCAAAAAGAGCCCATTGTCTTGCAGAATCTGAAAAAAGCAGAGAAGATAGAATTGTTAGGTTATTCAGGAACTGTAACCTCAATATTTAAAGAGGGTACCCTCACAATAAGACCACCTGTCTTGACGATTGATGAGTTGCCTTCGGTACATGCCTGGGTATTGAAGATCAGCTCCTTTAAAGAATAGTACTATCCATTACTTACAAACAAAAATTAATTCTACTTTGTTGCATTTTTCTAACAAGGTAGAATTAATTCTAATTGCATAGAACCTATTCTATATAAACCCGAATGATCTTCGCGTCTGTTTTGGGGCGGCTGTTGCCGTCTACCGGCAGGGCTGCGATTTTATCAATCACATCGAGTCCCTCTGTCACTTCGCCAAACAGGGTGTATTCTCCGTCGAGATGGTGCAAACCACCGAAAGTGCTGTAAGCCTCTTTCAAACCTTCGGGCAGAAAGAATTTTCCGGGTGCCAGCGCATAGAGCGAGTCTACCACGCCCAGCACCGAGTCGAGCAGCGCGTTAAACCCTCGTGGGTTGCTCTCTTTCAAGCGGGCCAGCTCCTCCTTATACGGTGCATAATGGGTGCGTATAAGCTGATTTTTAATGGGCACATTTACCACCATCTCCATGGTGTCGAGCCGTCCCTGGGTGTATTCCTTTCCGTGGACGATATAGAACTGGGAAGCATCCGATTTCTTTTGCGGGTTCTCATTGTCTCCCTTGCGGGGGGCAGCCAGTGCTCCTTTTTTGTGGAACCTGTTTTCCCGGAATTCAGGCATCAGCTCCATATCGGTACGTCCACTGCCAATTTGAATACCTGCAGGGGCATTGCGTGAGTCCTGTGCACCGCCCTGGATTACAAAATTTTTTACCACCCGGTGAAAAAGCGTTCCGTTGAAGTATCCCTCTTTGATCAGTTTCAGGTAGTGATCGCCATGCCGCGGCGTGTCGTCATACAACATCGCCTTCATGGTGCCGTAGTTGGTTTCAATTACAATGACGGGATATCGGCTCTGTGCCTGCAAACTGGTTGCGGCTACGATCCAGAGAAAAATAAATAGAGTTCGGTTCATAATTTCAGTTTTTGGCTGACCACTGACCGCTGACCGCTTTTTTAATTTGGTGCCCGTTTGTAGAGATACAACGCGATGAGGATAAATATAATATTCGGTATCCATGCGGCGATGAAAGGGCTCATGCCTCCCTTCACGGCGAAAGTGGAACTCACGGTCATAAACAGGATGTAAGCCATACTCAGTGCCAACCCGATACCGATGTTCAACCCCATGCCCCCCTTTACTTTTCGTGCCGAGAGGGCGGCGCCGATGATGGTGAGGATAAATGCCGAGAAAACCGAGGCAATGCGGGAATGATATTCAATCTGAAACGCCTGGATATTACCCATTCCACGCTCTTTCTGACTTTTCACATAGCTGCGCAGCTGAGGTGAAGTCATCGTCTGGTGATCGCTGTTGGCAATGATAAAGTCGTTCGGCACAATCTGCAGGGTGGTGTCGATGGAGCTGCCCTGGGTGATGGTTTCTTTCAGACCATCGAAATCACGTACCTGGTAATTGTTGATGGTCCACTGGAAGGCCGAGTCATAACGGATAGACTGGGCTGTAAGTCGCGACACCAGCTGGAGGCTGTCGAAATGATCGATGGAGAAATTATAACCTGTTTTGCTCTGCATATCGAAATTGCCAAAGTAAACAATGGTGCCCGGACCCACTTTAAACTGGATATCGCGGTCGCCTGTTTTTTTCTTCCTCGGATCCACATAATTCTGCTCAAATTCGATGCGCGTGGCATTGGCAGGCGGAATGATGTAGCTGCCGAAGACAAAAGAGAAGAGAGCAATGACCAGCGCCGAGATCATATAGGGCTTCATCAAACGCTTGAAGCTGATGCCATTTGAGAGGATGGCTATGATCTCGGAATTAAGGGCCATCTTGGAGGTGAAAAAGATTACTGCCAGGAAGACGAACAACGGGCTGAACAGGTTGGTGTAAAAGGGGATGAAGTTGAGATAATAATCGAAGATGATATCCCGCAATGAAGCGTTGTGGGTCATGAACTTATCGATTTTCTCGTTGATGTCGAACACCACCGCGATGGAAATGATCAGCACGATCATGAAAATATAGGTACCCAGAAACTTCTTAATGATGTACCGGTCCAGACGATTAACGCCCCACAGCTTGTCTCCTTGTTTCATAATCTTCTTGTGACATTTTCGATCATCTCGGGCATCCAGGTAGAAAAATCGCCGGCGATGATCCTTCTCCGGGCTTCCTCAACCAGCCATACGTAAAATGCCAGGTTGTGGATGGATGCAATTTGCAGACCCAGTATCTCGTTTACGTGGATGAGGTGGCGCAGGTATGCCTTGCTGTAGAGTGTGTCCACAAACGATGGGCCATCCTCCTCAATGGGGGAGAAGTCATCTTTCCATTTTTCATTGCGCATGTTCATAACCCCCTGCCTGGTGAAGATCTGACCGTTACGGCCATTGCGGGTAGGCATGATGCAATCGAACATATCCACGCCGCGGGCAATGGCCTCCAGAAGATTTTCCGGTTTACCCACCCCCATCAGGTAGCGTGGCTTGTCTTGTGGCAGAATCTCATTCACCAGCTCCACCATTTCGTACATCTTTTCGGTGGGTTCACCCACGGCCAGACCGCCAATGGCGTTGCCGTCGGCATCTTTTGAAGCTACGTTTTCGGCTGCGCGACGTCTCAGATCGGGATACACACACCCTTGCACAATGGGAAAGAGCGCCTGGCTGTGGCCGTAGGGACATGCTGTTTCATCAAAGCGTGTCAGACAACGATCGAGCCACCGTTCGGTGAGGTCGAGCGACTTTTTGGCATAGGCATAGTCCGCATCGCCGGGTGTACATTCATCAAAAGCCATCATGATGTCGGCACCGATGATGCGCTGGATGTCAATCACCTTCTCCGGGGTAAAAAAATGGCGCGACCCGTCTAAGTGCGATCGAAACTCGGCTCCCTCCTCCGACAGCTTCCTGCTGTCGTTCAGCGAGAATACCTGAAATCCCCCACTGTCGGTCAGCATCGGTTTGTTCCAGCTGTTGAAGTGGTGAAGGCCGCCGGCTTGTTGCAGTATCTCAAGCCCCGGACGCAGGTAAAGATGATAGGTATTTCCCAGGATAATCTGAGCTCCGATATCATCTTTCAGTTCGGAGATGTGTACCGCCTTGACGCTGCCTACGGTACCCACAGGCATAAAAACAGGCGTTTCCACTTCTCCATGGTCGGTGGTGATCAGTCCGGCTCTGGCATTCGTTTTCGGATCGGTATGCTGTAGTTGAAATTTCAAATTGCTTTTTTTCGGTTGTTTTCGGGGCAAAGATAAAGTTTTTGCCGTTACAAACAGGATAGTAACCGTTTAAAAATAGTTATGAGTGCCGTCGGGAGTCTTTGGGTGCGGGCATATTTTTAATTTACCGCTATCGATTTTTTAATATCTTTGTTTTTTATCCCTCAGAATTTTTTTAATTAGAATAGCTATGAAATTCAGTATTGTATGCGTAACTGTCTTTTTTATGTTTTTTCATTCATATTCCCAAACAGAAAAAGCAGCACAGATGATGTATGGTGATACATCCCGAACAGGAGTGCCATTTTCCAAAGATCCGCATGTTGTTAATTTTAAAGGGCGTTATTTGATGTACTATTCCATTCCCCCCATGAAAGAAGTCGAAGGATCGGGCTGGAATATTGGCATTGCGGAAAGTAGCGATTTGACATCGTGGACAAAGGTTGGAGAGATTACTCCCGCACCGGATGCCGATTACGAAAAGAAAGGATTGTGCGCACCAGGGGCTTTAGTCAGGGAAGGGAAAGTGCATCTTTTTTACCAGACATATGGCAACGGGCGGAATGATGCCATTTGCCATGCAGTATCCCACGACGGCATTCATTTTGAGCGCAATGAAACAAATCCAATTTTCAGGCCTACCGGAGAGTGGAATTGCGGGCGAGCCATTGATGCCGAAGTGTGTGAATTCAATGGCCAGTATTTTCTCTACTTTGCCACACGCGACCCGGATTACAAGAAACAGATCATGGGTGTAGCTGTTGCCCCGAAAGAGACGGATTTTAACCGGGAAGATTGGCAACAAGCATGCGACGCCTCCATATTATATCCCGAATTGCCGTGGGAGGGCATGTGCGTGGAAGGTGCCTCCATTGCCATTCATGATGGAAGGATGTATATGTTTTATGCGGGTGCTTATAATAACTGGCCCCAACAAATAGGTGTGGCTGTGAGCGACAATGGGCTGACATGGAAGAGGTTGTTCAACGATCCCTTTCTTCCTAACGGAAATCCGGGTGAATGGAATGAGAGTGAATCGGGACACCCGCACATATTTACAGATCTTAATGGACAGACGTACCTGTTTTTTCAAGGAAATAACAACAAGGGAAAAAGCTGGTACATTTCTCAAAAAGAGGTATTCTGGTATAAGGGGAGGCCTTCTTTTCACCAGGTAGAGCCGTAGAAAACGAGCTTTGTTCATTGGAATGGCTTGCCCATCCATGCGTGATTTTTTGATGAACCGTTTCCGGAGGATGTAAAAATGAAGAAAGAAAATTGTACATTTGTCCTGTATTGACATTTTATTAAATCACACACCGGTTATGCTCGACGCAGAAAATGCAGCTTGCGCTGCATATTGGCAAGAGTGTGACTGTCTAAGAACATATCGTTATGGAGAAGAAGCCAGAATTGATGATGAGAAAGCCTGAATGGCTGAAGATATCATTACCCCAGGGAAAAGAATACCTGGATGTAAAAGAAATCATTGCAAGAAAACAACTACATACCATTTGTGTGAGCGGAAAGTGCCCCAACCTAGCGGAATGCTGGGGCAGGGGAACTGCTACCTTCATGATACTGGGTGACATCTGCACCCGGGCGTGCAGGTTCTGTAACGTGAAAACAGGCAGTCCGCAGGGCATTGTCGATTGGGACGAACCCGACAGGCTTGCCGATACCATTGAAGGGATGAAACTGCGGCATGTGGTGCTGACCAGCGTAGACAGAGATGACCTGCCCGATGGCGGCGCGGCACTCTGGGCAAAGACGGTGCAACGTGTGAAAGAGAGAAGTCCGCAGGTAACCATCGAGACACTGATACCCGATTTTAACGGAGTGGCTGCACTCATCAATCAGGTGATTGATGCGGGTCCCAATATTGTGTCACACAACATGGAAACGGTACGCCGCCTGACGCCCAAAGTGCGGAGTCGCGCCAAATACGAAGTGAGCCTGAAAACAATAGAGACCATTGCCAGGCATGGAAAGGTAAAGGCCAAATCGGGCATCATGGTAGGCCTTGGAGAGACACCCGAAGAAATTATAGAGACGATGGATGACCTGCGAAATGTGGGATGCATGATCCTGACCATAGGGCAGTACTTGCAACCAACGCGTAAGCATCTGACTGTAAAAGAGTATGTCTCCATTGAACAGTTTCAGGAATACAAGAGAATCGGACTGGAGAAAGGGTTTAAGTTCGTGGAAAGTGGTCCGCTGGTGCGTTCCTCCTACCATGCAGAAAAACATGTGTGAGTCAATGTGCCAATGTGCCAATGTGCCAATGTGCCAAT
>ENA-UOOR01001608-UOOR01001608.1-fermentation-metagenome-genome-assembly--contig:-NODE-1608-length-25898-cov-4.703827_pt1 | contig 25898 bp, 19 predicted proteins | sample MGYA00245780_ERZ724029 | MGnify/ENA primary metagenome ERZ724029 (study PRJEB28704, sample SAMN03018315) | fermentation metagenome | biome: anthropogenic terrestrial biome; feature: soil; material... | reverse complement strand
GATTACTAAGAGCGCTTATGGTTTTTATGAACAAAATCGGCGCGAACCATCACCGGAAGCCATCAAAAAACTCGCCGATTTTTTTGATGTGTCCGCTGATTACCTTCTAGGGAGAATTGATAAGCCTAAGTGGTGAAGGCAAAAAACTAAAAAACACGTCAGGAGCAATCATTGCTGATGACATAAAGGGCCTAAATTTTTCCTGCAAGCCGATTTGGGGGTGTTACCTTACCTTGGTCGGCTTTTATTATCAGCAAATCATCTTATTCCAAGGTTCCAGCTAATGATTTTAATCTAAACCAATCTATAGTTAGATTGATAATATGTAGTTTTTATAGATTTTCTCTGTTCAAATTCGGAACTAGATTAAGGTAGGCTTAAACATATAGGTTTAAAGGGTTTACGTTTTTTTGTAGAATATTTTAATGATTAAGAAGAATAAATCGCGAGGACAATTTGACTACACGACAACTTGATGTTTACCATATTATGCGAGCGGCAGGTCAAATTGGAACCCTTCTTGGGTTAGCTACCCCAACGAAATTTAGGCATCCTAGAGGTAGGTACAGTTAAACTTCAAGAAGTTTCTACTTGCTGACTGTAAAGCCCAGCCGATTATGGAAGTAAAAGAGGCCAGCAAACCACTTATTAGTATCTTACCCGAACTATTGTTCCCTGACATACAGTTGTCACCACCCTTTGATATAATGAATAAACGAGAGGTTTACTAGGTGTTTGTAAGAAGCATTTGGCGACATAAAATGATTTTTTAAGATTGTTTAGCTTTATCTCTGAATTCGATTGGATTTATTTTTATTTTAAAAAGGTAAAATTCGAATTGGCCTGTTTAGAGACATCTTTAGAAAACTGGGAAAATCCTGAAAGGTCTACAGCAGGAAAACCCAATACGACCAGGAAATAGATATATGACAATACACGAAAAAACCATGCTGATATTTATTGAAGCTTTCTACTGAAGTAAAGCAAGGAGCGGACGTATATTGAAGAACTCTACTCTAATAGTAGTGGTAAAACTTCGAGTTTCTATTGGTCTTCTTGGGCAAGGAGATCAGTGCGAATGGTGGTCTTCGCTGTTTTTTTCAGGGAGTAGCGCCGCATTTTTAGATCCTGTTTTCAGCAAAACATCTTTTCTTTCTCGTTATTACGGTACAAAAGAAGCGGCTATGGTTGTTCATGATCGCCACATTGGAATTGGAAAAGAAGTCTTTCATCTTTTCCGGCTTCCAGAGAGAATTGAGAGGGATCTCCATCAGTTATTGGGAGAGAAAAAAATCGTCAATGAACTTCTAAAGCTGGTGGAGAATAAAGATACAGCTATAAACTATCTTGATGAATTGGCAGGAGCGGCAGAGGCTGGACAGGTAGGCCCGGTGCGTGTTGGTAGCGCTCAAGAAATAGAGAAAACAGAGTCATGGCAGAAAATAGCCAGGCATTATCTTTCCGCTTTCCAAAACTCAACCAAGATCTTTCCTTACTTTTCGGAGGCAAAATGAACAAGAGAATTTATACTGCGCAATTAAAATCCGGCCTTGGTGTCATAGAAGAAACCGAGACATTGTTGGAATTATGGACACCGGGAATGAATGCATCGGAATTATTTAATTTAGCTTTAAATTCCGGAGGTTTTCGTAATATCTCAGCAACTCGTCTCCGGGATATTATTACAAAGTGTTTCTTTTATCGTTATCTGATTGACGAAGATTATCCAGCGTGGGTGCTTAAACGGTTAAAATCAGTTTTATCCGGTGAGGAATTCATACAGATACTTTTCCTCTTTACAGCAAGAAAGCATATCATCCTTGCTGATTTCATCAAACAAGTTTACTGGGAACACTATGCCAGCTGTCAGGATGAGGTAAGTATCGAAGACGCCAGAGCTTTTGTGTTGGATGCTTACAGGCAGGGGATATTACCCGGCAAACGCTCGGAGTATACCCTGAAAAGAATCGCCTCCGGTCTAATCGGTTGCTGCGCGGATTATAAACTGCTCGATTCCGGCAGGCAAAACCCACGTAAGCTCTTGCCTTTCCGTATTAGAGAAACAACTTCGCTCTTTCTTGCTTACGACTTGCATTTCTCGGGGATGGGTGATAACGCTGTGACCACCCATCCAGATTGGGGACTCTTTGGTTTAGAAAAAGAAGATGTTCTCGGTGAGCTTAAAACGCTGTCGCTAAAGGGGCATCTCTTAGTGCAAACAGCAGGTGAGTTTAGCCGGATCGAATGGAACTATATCGATTGGGAGGAGTTCATCAATGCCATCGCTGAAAAACAGCTTTAATGAACTATTAGAACGGATTCGTCACGGGCGAGAGCTTGATTACGCCAGTTTCGAACCTATGTATTACTTAGTGTATTCACCGGAATTGATTTTAGAGGTTAAACGACAGATGCCCGCCTGGACAGCCAGGTTAAAGAATGAAGGGTGGAGTGTTCATCAGTTTTCAATCGCCAAAGAGGTTATTGATATCCTTCAAAACTCTCCGGTAAGAAAAATTTGGTTGAAGGAGGACGCGGCTGCTCCGCTAGATTGGGACCGTACTAATAAGTCTCTGACCAATAGAATAGCAAACGGTTCTCTGCAAAAACGTTTAGAGCAAAAACTAACGGAGTTAAAAGTAGAAAAAAACCCCATTCTCCTTGTGACAGACTTGGAGGGGCTCCATCCTTATATGCGCATCGGTGTGATTGAAAGTGATTTGCAAGGGAAATTCGACATACCTACGGTCTTTCTTTACCCGGGTGAAAGAATGGGGAAGACGAACCTTAGATTTTTGGGTTTTTATTCACCTGATGGCAATTACCGTTCGGTGCATGTTGGCGGTTGATTACAGCGTGGAGGAAGGAGCAATATGGAAAAGATTAAAAGCTTGTTTGATCCATCAAGGGATATTTATCGTACAATTGAAAAGGTCATCAACTATAATGTGTCACAGGAATCGCGGCTCAAGACGGAAATATCGGAATATGTAGTGACAGAGAGCATAGAGGACCAGTTGGAGAGTTTACTTATCAAGATGCAGACAGCTATGGATATGGGTGGCGAGAATGAGGTTGGCGTCTGGGTCTCTGGTTTCTATGGCTCTGGTAAAAGTTCTTTCACCAAGTATCTGGGTTTAGCTTTGGATGAACGGGTAACCATTGATGGGGCGCCCTTTATTCAACATTTTCAAAACAGAATGCATCGGCCTCAAACCAAAGCCCTTCTTAATACAGTGGCTAGGCGTTTTCCAGCTGCTGTGGTCTTTCTCGATTTGGCCAGTGAAATGTTGGCCGGCGCCACGAAAGAAGAAGTCTCCACTGTTATGTATTATAAGGTTCTCCAATGGGCGGGTTACTCACAGAATTTGAAGGTAGCGGCTTTAGAACGCAAACTGCAAAAGGACGGTCGATTCGGGGAATTTGAACAGAAAATCCTTGATGAACTAGAGACTGAGTGGAGTTCGGTCCAAAACGATCCTCTGGTAATAGATAGTGTTATTCCCGGGATAGCGCATCAACTATATCCGCAGCTTTTTAAGACCCCAACCTCGTTCAATACTGAAACCAGAGACTTCATACAGTTTGAGAATACCCGTGTCCAAGAAATGCTGGATATTGTAAGAGAGATCTCCGGTAAAGAGTATGTGATTTTTATCATTGACGAAGTGGGGCAATATGTGGCTTCTGACCCTCACCTAATCCTTAACCTGGATGGGTTAGCTAAAAACCTGAAGAATATTGGAAACGGCAAGGCTTGGATCTTCGGAACCGCCCAACAAACACTAACGGAAGATGATCCCAGGGCCGCGATTAACTCCCCTCAACTTTACAAATTAAAAGACAGATTTCCGATTACAGTTGACTTGGAATCTAGTGATATTAAAGAGATCTGCTATCGACGACTTTTAAGCAAATCTCCGGAAGGAGAGCGAGTGTTAGAAAAGCTCTTTGACCAGCATGGGCAGGAGTTACGGTACAACACCAAGCTTGTGGAGGCTAAGTACTATGATTCAGATTTTTCTAAAGAATCCTTCCGTAATCTCTATCCTTTCTTACCTGCCCATTTTGACCTTTTATTACACTTACTTGGCGCATTAGCTAAGACTACCGGCGGAATCGGTCTTCGGTCAGCAATTAAGATTATTCAGGATATATTAATAGAAGAGATAGACGGTCAAACCCCAATGGCGGAGCGGGCTATTGGGTCTCTGGCGACCACGGTTACTCTCTTTGACGCCTTAGAAAAGGATATTGCCAAGACTTTCCCTGACCGTTATAAATCGGTAGAGAAAGCGCTCGTATGTTTTAAAGATTCATCCATTCATCAAGGAGTCGCCAAGACGGTCGCTATTTTACAGGTTCTTGATAACTTGCCGGTAAACATCAAAAATATTGCCGCTTTGATGCATCCGGGAATAAGTATGCCTTCCCAATATGAAGAAGTAGAAAAGGCCATTACTGATCTGCTCAACGAACCATCGATACCCTTTGGCGAACAGGATGGGAACCTATGCTTTTTCAGTGAAAAATTGCTAGAGATTGAACAGGAACGGGGGCAGATCGCTTTACGGAGCATTGAGATTCGGCGAATCTTCAATGAAGCATTACGGGAGATTTTTAATCCTTTACCGTCTGCCCGATTAAACGGAGCGCTGGCCGTCACTTCAGGTCTAAAGAACAAAAGAGGCTCTGCTCTCGTGAATTTGGACGGAGATGGGCACACCATTCAGACCATTGTTGAGCTGGTTGCGCCCGTAGAGTATGAGACAGCCCGGACCTCGTTGCTCGAAGAGTCTAGGCATCCTACAGCAAAGCATTTCATTTTTTTACTGGGCCGGTCGACGCCGGAGATCGAAGAGCAGACCGGGGAGATATACCGGTCACAAGAGATCAGCCGGATGTACCGTAATGATCCTGTTGAAGAGGTGCGTAAGTATTGCCAGGCGCAGCTGGATAGGGCAAATAAGTTGACAGAGGAGTTACGACGTATTCTTAAGAACTGTCTCTCCGGCGGGTCACTGATCTTCCGGGGACAGGTCACCGCGGTTGAAGGGTTAGACCGGGATCTGCTGGAAGCGTGCAAGAAGCATCTTGCTGCTGTTGCCGGTCAGGTCTTTGACCGTAATACGGAAGCGTCGATAAGGGTTGATACTACCCTGGCGGAGAAGTTTCTCCGCGCCGGCAGTCCAAAGGCGATCAACTCAGCGATTGATCCTTTAGGGCTGGCGCGGATTGAGGGTGGCAAGCCGAGGATAGATGTTGATCACAAGGCCTTAAGGAGTATTTATGATTATCTCGATCAAAATGGAACCGTTGAAGGGAAACAGTTAGTCGAGATTTTTACCGGTCCTCCCTTTGGCTGGGCGCCGGACACCTTGCGATACCTTATTGCCGCCTTGTTCATGGACGGAGAGCTTAAGCTCCGGGTCTCGGGCAGGGATGTGACTGCCAATGGCCAGCAGGCTATTGACGCCTTGAAAAACAACAATTCTTTTAGACCGGTAGGCGTAAGTCTTCGTACAGAGCGTCCGCCATTAGAGATCTTGGATCGAGCCGCCCAACGTTTGACTAAATTAACAGGAGATACTGTCCTTCCATTGGAAGATGAGATCAGCAAAGCGGCAGGAAAGTATCTGACCCGATGCCAGGCGCAACTCGCCTTTTTAGGAGCGAGACTGGATGCAATGGAACTGCCCGGGGCGGAACGTATGCAATCACTAATCAATGATATTGCCGATCTTCTTTCCACCGACGCTTCAGACGCCCCTAAAAGACTCGGTGGCGAGGTCTCTACATTTTACACCAGCCTGGAGTGGGCGGTGGAAGTGGATAGAGAGTTGAAACGAGGATTAGGAGATACGATCAAAGCTCTACAAGAATACCAAAAAGAGATTGAAAGCCTGCCGGATTCTGGAATACCAGGGGAGTTGCGCCGGGATGCTGGAGAAGACTTAGAATATATAAAAGAACGGTTGGCCAAAGAAGACTTTTATAAACACACGCCCGATTTTAATACACGCTTAACAGCGCTGAAGACTCTTGTTCGCAACAAAGTGAGAGAGATGGAGGGCTCTTTGCAAAATACAGTCAAAGAAGCAGTTGTAGACTTGCAACGTTTACCCTGGTGGGATGAGTTGAACCAGGAGGAGCAGATGAACGCGGCTAAGGAATTGGAGAACCTAATCATTGAAGTCCCAGCGGATCTGACTGGTCTAAACCAACTGATTAACCAGGAATATAACCTACATAATTATTTTAGCGGACTAAAAGAAAGAATCATTACGCAAGGGAAACAACGGGAGGCCAATCGTATCCAGCGGATGCGAATTGAGGCGACTAAAGAAGGAAAGACCATTCGTGAGGTAAAGGTTCCTGCCAGGGTCACCACCCTGAAAAAACTTGATGAGCTTATTCGCGTACTATCCAGCTTAAAACAGGAATTATCTTCATGTAGAGAAATAGAGATCAATATCAATTTTGAGGACTGATTGGAGATGGCTTTTGATCAAGACACCCGTAATAAACTACAACGCTTTGTCAGTGATGTCAGGGCTCTTTTAACTGAAGAGTTCACCCGACAGCTGCAAGAAGACTACGGCATGGATCCTGATACCGGTGAAGTCAGTTCCCTAAGCAAACTGGCGCACCTGGATAACGCCAGGCGGGAAACAGCCCGCCTCCTTCGCGAGACTTTAGAGCATTACAAGGCCGCCACCCCTTCCGGGAATAATGGTGAAGTCTTGGACAGAATCGTCCGCGAACAGGCCTTTACCGTTCTCAACCGCTTGTGCGCCGTACGGATGGCGGAAGCGCGGGGGATTATTATTGAGTCGATTGGCGCCGGTTATAATTCTAAAGGTTTTCAACTCTATAGCCGATTGGCTAAAACCGCCTTGGGAGAGATTGGCGAGGCTTATCGCTCTTATCTTTTTAGTGTGTTTGATGAATTTGCTGTGGATCTTCCGGTCCTTTTTGACCGGTATTCACCGCTGGGACGACTCTTCCCGAAACCGGAAAAACTGATCTCAGGCAACCCCACCAGACCGGGACTGATTGAGATGATGAACTCCGAGGAGATCAGCCCGCTGTGGGCGGAAGATGAAACCATCGGATGGATTTATCAGTATTTTAATTCAGCGGAAGAACGCCGGCAGATGCGAAAGGAATCATCAGCCCCCCGAAACAGCCGCGAGCTAGCAGTCAGGAATCAGTTCTTCACTCCTAGGTATGTGGTGGAATTTTTGACTGACAACACCCTTGGCCGGATCTGGTACGAGATGACCAGGGGTGAGACGATTTTGAAAGAAGCCTGTCGCTATCTGGTCAGAAGACCGAAAGAGATCTTTTTGGCGGAAGGAGAAGAGGCGCCTGTAGAGGAAACGCCTAGTGAAGATCTCAGCCAGGAGGAGCTTCTCAACAAGCCGGTTTATATACCCTATCGGCCTATAAAAGATCCGCGCGAGATTCTCTTGCTGGACCCGGCTTGCGGTTCAATGCATTTTGGTTTATACGCCTTTGATCTTTTTGAGCGGATTTATAAGGAAGCCTGGGAGTTGGAAGAAAAACACGGAAAAGACACTCTACGACGTTCCAAGTATTTAAAACCTTTGCAGGAAACGTATTCAGACAGGGATGAATTTTTACGTGATGTGCCAAGGCTGATTATTGAGTATAATATTCACGGTATTGACATTGACCCGCGGGCTGTGCAGATCGCCGGATTGTCACTTTGGCTACGCGCGCAGCGAAGCTGGAAAGAGCAGGAAGTCAACCCTGTAGAGCGTCCGCAGATCCGCCGGTCCAATGTTGTCTGCGCCGAACCGATGCCCGGTGAGGAGGAGTTCCTAGAGGAATTCATCAAGGAGCATTTTACCACCGACCCAGAGCATAAGCTCCTCGGCCAACTTATCCATCGCGTCTTTGACGCTATGAAACTGGCGGGTGAGGCCGGTTCTCTCCTCAAGATCGAGGAGGAAATTAGCGACGTGGTGGCCGAGGCGAAGCGAGAATGGCTTACCAGACCAAAATACATACAAGACCCTCTCTTTATCGGTGTCGCTACTCCTGAGCAACAAGAACTCGGTTTTGATGTTTCGGGAATTAGCGATGAGACGTTTTGGGATGAGGCCGAAGAACGGATCTACGCCGCACTGAAAAAATACGCTGAAAAAGCCGACAATGGCGGTTACCGCCGTCGCCTCTTTTCCGAAGACGCGGCCCGCGGTTTTGCTTTTATTGGCGTTTGCCGCAAGCGTTATGATGCAGTGGTGATGAATCCACCGTTTGGGGAGTTTTCAAAGGCATGGAAAGATCAGGCAAGAGAGGCTTACCCTAATAGCTACAATGATATCCTTGGTGCTTTTGTTGAGTGCTTTCTTGGTCGACTTTATCAACGAGGACGTATTGGTGCAATTACTTCAAGGACGTGTTTCTTCCTAAACAGCTTTAATAAGTGGCGAAGTAAGGTTGTCCTTAAAAATGGCTTCCTAAGGATTTTAGCAGATCTCGGTATAGGAGTAATGGATGATGCCATGGTAGAAGCTGCTGTATATGTAATCGAAAAACCAGACTTAAAACTAACCGAAGCTTTTGATGCACAATTAAGTGTTATATGTTTTAGACTTCTTAAAGAGCATAATAAACAAGCTGCATTAATAGATGCACTTTCTTGGAAAACCATTTCAAATGTATTTGTGGTACATATAATAAATTTTATGTTCACTCCAAATAATGCATTTACATACTGGATAGACCGCTCTACACTCCAAAAGTTATGTGATTATGCTCATCTAGAAGGAAGCTTAGCAACTATACGAGTAGGACTTCAAACAGGAGACGACTGGCGATTTCTTCGGCAGTGGTGGGAAGTAAACGCTAAACTCATTGCTCCGCAAAATTCGGGCGATTACTCGTTACTAAATATTAGCAAAGTAAATCAAATTTTAGAACAGCAGGTGTCCGAAGGATGCGAATGGGTATTTTATTCAAAAACTGATTACGCAGCACCATGGTATTCGCCTTTGTTTCAAATCGTTAATTGGAAAAAAGGCGGATTGCAATTTGAATGCTTTTTAGATTCAGAAGGGAAAACACGTGCTCGAGTGCAGAATCGTGAATTTTACCTACGTCCAGGGTTTAGTTATATGCTTCGGTCTTTCCGGATTGTTCCTTATATAGTTCCTTACGGTGTTATACCGACTGCAGGTCGGGCTCAAGTTTTTCCTATAAATGAAAGCATTGTACCTGCGCTAGTTATATGTGCATCCAACATTGGAAGTGCAGTGGCTCGTTTCAGTGGAGAAATGTTTGCACGTCCAAAATTTCAAGCCAGCATGGTACAATCAATACCTGTAGCATCATTGGGAAAAGAGTTCCTAGCAGAAATATCTCAGTACATAGTAGGAGAAATTAATCAACGCCGGTTAGTATTTCAGGGATATGAACCTTGCATTGAGTTCATTCGTCCGATTTGCTTTGATGGGAAGAGGAACACACTTACTTGGAGGCGCGAAACTCTTTTAGGAGAAGCATTAGAGCGTAAAATTGCTGCTGCTTATGGACTAACTGATTACGAATTGACACAACTTGAGCGAGATATTTTTGAGTCGATTGAAAGCCAATCTAATAGTTCTTTAGATAGTAGTGGAGTTAACGATGACATAGAGAGTTTTGCTATGGTAATTGATGAGAGCCAGTATTCGGAAGCGGAGGGGTTAGTTTCTTATTTTTTTGGTACAATCTTCGGTCGTTGGGATATCCGCTACGCTACAGGCGAAAAACAGGCGCCGGAGTTGCCGAATCCCTTCGCTCCGTTACCGGTTTGTCCGCCCGGGATGTTACAGAACGAACAGGGCTTGCCTATTACAAAGGAAGACGTGGAAAGATTGAAGGAGGAAGGCTGCTGGGACTATCCAATCGAGATTCCCTGGGACGGCATTATCGTGGATGATCCAGACCATCCGCTGGACATCGAGAGACGCGTCCGTGAGGTCATTGAGATCATCTGGAAAGAGCGCGCGGAAGATATCGAACATGAGGCCTGCGAAATACTTGGCGTGAATTCGTTGCGTGAATACTTCAGCAAGCCTACGGGATTTTTTGACGACCATCTGAAGCGCTACTCCAAGAGCCGTCGCCAAGCCCCCATCTACTGGCCGCTTTCTACTGCCTCCGGCGCTTATACGTTGTGGCTGTATTATCACCGTCTCACTGATCAGACCTTATATATCTGTATCAATGACTTTGTTGAGCCAAAGCTGAAACGAGTGATGGAGACAAGTAATGAACTACGTCGGAAAGAGAAACGTAACAGCCAAGAAGAGAAGGAGTTGGAGCGTCTTGAGGATCTGGAAGCGGAGTTAAAGGATTTTCGGGATGAAATATTGCGGGTGGCGAGATTCTGGAAACCGAATCTTAATGACGGGGTGCAAATCACCGCCGCTCCTTTATGGAAACTTTTTAGCTTGACAAGATGGCAAAGTAGACTTAAGGATACTTGGGAGAGACTGGAGAGGAGTGAATATGACTGGGCGCATCTGGCCTACAGTATTTGGCGGGAACGCGTTCTTCGCGTGGCCCAAAAGGATAGAAGCATAGCCATTGCCCATGACCTTGAGGATGAACTCTGGGAAGAGATGGCTAAAGGTGTAAGGAGAAAATGGGTATCGAAAAAGCTCTCGGAAGAAGAAATCCAGAGGATTCTCGAAGAAAAAACCGGCAGGTGATTCGAAAAAACTTTTTCAAGGAGTATCTGTGATGAAGTTTACGGAGTTTGTTAAGAATGAAATAATGTTACCGCGCCTAAGAAATAAAGGGGTTTTGGTGGTCTATGATCCGGATGATCTATATCGGGAGCTTTGTCTGGAACTGGCTTCTGACACATTGATCGTGATTGATGCCAGTGAAAGTAGCATTCTCAGCCGTGAATTGGCTCTAGCCACCTTGAATGAACTGGGCGCGCCCGGCGCAAAGCTGGAAGGGATGATTGTCTATGTGCCCACGGAGAGATTATTGAGGGACAAAGACAAACAGAAGGATCCCTTTGCCATATATGCTGTTTGCGGTGAACTCTTTCCCAATCCGGAGAAAGATAAGGATAAGTATTATGAGCTATGCAAACTTTTCAAGCCTGATTATGTAACAGAGATTAACAAGATCTTTAAAGACAATCCTAAACCGGATTTTTCCGTTATAAACGCCATCGGGGGCGGAGGCGGCTGGCCGAACCTCCAGGCTTTACTGGGCTTAAAATCAGCCCGGGAGATTATCTTTGCCTTACTATCGCCGGATGAAAAGCAAAAGCAATCGCTATGTGAACAAACTACCTGGGCGCCGGAAGTGAAAGAACTATTATGGGCGTGCCTGGGATTAAAACTGGGCGCCAAAAGCCAAAAATGGGAGGAGATCTCGGAAGAACTATGGCGCTATCTATTATTCAGCGAATTCGTCTTTGATTTAAAGGAGGTCCCGGGTTCACTGGCTAATGTTCCCCGGGCAAGAGAAGAAGCCCGCCGCTTGGTAGAGGATCTATGTGATAGCTTACGCAATGACCAGCGCGCCCAGGCTCTTTATATTGAAAAAGCTGAAGCGGTTGAAAAGGCGCTTAACCTCCCAACCCATTGTCAAGAGATTGAGGACTTCGGGGTTCGTGAGACATTTCCTTTTGAGGAAGGGAGTTTTTTCCGTCAAGCGGTTATCGCCTTGAAGCGGAATAATACCGATGAGGTCCGGGATATCCTGAAACAGCGGCGCAATTCGATTTGGACACTTAAGGGAGAAAGTCAGTCACGGTGGAACCTAATCGAGGCGGTTTTGACTCTTTGCCAGGAATGCGATGACAATGAACGTTTATTGCCTAACCATTCCCGTAGTATGGAGCAATTAATCGGCTTCTACCTCCACAATTTACGGGAAGTGGATCGGCGTCAACGGGAATTTGAACAGGCGGCTACCGATTATCTTGATATAGATCAAATCACCAGCGAAGTGATTAAACAAGCCAGGGATCGTTACCGTCGTTTAATGTCAAAAGTCCAGGACCTGTTCCTCGGGCGCCTCGAGAAGACCGGTTGGCCATTAACGGGTTTTTTGTCCAATGCCGATGTATTCGATAAAAAAATCGCCCCTAAGCTACAGCAGAGTGGTTACCGGGTGGCGTTTTTTCTTATAGACGCGCTGCGTTACGAGTTGGGAGTTGAACTGGAAAAACAATTGGCTGATGATGGTCAGGTAAAGGTCCAGGCCGCGCTGGCGCAACTGCCGACCATCACTACGGTAGGGATGGCTAGTCTGTTGCCGGGAGCAGGTTCATCCTTGTCATTGATTAACCAGGATGAGAGTCTTATTCCGGTACTCGGTGAGGCCAGGCTGGTTAATGTGAATCAACGGATGGAGTTTCTGCGGGAAAAATACGGAGAGCGATTTGCGGAGGCGCCCCTTAATCAACTGTTTGTTGCAGGCCAAAAAGATATTCCGGAAACAGTTGATCTGTTGGTTTTGAGAAGCGCTGATATTGACAGTCAACTAGAGACAGCGCCCGAATCGGCTTTTCATGTGATTTACAATACCTTAAAAAAAGTACGGGCAGCAGTCAATAAACTGAAAGACTTAGGGTTTCGGGAAGTGATTATCGGGACGGATCATGGTTTTTGCTTAAATATCCATGCTGAGGCAGGGGATGTCTGTTCAAAACCTCCTGGGGCTTGGATAAACGTTCATGATCGTTTATTACTTGGCAATGGAGAAGGTGATCATTCTAATCTGGTAGTCTCCGCGGAACAATTGGGGATCAGGGGTGATTTTGCTCAGGTAGCCATCCCGCGAAGCCTAACCTCGTATCGCGCTGGAACGTTATATTTCCATGGCGGGGCCTCCCTACAGGAGTGTATTGTTCCAGTTTTAACTGTCCGTATCGAAACAGAACAAGTGGAATTTGGCACGCCTACTATTATTTTGAGTTACAAGTCGGGGGCAAAAAGGATCACCACTCGTGTCCCGGTAGTTGATATCAGATTAGAGGCCGGAGACTTATTTTCCACTGAGGGTAAGTACGAGGTTCTCTTGGAAGCCCATGATCGGAAAGGAAATGTTGTGGGTGAGGCCAAGCCCGGTCGGTTGGTTAACCCAGCCACCGGGACAATAACGCTAAAACCAGGGGATACAGAGCAGATAATCCTGAATATGCAGCATGATTTTGAAGGAAGATTTACCGTCAAGGCTATGGATCCTCTGACCCTGGCTTGTTACTCCCAGATCGATCTAGAAACTGATTATGTGGATGGTGGTTGAAGATGGATGCCTTAGATCAAAAGTTGGTTTCTGTTTTTGAGGGAAGGGTTGTGCGTAAAGACTTGTTACACCGGATAAAAAAAGGGACGAATGTTCCCACGTTTGTCCTGGAGTTTTTACTAGCCCGTTATTGCGCCAGTGACAACCCTGCTGAGATCCAGGCTGGGATGGAGGCAGTATTTGAAACCTTACAGGATAATTATGTCCGGCCCGATGAAGCCAATGCCGCCCAGTCGCTAGTGGCGACAAAAGGTAAAGGTAGGTTTATTGATAAAGTGCACGTGCGGTATGTGGAAAAAGAGAAAAGACATTGGGCGGCTATGGAGAATTTCAACTCGCAGCGGATTGCCATCAGCGAAAAGTTTTATCGAGATAACGAGCGATTACTGGAAGGAGGGCTCTGGGCAGAGGTAACCATAGCCTATAATGACTTAGATCAGGACAATTACGCTTTTTTCGTTGAGGACCTGCGCCCCATTCAATTAAGCAGGTTTGATTTCCAGCGGTATTGTGAAGGAAGGTTGCAGTTTACCCGCGATGAATGGCTGGACATTATCCTGCGTTCTGTTGGCCTGGAACCGTCCAAAATGAATAAACGTTTGAAGTTTCATTATATTGCCAGGCTCGCTCCTTTAGTGGAAGCCAACTATAACTTTATCGAACTGGGACCCCGGGGCACCGGTAAATCGTATTTTTTCAGTGAATTTTCGCCTTATTCCACTTTGATAAGTGGGGGACAAGCCTCGAAGTCTACCTTGTTTTATAACAATGCCCGGAACAAAACAGGCTTGGTGGGCTTTTGGGATACAGTGGCTTTTGACGAAGTCGCGGGGATCAAAATCAAGGACCCGGATACCATGCAGATTATGAAGGATTACATGGCTAACGGACGTTTTTCTCGGGGGGTAGAAGTAATTGCCGACGCTAGTTTGGCTTTTGTCGGGAATATCGATTATTCGATTAAACAGCTTGTTAATTCCACGGACTACGATCTCTTTTTACCGCTGCCGAAAGAATTTGATTTAGCGATTATGGACCGGTTTGCCGCCTATCTGCCCGGCTGGGAAATACCCAAAAACAGCAGTGAGTACCTAACGATGAATTACGGGTTTATCACAGATTATTTGGCGGAAGCCTTTCATTACTTAAGCGGCAAGACTAATAGGTATGAAGAAGTCAGTCAACGTATACGCCTAGGGGAGGCAATAGAAGGCCGAGACGAAAAATCGATAAAAAAGACGGTAAGCGCGTTCCTAAAGACCCTTCATCCGGTAGGGACTCCTGATGATCATGAGTTTGAAGAGTATGTGGAGTATGCTGTTGAACTAAGGCGGCGCGTGAAGGAACAGATGAACAAACGCAAACCGGACGATGAGTTCGCCAATATTAACCTTTCCTATTATACAATCGAGGGTCAAGAGATTATAGTTCATTGCCCAGAGTCCAAAGAAGCGCAGGCGACGCAGGAACCTGTTAGGAAGGGACTTTCTGTTAGTGACACAGATAAAAAGGAGAAGGAAACACAGGAAGAACTCTCCCAAACTATCTCGGTAGACCGGGAGAAAGAAGAAGAGGTCAAAAGTGTTGAAAGTCGCGCCATGACAGCCCCTGAACTAGTGATTGATGATGAGCCTAAAGAACAACACTATACGATCTTTTATAATGATGTGGATTATAGTTACGAAACGATTATTGGTCCCTATCTGAAAGGGGCTAAGAAAATAACAGTGGAAGATCCGTATATTCGTCACCCATATCAGATTCAGAACTTTGTCCGTTTCTGTGAAGCAGTGATTAAGCTGTCGGCTGCACAGTATATCACTTTAATAACGAGTTATGATGAAGACACCAATGTCGACCAGATGAAAGAGAATCTTCAAGAAGTAAAACAAAGCCTGTTGGAATCGGATGTGAAACTGACCATCAGAATCAACAAGAAAATGCACGACAGGGAGATCCGTATTGATAACGGATGGGTGATTAAAATCGGTAGGGGTTTGGATATCTATCAGAAGCCAGAAAGCTGGTTCGCAATCGGCGCCAATGACCTTTCCCTTCGTAAGTGTCTGGAGACAAAGGTGGATGTGTTTAAGGTAGCCCTGAAAAAATCTGACAGTTGAACCTTCCTTGTTTTTGTTGTGGTTTTTGGTTACATTGTTGTAAAAAACAACTCTGTGTAGTTCCAAAAAAGTTCAATGTTCCGGGAAATGTTATATCCCCGAAATCCAATACAGATACTAATAGAGACAATAACTTTTTTCCGTAATATTATACTTTTTCCTAATTTTGCTCGGCAGAAGGAGGGGTTTGATGGGACAAGCAATTAAATATATCAACATAAAGGATTTGGTACTATGGACCGAAAACCCACGTGATCCAATTGATAAGGATGCCTCAGATCAGGATGTTGTGAATAGGGCTTTTAAAGATTACCTGAAAAAATGGACATTGCCTAAATTGGCAAAAGAAATGGGCGAGTATTATGATTTTAGTGAACTTCCTACTGTAGTCTATCACGAGGAAAAACCTGTTGTTTATGATGGGAACAGAAGAATAATTCTTGGTAAGATCAAACATGGGCTTGTTTCCGTTCCTTTTGAAATTAAGAGTGAGTTACCCTATTTCCCGGAAGAAATACCCTGTAATGTTTGTTCGCAAAAAATAGCATTAAATAATATTTACAGGAAACATATTGATACGGGTTCATGGTTACCGCTTGAACGTGACATTTTTCTTCATAAGTTTATGGGACAAGACAAAAGCACGTTTCTTATTTTGGAAGAGGAAACAGGTGTTATTAGTGCAAATCCTCATTTAAACCAACGCTTTGTAAAAGATGAAATTTTTAAAGAGAATATATTAGAGTCCTTAGGCTATTCAATTGAAGATTCGCGATTATATAGTTTGCATAATGAACAAGAAGATCATTTAATATTTTCTGATATCTCACGAAAGGTTAAAGATAAGGTTATAACTACTAGACAACAGAGAGGGAAAGTCATTGAAGTTCTAGACCCTTCGACCCAACAGCTGATTGACCAAAACAAAACAAATGAATCTCGTCATTGTAATTTATTATTTAAAAAAAATGAAAAGGGAAATGATAAAATACAGCAAACAAGACGCACTCAAAAAAAGGAAAAGGAGATTTTTGGGGGAAAGTTATATCTGAGTTTTAGTGGAGTTAGTGATATATACAGAGACATAACAGATTTATATCAATATTATATTAAGAATAAAAAAAGTTTGTCCCAATCATTTCCCTGTATTATTAGAATGTCGTTACGATTATTATGTGAGGCTGCGGCAAAGGATTGTGATTTAGAACTTCATCATTTTCTGAGGAAATATTTTGAAGATGCAAAAAAAAATCTTGATCAAGATACAAAAACTACCTTGGCAAACCAAAATGTTACTAATGATAGCTTGACCCAATTACTACATACCGGGGCTCATAACTATCATTCTTCATCTAATTTGGAGCAAACCATTGCAATGTCGATTATTATTGGGGCAATATTGGAAATAACTCATGGGAAGGAACAGTAGTATGGCTAAATATTATTCACCTCTAAGATACCCAGGTGGGAAAAACTGTATTTTCCCGTTTATGTCCAATTTATTTTACGAAAATCAATTAATTGGGATAAGATATGCGGAACCATATGCAGGTGGTGCAGGATTGGCTCTTAGGTTATTGTTTGAAGGTTATGTAGATGCAATTTATATTAATGATCTTGATCAAGCTATTTATACTTTTTGGAAAATGGTTTTAGAAAGGCCCGATGATTTTTGCGAGTGGATCCAAGATGTTGATGTTTCTATAGCCAACTGGAAAAAATGCAAGGAAATACATAAAAGAGCGCAAACTGTTAGCTCATTTGAATTAGCAAAGGCCACTTTTTTTCTGAACAGAACAAATATCTCAGGGATATTAAAAGGTGGTGTTATCGGTGGTATTGAGCAGAAAGGGAAATATAAGATTAATGCCAGGTTTAATAAAAGCAATCTTATTGACAGGATCCAAAGAATAAAAAGTGTGAGTAACCGTATTTTCGTTTCAAATTATGACGGTATAAGGTTTATAGAAAAACTTGACAAAAGAAAAGAAAAAATATTTATTTATTTAGACCCCCCGTATTATCAAAAAGGCGCAGATCTATATATGAATTTTTATTCGCAGAAAGATCATAGAAAACTTTCAGAAAAGGTTAAACAGTTACGTAATAAATGGATAATTTCATATGATAACAATGAGTTTATTTTAAATTTATATGCTGAAAAGCAAAAGATTACGCATAGACTTTCACAATCCGCATCCAATAGGACTGATGACGAACTATTTATATTTTCTGACAAAATAAGTTATGAGGACTCAGTTAAAGCATTGAAGCATCCTGTTTTTATTTAGGACTTATGTGGTATCTATAATAATAGTGAAAATACTAATCCAATATCTTCTATTTAACTCTGATTAAGGAAAGTAAATTTTGGCACTCCTGCTTGAGGCGGATTATGCTTTCAACAAAAACCTGACCCATATTTAAAATCATGTATTTAGAATAGATGGGATAAAACTTTTAATTTTGAAGGCTTGTTGAATATTCAATACTGAATGAGATTAGGTAACTATATTGAAAGCTTGAATTTGTGTAGGTTAATGATTGAATTTAAGCTTATCAGGTTTGGAGTAAGAAAAATCAAAACTAGGTAAGGAGTGACATTTTGAAGATAGATAGTATTGATATTCATAATTTTCGGTGTTTTAATGATGTCTCTATAAAACTTGGTTCAAAAGTAACTGTTATAGCCGGGCATAATGCAACTGGAAAATCAACTATTCTTGCATTGCTTGGACACTGTGCTGAATTAAAAGTCAAAGCGGGACGTCCAATTTTACAAAAACAGTTTCGTACAGAGTTAAGCGAAATAATTAAGGCGTCCCCGGAATTTGATGAAAGAAGTACGTGCGCATACACGATAAATTTCCGTGGAGAAGATGTGGAAGATGAAAAGGTGGCATTTCGAGTAGGTTGGTGGAATAAAGGGACAAGATTTCGGATGATACCAAGGAAATCACCTAGAAGGGATACAGAGAAAAAGATTGAATGGCCAACACTTTATTTGGGACTAAGCCGACTATATCCTGTTGGTGAGTCTGAGTTAGAACTTAAATCAAGGCATACAATTTCCGATGAAATCATTAAAGATATTTATCATGATTATAAAAGAATACTAAGTCTACGTGATGAGCCGGTTGATCATAAAAAAATCATTCTTAAAGGAACTGCGAAGCAAACGGTAGGTATAAAAACAGAACGTTATGATGCAATAGCAAATTCGGCGGGTCAGGACAATTTGGGTCAAATTCTCCTTGCGGTAATGTCATTTAAGAAATTGAAGGAGGATATGGGGGGGAGCTGGAAAGGTGGGCTCCTGCTAATTGACGAAGTTGATGCAACATTGCATCCAATTGCCCAAAACAGGCTAATGAAGTTTCTTTACAGTTCTGCCAAAAGCCTGGGGATTCAGGTGGTTTGTACAACCCATAGCCTTAGCTTGTTAGAATATGTGTGCGAAAAGACTGCCCACAATAAAATAGAAGAAATGAATAACTATGAATTGGTTTATTTAACAACTCGTAATAAATACCTAGAAGTAATAGATCAGCCTGATTATGATGCTATAAGAAATGACATGCTAGTTATGTCAAACTATTTGCCCAGTAGTAGGAAGATTACTGTTTACCTGGAAGACGATGAGGCAAGATGGGTGTTTTCAAAGTTATGTTTTATTTAGATTACATTTACCTAAAATATGTCTTGGATGGGAGCAATATTTATCTTTGTATGTCCAAGACTATCAGCATTTTAAAGATGCTGTTTTTGTTATCGACGGTGACATAAGTAACAAGGATATTGAAGTTAAACTTGGTGGAACAGATGCTTTAAACATTATAAGATTACCCGGTGATAAATCTCCTGAACAGAGTCTATTTGAATTCCTAATGAATCTTGACGGTCGATCGGACTTGTTTAGGGAGTTGGCTGCAAGCGGAGTTAATAAGCGTTATATTGAAGAAAGAGGTCCCGATAGTTACAATTATCCTGTTCAAAGAGAACGAAATAAGCAATGGTTTAAAGAACATAAAACTATGTTGGAGCAAGTCTACCCCTATTGGGAAAAGGAAAACATTGATATTATTGAATCATTCCGTCAAGATTTCGTGGAAATATTTAACAAAGTTTCACAACGTGCAGCAGTTGGAAAAATAAAATACACTCCTTTAAGTAATGAATAATTTAAGAAAGAAAAAGATGCATGCCAATCACTATGGCACCGCTACGTTAGTGCGCCAAACAAACTGGGTGCTTCTGAGAAGGAGAAAATCCTTATCGGTAAGGTCTAACCAATCCGCCGTGCTCTCAACAAATTGTGTGACATTCACTAAATGTATCTATGAAGCATGGGGACTTGGGAAAGCCGTAATTCGTCGGGAAATCCGCGAAGAAGATAATGAGTGGAAAAAGACAAAGACGCATCTTGAGAACTTGCTAGTAGAGGAGTACCCTTATTTACATGTAGGGAATCGAGTGTTGGCAAAGGGTGATGCGTTTTCTCTTTATGAAGCGACAGAATATGGATGGACAGACGATCCTTATTCACTTCTACCCTTATCTCGTCCCCGATATCCACCTTTACCTAAGAAGGCTTTAAAGAGTTTAATGAAGTTTGATCAAACATATCGTAGATTTCGAAATGATTTTCATAATTTTTTAAAGTTACATGGACTAAGAGAATATAGTTACTATGAGGTTTTTGGGGACCCACAGTATATTGCGAATTGTTCTCGTTTTGGAGGTTTGCTTGAGCACTTACAAATACCTGCAGAAGATATAGAGATAGCATTAGCGGCTATATTGCTCGAAGCGACTTATTTTTTAACAGAAGAAAAAAAACTATTCAATAATTGGTGCTCGATTGGTTTAAATGCCCACTATCCACAACCTATCTTTTGCGGTAAGAATAGGCAATATTCAATATCTGATATAGTGAGTAAATGGTGTTTTTCTGGATATGACAAGAATTCGCCTTGGGTAGACAAATTATTCTCTTATGCAAAAGCGCATCCAGAGGAGTTTGTTGATAGAGCTGAATAGATAATTCGTTCAATATAACTGTAATGAGCTATACATAAATATCAATGTTATACTTTAGTTGTTATTCCACGGCGGGTTCAGAAACGATGATTCATGTTGTTAGCTGTATTTTAAGAACATCATTGAATGGAGTGATAACAATGCCGCTTTTTGTAGTATCGGGAAACACCCTCTCATCTATTGAGCAATGCGCTTTTCCCTCGGAGAAGGCGTTGCAATCACTGATTGAAGCTAATCTAGAGACAGTCTTTAACTGTCGTTTCGTCGCGTCAGAGTTTTCGACTGGTAGTCAACACGCTGGTCGGATTGATACCTTGGCTCTTTCAGAAGACAACAACCCGGTAATAATGGAGTACAAGCGGGTGGAATCATCCGAGTTGATTAACCAAAGCCTGTTTTACCTTCATTGGCTGTGTGATCATCGTGGAGACTTCGAGCTTGCGGTGCAGCGATCTCTTGGTAATGATGTACAAGTTGATTGGTCTGATATTCGAGTTATCTGCATTGCTCCAGACTACAGAAAATATGATATACACGCTGTCCAAGTGATGGGAGCAAACATCGAACTCTGGAAGTATCGTCTATATGCTAATGGTACTCTTCATTTGGAAGAAGTACAACGAGCTTTAGCTCCTGGTTCGGCGCCTTCCACGAATGGAAAAAACCCTATCATGGTGGAGGCAGGAAGAAAGGCAGCAGTGACAAGAGCAACCGGCAGCTACACCTTTGATGAACATATTGAGGGCAAGCCTGGAAGCATTAAAGCCTTGGTCATCGCCTTACAGGACTTTATCCTTTCTTTAGATTCGACCATTGAAGAAGCGCCAAAAAAATACTACATTGCGTACCGCATCTCCCAGAATATCGTCTGTGTTGAGGTTCAAAAGCAACGCGTTCTACTTTACGTTAAACTAAATCCGAAGCAATTGGATTCCCTGCTGGAAAACGCGCGCGATGTATCGGAGATTGGTCACTATGGCACCGGAGATTTGGAGTTATCAGTTCGATCGGAGAACGAGCTTGACCTAGTGAAACCGTACATAGAGATGGCTTATAAAAAAGTGGGCGGATAGAGAAAAACTTATCTTGACAAAGAACGTACGTTTGTTTATGGTAATAATAAGGAATAATGGTAAATGGAGTGAGCTCCATGAGTATAAAATCAAAGATCGAGTGGACAGACGCCACCTGGAATCCGGTTCGGGGTTGTACAATAATAAGTTCTGGATGTGAAAATTGTTATGCGCAGACTTTTGCCGAACGATTTCGGGGAGTACCGAACCACCCATATGAACAAGGTTTTGACTTGCGGCTGGTCCCGGAGAAAATTGCCGAGCCTTTACGGTGGGCCTCGCCCCGTATGATCTTCGTCAATTCCATGAGTGATTTATTTCATGAAAAGGTTCCTGACTGCTTCATAGAACGAGTGGTTGAAACAATGCATCTGGCCGATTGGCATACATATCAGGTTCTGACTAAACGTTCTGTACGGATGATGGAAATGCTGAACCACAGATTGAAGACGTATCAAGATAACCAGCATATTTTGTGGGGTGTGAGTGTCGAAGATAAGAAACATGGTCTTCCCAGAGTAGAGCATTTGCGAAGCATTCCAAAGGTAACTAAGTTTTTATCAATAGAACCTTTATTAGAAGATTTGGGTGAGATAAATCTAAAGGGGATATCATGGGTGATCGTTGGTGGGGAAAGCGGACCTAACGCCCGACCAATGCAGATTGATTGGGTTTTATCAATTAAAGAACAATGCCGCTCCGCAAATATACCCTTCTTCTTTAAGCAATGGGGCGGAGTTCAGAAAAAAAAGAATGGGCGGATGCTAAACGGCCGGACTTACAATGAATTTCCGATAGTAACAATGAATGAACCGGCGCCTTTAGAAACTCGTCTAGGATGGATTGAACAATTAGAATCTATTTAAGAGGGTGAAAAGGGATGAATGGGGAAAATATAAGGGGCGTGAACAAAGCTGTGTTAAGCACCATGTACTAAAACATTACTTACAAAGCCTCACGTATAAACTGGCTTTAGGTTTAAAAAGACCTAAACTAGTTCTGACTTATATCGATGGTTTTTCAGGACCATGGAAATCCAGCGCTGAGGATTTGTCTGATACCTCTTTTCAAATAGCCATAAGTGAATTGAGAAAAGTACGGGATGATTTAAGTGACCGGAAAAATCTCATATTGCGTTGTTTATTTCTAGAAAAAGATAATGAAGCGTTCCTTATGCTAAAAGAATATGCAAGTACAATTAAGGACATTCAAATTAAGCTCATACATGGTAGCTTTGAGGACAACATTCCGGAAGTAGTGCAATTTGCCAAAGCAGACAATAACATGTTTACCTTTACTTTTATCAATCCTACCGGGTGGAAAGGGTTTGGGATGAACAATATCAGGCCTTTATTAGAGTTGCCATTTTCGGAAGTGTTGATTAATTTTATGACGGATTTTATTATACGTTTTATTGATGATGAACGCCAAGAGATCAAGAATACCTTTATAGATTTATTTGGCACAGATAAAGTACAAGACCAATGGAAAGAGTTAACGGGTAAAGAAAGAGAAACTGCTATCGTTGAAGCGTATCGCCAGTGCCTGAAGGAAGAAGGGCGTTATAGATATGTTGCTGATGCAGTAATTTTAAATCCATATAAAGATAGAACTCACTATAATCTAATATACGGAACTCGAAAACTTACTGGGCTTCTTGCCTTCCGCGAAGTTGAAAGAAAGGCCATGCTGGAGCAGGATAAAATCAGGTGTTTGGCTCAGCAGAACAGGCGAATTGAAACAAATGGGCAGCTAGGATTATTCGATATTGAGGAAATAGCAAAAAGTAACAGTTATTTTACGGAATTGAGAAATGGGTATCTAGGAACTGTAAAGCCTGAGATGAGAAAATATCTTGCCGCTAAAAAACGTGTAGAATATGATTCTATATTGATCTTTCTAGAAAGACCTATGATTTACGAACCTGACATTAAAGCATGGCTATCTGAATGGAGAAAATCAGGCCTAATAAAAATAGAGGGTTTAGGATCGAGAGAACGGGTGCCTAGAATAAAGAAGAATCATTTTATAATTTGGACTGGGCATGTAGAGCAAAGTTTTTAAGAAAGGTGGATAATAAAATGAGTTATTTAGCCAAGGATAGTTTAGCAATCGCCCTCCTCTGTTCTAACCTAGGCTTGAGTTTGAAGGATCCGGTTTTTGATAAACCTTATACTTTACAATAGTGGAATAAATTAGCTGCTTTCCAGGCTGTGAAGTATATTGTTTTTAAATAGATAATATTAATGTGCTTAAGCCGCATACCAATTATCATTACTATTTGTACTTCTAGCGGTAGCGGTGAGAGGAGGTTGTTGGAATGTCTGGTAAATTAGAAAAAATAAGAAGATCTTATAGATTATTTACTAAACTAGAAAAAACCTCTGAAAAAGTAAATATTAATGATATTGCAAAGGCAACAGGTTGGGCAAAAAGCACAGTAAAAACGTACATAACAAAGAAATGGGATAAGTTCTTAAAAAAGGCCAGTTCAACAGAGTATGTTGTAGAAGGCGTATCCACCTTTAATGAAGAGGAATATATACGTATGATGTCCCAAAAGGATAGCATTAGTAATGAGCCACTAAAGCCAGATTTACCTATAGAAGTAGAACGCTTAATTGTTAAAGCTAGAGAGGCAGCAATATTAGCTTTAGATATTTATAATAGACCCGCAACAATTTTTCGAACAGAAGGTTTTTCTGTAATGATGGTTATAGCGTGGACTGCTTTATTTCATGCCATATTTGAAAGTAGAAATCTAAAATATTTTTATCATGAAGCAAATGGAAGGATTACTAAAATTGATGGTGATAAAAAAGCCTGGGAACTAAGTAAGTGTGTTTCTGTTTATTATGGAAATTCTAATAACCCCATAAGAGCAAATTTGGAATTTTTTGTTGGATTACGTAATAAAATCGAACATCGTTATGTGCCTGCTCTTGATCCGCATGTGGCAGGTGAATGTCAATCGTTGTTGCTTAACTTTGATGAATTACTTGTTGACAAGTTCGGAGATTATTATGCACTAAGGGAATATTTGACAGTTCCCCTTCAAACAACTAATTTAAGAGCAGAAAGTCAAGTTGCTGCCATGCGAAAATTCCAAGGCAAACAATATGATGAGTTAAAAGATTATATTGATTCATTTAGAGCGAATTTATCCGATTCAATTTATGAAGACCCTAAATTTAGTTTTCGGGTATTTTTAGTTCCCAAAGTCGGAAACCACGCAACTTCATCCGATATCGCCTTCGAATTTGTAAAATATGACCCGGAAAATGTGGAAGAAATTGAGGCTTTATCGAAACAAATCACACTAATTAGGGAAAAGGGTATTCCGGTGGCAAATCAAGGCAAGTATAAACCGAAAGTAGTTTCTCAGATAGTTTCTGAAAAACTTGGTCGTCCATTTAGCGTTCCTCATCATACTAACGCTTGGAAATATTATAAAATAAGGAAATCTGGGGAAATGCCTGAAGAATGCAAAACTGATTATTGCCAATTTGATATAGCCCACCGAGATTATATATATACTGATAAATGGATAGAGTTCCTTGTGAGGAAGTTATCAGATGAAGCAGAATACATTAAAATCACTTCTTATAGGTGGTAGGGGGTGTATACTTGAGTAACAACAACTTATCAATAAGAAATTGGTTAAAAAACAACGGTTATGAAGATGTTTTAAAGCTTATTGATGAAACTATGCTAGAATGGCAAATAAGAGGAGTAAAAACTAGGCGTAATTGGTGGGATGTTCTTTCGGGAGATAAACAAGGAAGGCCTCGAAAAATTCATGGCAAAGAATTTCCGGTTTTAAAGGGGGCACAAATTAGAAAAGGAATGAAAATATCTATTTATGCAATATGTCGGAATGATAAAGAAGAAATTCCTGAAAAATGGAATTATGGACGTTGGAAGAATAACTGAATCGATATATGGTTTAGCACTTATGAATGAGTTGTTATTCTAACACAGATTGTCGAGGTTTAGAGGAATGTACTGGAGCTTTCTCCCCATAACCAACGAGAATTACCGTTTCATATTAAGGGAGGCCAATATTGATGACTGTTATTTTATCGATTAAATTGGAATATGCCAAGAAAATTTTCAAGGGAGAAATATTAGGTGATTACCGAGATGGCCAATTAGTGAGGTGTAAAAATGCTAAAAAATGAACTAGTTGCGCCAGTGGTAAAATGGGTTGGTGGAAAGCGGCAAATTATCAATGAGATTATGAAACATGTTCCCGTGTCTTTTACCACATATTACGAGCCTTTTTTGGGGGGCGGAGCACTACTGTTTGAACTCCAACCCCAAAAAGCGGTTGTGAATGATATAAATCATGAACTAATTAATCTTTATGAGGTTA
>ENA-UOOR01001606-UOOR01001606.1-fermentation-metagenome-genome-assembly--contig:-NODE-1606-length-25919-cov-4.597587_pt1 | contig 25919 bp, 25 predicted proteins | sample MGYA00245780_ERZ724029 | MGnify/ENA primary metagenome ERZ724029 (study PRJEB28704, sample SAMN03018315) | fermentation metagenome | biome: anthropogenic terrestrial biome; feature: soil; material... | reverse complement strand
AATTAATTAAGAAAAAAGCTCCGTGCATAAGCACGGGGCTTTTTTCTTGGGAAGCTGCCGGAAGTTCACCGGCGCGAAGTGCGACAGGAACATGTCGCGGGAAGCGGTCGCGAAGCGATCGTAGGTGCGTTGAATTGCGGCGAAGGTCATGCCGCAATTCAACGCACCTGCCCTTTTGGTTCTCACAACTGCTCGCCTATTGCTTGCCTACGCTTGCCAACCGCTTTTCACAAACCGATCAGCTATGCTCAGCCATTGCTCAGCCGCATTTTGCCATGATACTCACCTGAGTCTGTTGTTGAAAGAGAAACAATGTTAAAATGTAACACTGTAGGCGATAAGTTAATTTATATTCCGTCCTGACGGCAGGTGAGAAGCGAATGAACTACCAATATTGGGCAAAGGCAGCCAACGGCAAGTCTGTCAGGGGCAGAAAGTCTGCTGAAAATGAGGAAGAGCTTCTCGAATGGATAAGGGATAAGGGATGGGTCCCCATTAATATCGTCAGAACTTATGAAACTGTTGCCAGGATCGGAGATTCTTTTGGGAAGAATGTCGACTGGAAAGAGGTCTTTGACCTTTCTCCAAAGGTAAAACTGAGGGACAAGGCGATATTCATAAGGCAGCTTTCTACTATGATCGCCGCGGGCGTGCCTATCGGCGGGGCTTTGCAGATACTTATCGAACAGACCAGCCAGAAGCGCCTCAAGCGTGTCATCAGGAAGATTTATACACGGGTAAGTTCAGGATCGACACTGAGCTCGGCGATCGCCGAACACCCCAAATTTTTTGACGTTCTCATATCCTCCCTGATAAAGTCGGGGGAGGAGTCAGGAACCCTGGACAGTACCCTCTCGCAGCTCGCGACTTTCATAGAGGATCAGGAGATCCTCAAGAAAAAGATCATCTCTGCCATGACATACCCGGCCGTCGTTATAACCATCGCGGTCTTTGTTCTCGGAATCATGGTCGTTGTGGTCATTCCCCAGTTCCAGAAAGCCTTTTCCAGCATGAATGTTGAGCTGCCCAAGCTGACCAGAATGATATTCGAATTCGGGACCTGGGCCCAGAACAACTGGTACTACGCCCTTGGGGTGATCGCATTTATTGTGATACTCATAAACTTCCTGCGGAAGGTCCCCGGGCTGAGGATATACATCGACACTGGGATCCTCAAGGTGCCTGTATTCGGCGACATACTATACAAAGCATCCCTTTCAAGGTCGTTCAGGACGATGTCGGCTCTTCTGAGGTCCGGCGTCCCGGTTCTCAAGGCTCTTGAAATGGCGGGGGAGGTCGCATCTAACAGCAAGATCCACAGTAATTTCCTGATGATGCGCGATGCTGCTGCAATGGGAGCCCCGATGAACATAGTTGTCAAGGACAGAAAGCTCTTCCCGCCGATGATCGCACATATGATCGCGGTCGGGGAGGAGACTGGACGTACCGATGAGATGCTGCAGAAGATCTCAGACTGGTATGACAACGAGCTGTCGGAGAAGATCAAGCGCCTCAGCTCGGTGCTGGAACCGATAATGGTCGTCCTGGTAGGTATAATCGTCGGTTTCATGGTCCTTGCCATATTCCTCCCGATAATTTCCGCGATACAGCAGTTTATGTAACGCAAGCGCGGCCTATCGTCTGCCGAACCATAATAAAATCAGGCACAAGGCTGATCTGCGCATGCCCGCCGACCAACGGAGCCCGAAGGGCATAATTAATTGTCAATAGGAAAAATATATCTGAAATCAAAATCATTATTCAATAAGGCAAATTGGTCTTGACAAACTATACCAATGGTGAAAAAATACAGTTTCAGTAAAGATAAATTTTAGTGCTTGCTGTTTTTTAGCCTTTGATCCTGTTTTATACCGTCTTTCTTATTATTGATAATTTTTTATATTAAGGGGGGAATCAAAGAAACAACCTTTCTTTAAATATTAAAGGGGAACCGGGGGCGCCCGGTTCGGTAGGGTGGGGCAAGCGCAAATTGTTTGTGGATGGAATATAAAATTTCGAATTTGGATGAGAGAAGGAGATAAGTTTATGAAAAAGATGCTTAAGAGAAAGTCAAAGGGTTTCACACTGGTAGAACTTCTGATCGTGATCATCATCATCGGTATCCTTGCCGGAATGATGATGCTTTCAACAGGCGGAGCTACAGCCAAGGCAGAGGCTACTAAGATCCTTGCCGACATGCGTAACATAAAGGCAGCAGCAATAATGTATTATGCAGACAATGGCGAATGGCCTAATGATACAACTGCAGACAGTTTAGATAAATATTTAGATACTGACATGGCTTCTACAAGCTATGACTTAACAGCATCTGGTGATGTTAGGGTAAATGTTGATCAGACAAAAGATGATCTTATCTCTGCACTTGACAAAATGGATGATATTTTAAGCAAAGATAGTACTGGATATGTAATGACAGTTAAATAGCATTATTTATCTTTTAAAAAGGCCCGCACGACATTTTGTGCGGGCCTTTTTGTATACTTTAGTATACTAATTTTTATATGAATGTATGTAAAAGCTACTTAATTGAATTATGTATACGAAAGTATACTCAGATTACAAAATCCTTGATAAATATTTTATGTACAGTATTCACTTTTAAATCTATAATCACTACAAAAAAGGCTGTTGTAATCAAACTTTCTGGGTTATAATGTCACTGGAAATCTTGCCCTTTTGCTTTCCTTTGCTTTTTATTATGATCTTTATTTGCCGAAAAGGGGAAATATATGGCTTTATTCGGGCTTGGAAAACAAAAGAAAAAACGAGCGGGGCTCTTTATCGACAGGGGATATTTCAGGTATCTCGCAGTTGTTGGTCTGCCCGGAAGTATTGTCGTGGCCGATTCCTTTGCGGGGGAGCTCCCGGAAGATGCGACTCAGGGCGGAGACCCCTTTGCAAACAACGGGATGTACCTTTTTCAGGTCATGAACGAGGTACTCCATGCCGTGGGCACTATAGACGTGCCTGTGCGGCTCTCTCTTCCCACTACCGACTCCCTGCTGAGGGTGGTCAATTTCCCCGGAATGTCCCTCTACGAGGCAAAGCTTGCATTCAGGTATGAATTCGAAAACTACTTTCCCTTCCCTATTGAAGAGGGGATATTTGACCTTGCCGAGATATTCTATCCTCTTCAGAACGGCACTGAGGAACCCAGGTACCTTGTCGGAGCGGCAAGAAAGACCCTTATCGAAAACATAACTAAGGCCGCCAAGGCAAACGGGATCGAGATAACCGCGATCGAACCCGCACAGGTGGCCCTTGAGCGGGCAGTGACCCCCATAACCCCGGTCTCTGACGCATCGGTATATATATATGCGGGAAAGACCCGTTCCGTCTTAATATTCTCATGGAAGGGCAACGGGATCTTCTACCGCACTATGTCAATAGGTTTTACCGGGATTTCCTTCGTTGATGAATCTTTCAACGAACAGCTCAGCGCGGAGTTCAACGCATTTGCGAGGGAGGTCCACTCTTCCCTGCAGTTCGCCCTTTCCCAGATAAGGGGATTCAAGCCGGACATGTTCTTTCTCTTTGGTCCCGGGGCAACTCAGGATCTCTGCGAATTCCTCAAGGAATCTCTCTCCATACCTGAAATAATGGTCTCCGACCCTATTTCGATCCACGGCCTCGATTTTGACAGCAGCGCCGGTTCGTGGGACATCCCTATAGGACTTGCGCTGAGGTAGCGGCCATGGTCGTTAAACTGGATCTGAGGCTTCCGGGAAAAGAGACCAGGGAAGAGCGCGAATCGGGCCTTAAACACCTGCTGCTCTTCGCAGCCGTGTTCCTCTTTGCGATCGCCTCCACCCTGGTTTTTATGATCGGAGGGTGGCAGCTCTACTCCCTCAGGAGCCAGAGGCTTGAACTCAATGAGGGAGTCCTCTCCAATACAGAGAAGATCGCCATAATGGACAAGGAACTTGGAAGGATAACCGGGGAGATGACAAAGCTCGAGTCAACGCTCGACTATCTGCTCTCAGACATCCCGTCTGTCGAACTATTGACTTCCCTTGCAAGGATAATACCTGCGGATATCAATGTGGAGTTCCTCTCTCTGACTTCATCGAGGCTTACCCTTTCAGGTACCGGCAAAAACGAGGAACAGATACTTCTGTTCGCAAATGACCTGAATGAAGCACACTTTGCCAAAGGTGTTTCCGTTCCGGTGATCAGTCCCGGCACAAGAAACGGGGTAAGCGTCAGAACGTTCAAACTCGAATGCACTCTCCTGCCCCTTGATCAGATCATAGCCGCAGGGCGCCTGACAGAGATCAAAAAGACGGACAGCGGCAAAGAGGAAGAGACGTTATGACCAGGGTCGATTTTGAAGATCTTACAAAAAAACAGATCGCGGTCGCTGTACTGGCTGTCGTTGTGATCATGACCGTACAGATCTACTTTATTAGGCACATAAGAAACACAAGGGCGGGAATCGAAGAAGCTGTGAGGGAGAACCAGCTTACAGAAAGGATCTTTAAGGCAAAGACAGACGCAGTTTCGAGATATAAGACAGGCTTCAACATAGACAACGCATCCGCGCCTACAGAAGTCGAATCAGCGACCAGGTTCTACTCCGTTCTGATAAATCTTCTGCAGATGACCGGTTTTGAAGACGCAGTCGTTGTGAAGGTGAATGAGAGCAAAGATGCGGTAAGCTTCAAGGTGAGCGGGGAAGCGGCGTATTTCTCGCTGCTGGATCTGTTTTCCTCTTTCAGGCAAAGCTCCCATTTGATGAGAGTGCTGAACCTCGAGCTGACAGGACTGACGGACGGTTATGTTTCCTACTCCTATACGATAGAATGCAGGATAGCATCTGTTTCCGAACCGCCTAAAACTGAGAAGCAGAATAACTGAAGAGGCTGATCACGATGGATCTATCTTTGATCAAGACAAAACTGAACAGGTCAAAATTTTTTTCAAGCATAAGGATCCCTGTCTCTCCCGAAGAAAAGAAGGAGCTTTTGCATTTCCTTTTGCTCTTTCTCCTTTTTTCGGCGGCGGCAGTTACAAGCGTGGGAAACTTTTGGTGGCTCAATACTTCAAAGGATGAGGTGAATATCAGACAGATGCCGCAAATGCCTGCAGGAAGCGAAATAAACGCAAGGCTGAGCGCATTTGCACGAAAATATGACGTATTCATGAAATACCGTAATGATAGCAGACAACTTGTGGAATTAGCTGAAGCAGTTGGCAGATATCCTGTAGCGTTACTGCCCAAGCCAGTTGCGCAGGAGTTTGCGGTCCCTGAGTTTGCACCGCAGGTAAGGATAAAGGCACTGGTAGTTATGGGCAACGGTGGAGTGGCGACACTGGATATTGAGAACGAAGCACCGGGCTTGATAGTAAGAGAGGGTACCACGTTCGGCGGAGGAAAGGGTAAAATAACAGCTATAGATCCCAAAGGGGTGAGTTGGACATGGGCAAACAAAAAATATCGCACAGACCTGTAAGGGCACTTTTACTGACGCTTGCTCTTCCGGTCATGTCGGCGGCACTTTTCCTGACGTTTTTCTTCGTCAGCCCTGCCGGAGCTGTAACAACTACAGCAAGATCGGGAGAACTCACCTCTATAATCGAAGGGATGAATGTAAAACAGGTAGGGAGCACTCAGGTAATGCTGGAACTCAGGGGCACTTCGATGAGCCTGCCTGTGCAGGGACCGACTACAGGCAGCGCAATAACACTCATATGGAGAGACATCCGTTTTCCCAGAAATACAGACAAGAAGGACTGGTGGGACGAATACGGATGGGATGTGCTCAGAATAAAGGAGAAAGAGAGCGAAGAGTGGTATCAGGATTATGAATACAACCTTGTCCAGAGGATCAGAGTAGTATCAAATGATCAGCAGGGACTTACGATGAGCGTTGTGGGTGAAAAACCTCTCGTGCTCAAAAAAATTGCCGGAATGCCGGGAGCAGACAGGATCATGCTGACTCTGGAAACTGTAACAGATATCGTTCCGCCGGCGCCGCCCAAGCCCCGTGCCCCTGTCCAGGGAGATCCCCTCGGCATGTATTCGCCCGTGACGCTTGAACTGAGGGACATCTCCGTCAGGGAGGTCTTCCGGATGCTTGCTGACCTTCACAAGCTGAATCTGGTCATTGACAGTTCTGTGCCTGACAACCTCATGACATTCTCATTCAGGAATGCAAAGTTCAGCGAAGTATTTGCATATATGCTCAGGATGAACGACCTGACGTACGCCCTGATGGGCAACACTCTGGTCGTAGGTACCGCTGAGAGCATCGGAAAGACGCTGGGAAAGAACATAACAAAAGAATATAAGGTCGCATACGGAGATATCACAAAGTTGCCGGCGATAATAATGGGGCTTGTGACTCTCCCCAAACCTCCCGTTGTTGATGAACGGCTGAGGGCCCTCTATGTTACCGGCACTGCGGAACAGCATATAGAAGTTGAATCGCTGATGAACAGGATAGATCACCCCGGAAAACAGGTGATGCTCGAAGCCAGGCTGATAGAGATCAACGACGGGGCCCAGCAGGAGATCGAGACTCTCATTTCCTCTGTCTACAAAGGCTGGCTCTTCACATATGGGGCACAGGGGCTGACATCTGAGTACACGTACGCTAATGACCTTGTGAAAATCAAACCTAACGTTAACCCTACAGGTACGACTACACAGGGCGAGATGCCTATCTTAGGAACTGACTCGACGATGCCTGTAAACGTAGTCGACCCTACTATGAAAATGCTGGATGCGGGACTGAGAGCGATGGAGTCGGACAACAAGGGCAAGATCCTTGCCAATCCTTCCGTGGTAGCGCTTGACGGACAGAAGGCTTCAATAAAACTGACCCATAACTACCTCTACCAGTCAGGACTTGACGAAAGCGGCAATCCCGAGTTCACTGAGCAGGAAACCGGTCCTACTCTGGATATCACTCCGACCATTGGAAGGGACGGTTTTGTAACGCTGAAGCTGAAGATATCCACCGGAGAGATCGTTCAGTTCAGGGACAGCGGCATTTCAGAGGTCCCTGAAACTACCAAGCGCGAAGTGGACACTCAAATAAGAGTCAGGAACGGTGAGCTTTTTGTCATAGGGGGCCTTTATCAGGAAAATAAGACCAAGGGAGTGACAAGAGTCCCGATCCTTGGTTATATACCCCTGATCGGAGAACTTTTTAAAAGCAAAACTGACAAGCACTCCAAGTCTGAAATGGCCTTTATCGTAATGCCGCATATATTGGATGTGCCTACAGGGTCTGCCGAGATCTTCGACATGCCCGGCAAGAGCCTGATACAGTAACAAAGGTCAAGACTGACCGATGAACTGAATATCTCTTTCGGAACGGGGGAGAGCCATGAAACCGATAAGGACACTTAAGCTTGGAGAACTTCTTGTAAACGCGGGGGCGATATCACCCGCCAACCTTCAGGCTGCACTTGGCGAGCAGAAGGTCTCCCACATGCGTCTTGGGGAAGTGCTTATCAAAAACGGCTATCTCACAGAGATGCACCTTGCCGAGGCACTGAGCGCACAGCTTGACATACCCTTTATCTCGCTGGTGAAAGAGAGGCCCAACCAGAATGCCCTCTCTATGATCCCTGAAAACGTTGCCGCAAGGCTCAACGTCATACCGCTCTCCCTCACATACGACGGCAGGATCACTGTAGCTATGTCCGATCCCATGGACACCCTCGCTATAGATGAGATAAACATGCTCACCAACAGGGAAGTTGACATCAGGATCGCTACCGCAAGCGACATAAACAAGGCCCTCTCGACATACTACAGGGTCCAGTCCAGCGTGGAAGATGCCGTACAGGACGTCATGAAGCAGACAGCGAGCATTTCAGGAACGACGCCGATCATGCCCCAGATGGCGCCTCAGGACATCGCTACCGTCAACACGGAAGATGCCCCCGTTGTACGCCTTGTAAACAGCATACTTGAACAGTCAGTCAAGGAGAAGGCCTCCGACATACATATCGAGCCGACTGATTCAATTACAAACGTAAGGATGAGGATCGACGGTACGCTGTTTTTGACGACGGAGATCCCGAAGAACCTACATGCCCCGCTGATCGCGAGGATCAAGATACTCTCGGGGATGGACATAGCTGAAAAGAGACGCCCCCAGGACGGAAGGATACTTATCAAAGTCGGCGGCAAAAAGATGGACATGCGTGTATCGACCCTTCCTTCGATCTTCGGGGAAAAGGCGGTGCTTCGTCTCCTCGACCAGGACAACGAACACATCGGTATAGAGAAACTGGGTTTTGAACATGACCAGGCTGAAAAGCTGAGGCAGGTAATAACTGCCCCGCACGGGATCATACTTGTAACTGGGCCTACGGGAAGCGGCAAATCGACCACTCTCTATTCTCTCCTTGAACTTATCAACAAGCCTGAAGTGAACATTATTACGATAGAAGATCCTGTTGAATACACGATACCCGGACTCACGCAGGTCCAGATAAACGAAAAGATCGACGTTACCTTCGGCAGCGCTCTGAGGTCGATACTGAGACAGGACCCGGACAAGCTGATGGTGGGTGAAATAAGGGACCAGGAGACGGCGCACCTTGCCGTGAGGGTCGCACTTACGGGGCACCTTGTGCTGAGCACGCTCCACACCAATGACGCGCCGGCATCTATCAACAGGCTGGTGGACATGGGGATCCCCAATTTCCTGATAGCCTCTTCGATCCGGTGCATAGTGGCCCAGAGGCTTGTAAGGAAGCTGTGCCCGAACTGCAAAAAAGAGATGAACGTCACCCAGGAGATGGCCAAAGAGATAAAGATGCCGGAAGGGGCAAAGATATACGCCCCGGTAGGCTGCGCTTCATGCCGGTTCACAGGATACAGCGGAAGGACAGTAATCGGAGAAATAATGGTTATCGACACAGAACTCAGAGATATGATAAACAACGCAAGGCCGCAGCATGAGATAAAGGACTACGCCGTGAACAACGGCATGGAGACCCTGCGCGATATAGCGAGGAAAAAGGTGCTCGACGGCACTATCAGCGTGGAAGAGATGCTTATAACAACGATGTTCGACTGACATCAGACCGGAGGCTGTGTAATTTGGCTATTTTTGACATAAATAATCTTCTGCTTGATGGTGTAATGAGCAGTGCAAGCGACATCCACATATGTTCGGGAGCAAAACCTGCATTAAGGATAAACGGAGTCCTGGTGAGGCGCCCATATTCCGATTCTGTAACTTCGGCAGACATGGACAATGTAATGAACACCCTGCTTTCCCCGGACCAGCTCCAGAAGTTCAAGGACGAGAGAGAGTTCGACTTCAGCTTCAACTTCTCAAGCGGACCTGACTTCAACCAGCGCTTCAGAGGGAACTTTTCTTATGAGCGCGGCAATCCTGTCCTTGCACTAAGGATAATAACCCCGATCATCAGGACGGTGAAACAGTTGATGCTTCCTGATGAAGTGAGGAACATCGCACACAAAAACAACGGCCTCTTCATAGTCACGGGACCTACGGGCTCGGGAAAATCAACGACACTGGCGGCCGTCATCCAGGAGATAAACCTTACCCGCCCGGCCCACATAATCACGATAGAAGACCCCATTGAATACATATACAACTCTGCCGAATCGATGATCCACCAGCGTGAGGTGGGAAGCGATACAAAGAGCTTCTCGGAGGCATTGAGGAGGGCGATGAGACAGGACCCGGACGTTATCATGATCGGTGAGCTCCGGGACCTTGAAACGATCTCCGCAGCTGTAACCGCAGCTGAAACGGGACATCTCGTGCTGACTACGCTTCACACACCGGATGCTCCCCAGAGCATCGACAGGATAATCGACGTTTTCCCCCCGGGACAGCAGCAGCAGATCAGGATACAGCTCTCTTCCATCCTCATCGGGATACTCTCGCAGCAGCTTGTGCCCCTTGTGACGGAGACAGGCAGGATGGTCGCCACAGAGCTTCTTGTAGCAAACAATGCGGTCAAGAACTACATCAGGGAGGCCAAGACCTCTCAGATAAAGAATGCGATACAGACAGGTTCGGCGCTTGGCATGCACACCATGGACCAGGATCTTGCGAGGATGTATCGGGAAGGTCTCATAAGCAGAAAAAATGCTATTGCTTATGCTTATGATATAAAAGATCTGGAAAGATTTATGGGAGATTGACTTCAAATAAGGGAAGTATCCTTGCGGGGGCTCTGGCGGCATGTTTTATAGCCGCCATAGCTTCTTTTTGTATCGCTGCGACACTCCGGAGCAGCGTTATGATTTTTACTTCCGCAAAAGAATGCCTTGAGATCGAAAGTACCAGGAGATCGGTTTTGTCCACGCTCTATTCTGGCAGTATCCCAAACAGTTCTGACTACCATAATGTCCATGTGGTTTTTGAAGGACTCTCTTCCGACGATAAACTCATTATCATACGCATAGAAAAAGACGGCTTCCTGAAAGTGAGGAGATCATATGTGGTATGGCCAAAGGAGGAGTGGCAGCAGTAGGGGATTCTCCCTGCCGGAAATACTCGTAGGCATTACATTGATGCTTATGATCACATTCCCGCTGCTCCCGGCCTTGAAGGCCTCAGCAGACAAAACAGTTTCATATTTCGATTACATGAGGGCGCATGTCAGAACATCAAGGACAAAAGCGATCCTCAAATCGCCTGTTTTTTATTGCGGCCTCGGGATGCCGGTCAGCCCTTCGAAATATAAGCGATCATTCGGCAGCCAGAAATTCGACCCCTTCAGATGGGAGGGACCGATCGGCGTCTGCAAGGGACCAAGCGGACTCGATAAGAGTGAACTGAGGATATCATACTCGAGAAAAGGCAGCACAAAAGCAGCAGATGCTGTTGAGAGCAATCTCGATGAAGCCAGGTTCATGCTTCATAAATTTCCTGAACCCAATGAACTCGGGGAGAGCTTCTCGGACAACTCTCCCGACATAAGGAACTGGGTCTTTTTTCCATCCTCTGTCCCGCCGGCAACTCCATTCTGTGTGACCGGTCTCAGTGGGAAGGAAATTACCGTGAAGAACAGCATGGATGCCTCTTTCAGCATCTGCAGGGGCGACAGGGTACACCACCTGAGGGCATTGAGGGTGTATGTCCTGAACGACTGCCTCTATACCAAGGATTTCAGGTCTCCCGGCGATCAGCCGCGAGTACCGGGCATAATGGACATCCGATTTGATGTTGATGTGCCGAAGAAGACCGTCGCTGTATATATACTTGCGAGGGGAGACAAGCTTTACGACTCCCCACAGGAAATTTCAGGAAAAGAGAAATGGCCGGAAGAATATATTGGGTACTGGATCGAAAGAGGATCCAGGTACAGGCTTTTCGCCTCTAAAACAGTCTGGCATCTTCCAAACCTTAAGGAATACGAACTCTTATGCGAATGAAAAATTTCAGGAAAAAAGGTACGATCTTAGTCTCGTTGCTCGCATACAGCTGTATGGGAATGACGATAGTCCTCTCCCTTCTCGCAGTATCATGCAGGTATTCTGCTTCCGCCAAATGGGAAGAACAGCTTCTGAAGAGGGAAAACGCAGCACTGCAGGCTGAAGCTCTCATGAGGAGCTGGTTCAGGGTCTCTGCAGAAGGCGGAAAGATCGCAGCCCCGTCAGAATTTACACTGGACGTAGAACCTCTTGACGATCCATACCTGGAGATACCCGACGGGATCCTGAACGTGCTGAACGGTAAAGAGAAAGATGTTACCGTTCAGGCCGAGATAATCGATCAGAATTACAGCGACTCATTTTTACCGGAAGCGGAAAGGCTGGAGATCCCAAGGGGGACTCCAGCGAAATTGCTGCTGATGAAGGACGGAGCGAGTCCGGACGTATGCATTGCCAAAAGGTACTGCATACGCATAAAGGCGCTCCATCGAACTCTGGAGGAGACCCCGCTTGTCCTTACGGAAAGTGTTGTCGTTATATGCGGATCTGCCGGAGATCTGCACGCGATAACGTTGTACACAAACAAACAATAGCGGATAAAGACAAACTGCCTTTTTTTATGCTATGATAATGCGGCGTATCCATGATGGATGAGTACGCAAGATGTTTTGTGAAAGAGTACGGGGAGGTTTTTCAATGGCACAAATTGTGGACACAAGCGATTTTCGTCCGGGGCTCAAGATCAAATGGGAAGGCGGTATGTGGGTCATTCTTGAATGTTCCCATCATAAGATGGGAAGGGGAGGCGCTATTGTAAGGGGCAAACTCCGCAACCTCGAGACCGGTTCCTCAGTTGATCAGTCTTTTAAGTCGGGAGAACGCTTTGAAAGGATAATCTTTGACGAAAGACCGGCCCAGTACCAGTACAAGGACGGAGACAGCTATGTCTTTATGGATATGGAATCGTATGATCAGGTCTACCTTTCCGAAGACATGCTCGGAGATGCGGTAAAATACCTGATAGACGACCTTGAGGTAAATTTCGACATGTATGAAGGCCGCGTTATGGGTATAGAGCTCCCGAACTCGGTCGCAATGCAGATAACGGATACACCTCCCGGATTCAAGGGAGATACGGCTTCAGGCGGGGGCAAGCCTGCGACTACAGAGACAGGTCTTGTCATAACGGTTCCGTTCTTTGTCGAGAACGGCGAGACGGTCCTTGTAGACACCAGGACAGGTGAATACCTGGAAAGAGCAAAGAAATCATAAGGGGAGGGATCCTAATGAGCGCACGGGAAAAGATAGCTTACCTAAGAGGATTGATCGACGGGCAGAAAGTAGCGGACACGCCTGAGAAAGAAAAGTTTTTTGCTGCGTTGGTAGATGCCCTTGACTCTTTGGCTGAGGCAATGGAGGATCACGAAGAGGTCCATCAGGAGCTCAACGACTACCTCGAACAGCTTGACGAGGATGTGAGCGAGCTTGAGGACGATCTCGACGCACTTCTTGAAGAAGAGTACGAAGATGAGTGCGAAGACGATTACGAGGATTTCGACGAGGAAGAGTACGCCTCAGTGACTTGTCCCGAATGCGGCAAGGATTTCTATTATGAGCCGGCTGCCTATGACGAAGACGAGGATCTCCTCTGTCCGCACTGCGGAAAGCCGTTCAAGCATCCGGAAGATTAACGCGCCGGAAGTCGATATCGATCCGTCAGTGTCACACCAAGTTTTAAAAGGAGGAATAACCGCATGGTCGCGAACAACAAAGAGGACTTCGTGATAAGCGAATCCGGAGAAAACGAGGAGATCGGTGTAGGGACCACTATCGATCAGTCAAACCTGGAAGGCAAGATCCGCATTTCTGAGGACGTCATAGCCCAGCTTGCTACAAAGGCTCTGAACAGCGTTGAAGGTGTAACTCCGGCAAATCCCGGCCTTATGGCTAACCTGCGCCTTGGAAGGAAGACTGTCAATGGTGTAAGGATCTCCATATCCGACGGTGAAACACCGGAGATAGTAGTTGATGCATATATAGCGGTAAAGTATGGCCTGCGCATCCCCGATGTCTGCTGGGATGTCCAGGAGGCCGTCAAGGAGCAGATAGAACGCTTTACAGGCTACTCGATCAAAGGTGTAAACGTATACGTGCAGGGAGTCACATTCGGAGAGAAAAAAGAACACTCCGCTCCGGAAGCAGAGGCCGCGTACAGCACATTCAGCGAAGAGGCCTGATCTGATCGAATTTACAGGAGAAGGCCGGTTTCCTGAAAAAGAAACCGGCCTTCTCGATCAAGAGGTGAAAAAGGATGCTTTTCTTATGGACTACTACCAAACTTGGCAAGATATGGCTCGACGGCGATTCTATCAGGCAGATCGTCTCAAAAAGGCTGCCCGAAGGTTATTACTGTCAGGAGATATCATTTATAGGCGACCAGAACCTTCTGAATATCTACATAACTCTGCCTGAGGGCGGAAATGATGAAGAAAAGGCAAGGCTGGAAAAAAAATACACAGACATCTTTACCAAGTCGGGAATGGCGGTCCATATCAACTGGATCAGCATAGCGCCTCAGGACAACCCGAAGATCAATCCGGTATGGACCATGCCGCTGTTCTGGGCCGGAGCAGCCGCGGGCCTGACCGCTCTTGTCCATCTCGGTCTGAAGGGTATACTTTGGTCCCTGTTTGCCGCTATCATCGGCTACGGGATATCCTGGATACTGCTTACCGAGGACGGCAAAAAACAGGTTTCTGCACTGATGCAGCAATTCAGGAGATGATATCAGGAAATGTCGTCCAGATCCCAATTGCGGCACAGGTCGCGTGAAATAGCGCTCCAGCTCATTTATCAGCTTGATGTCAGACCATCTGCGAATATTGATGAAGCCATAGAGCTTTACCCTTCTGAAGATGAGCCGGAAGGGGTCTTTGATTATGCCTGTGAACTTGTCAGAGGCGTAATGGATAACATGGACGCGATCTCGGATCTTCTGAGGGAAAATATAATCGGATGGAGACCCGAAAGAATGGTCGCAGTCGACAAGGTGGCCATTTCTCTTGCCCTTTATGAGGGGATAATATCAAAAAAAGTGCCTGTCGCAGTATCAATATCTGAAGCTGTGGAACTGGCAAAAGTTTTCGGCACAGAAGAATCAGGCCGCTTCGTTAACGGAGTTCTCGGCAGAATAGTAAGGAAGGAAGAGTCCCTCCCTAACTGAAGCGCCATGTTCAAATACGAAAAAGAGGCAGTTTTTACCGTAGATGAAGTCACCAACAAGATCCGGGAAGCAATATATGCCTCCGGAGAACTTCAGAACATCTCAGTAAAAGGGGAACTTCTGGGATTCAAAAAACACTCCAGCGGTCATGCTTACTTTACGATCCTTGGAAACGAGGCAAGGATCTCGTGCGTCCTCTTCCGTTCAAACGCATCTTCAGTGATCCTGTGGCCCAAAGACGGCGACGAGGTCCTTGTGAGAGGCAAGGTGGATGTCTACGGTGCGAGAGGTTCATATCAGATATATGCTTCCAGTCTGCTCCCTCTGGGCGAAGGTGCCAAGGCAAGGGCTAAGGAGCTCCTATTTAAACAGCTTTCAGCCGAAGGCATCTTTGATATCAGGCACAAGAGATCACTCCCTCCTTTCCCCCGTAAAGTCGCTGTTATAACTTCTCCTACAGGAGCTGCCGTCCAGGATGTCATAAAAATATCGTCGACAAGGTATCCTGCTTCCAGGCTGCTTGTGGTCCCTAGCCTGATGCAGGGCGCAGGTGCATCATCAGAGATAAGGGAGGCCTTTTCCAGGTGCGCGGCTTTGGATGACCTCTCTTTGGTCATGCTTGTCAGAGGCGGCGGAAGCAGGGACGACCTTGACACCTTCGATACAGAGGAAGTCGTCAGGTCGATACGTTCCTGCCCTGTTCCCGTGATAACGGGGCTTGGACATCAGGTCGACAAGACCCTCTCAGATCTTGCGGCAGACGTATATGCGCCCACACCGTCGGGAGCCGCGGAAAGAGTCTTCCCTGATTCCAGGGACCTTTCATTTTTTCTGAAAAATTCAACGAGGTCCATGCATGCTCATCTGAACAGCAAGATAGCAAAGACAGGTTCGGGGCTTGAAGATTCAAAGAGAAGGATCATTTTAAGCATCGTCAGGGGGTTGATCGCCCCTGCTTCCGAGTATCTGAACAATGTCCGGGGCTCCCTTTCCTCAAACGTCCTGCACAGGCTTTCTGAATATGAAACGAAAATCTCTTCCGCAGCCGGGGCACTGAACAGCCTTTCACCTTTGAACGTGATGGCACGCGGCTTCACGATATGCAGGGACAGCGAAGGCAGGATGGTCAAGGAAGCTGCGTCTCTTGCCGAACATCAGAATATTGAGATCTGCTTCAGAGACGGACACGCCGATGCTGAAGTGACCTCTATATTCAGGGATGACCGAAAAAGATACGGGTCGGCCGATGCTTCCTGAAACCATTGAATGGATCGGTGATGTGCCGCTTCTTAAACTTCTCGACCAGAGAAAGATCCCTTTCTCTGTAGAATTCAGGGAATGCCGTACTTATGAGGAGACTGCCGACGCTATTGAGGACATGACGGTAAGGGGCGCACCGGCAATAGGAGTTGCGGCCGCTTACGGGATAGTTCTGGCAGCGCGGGAAGATATGATGAAAATCGATGACGCTTTTTTAAGACTGTCCGCAGCAAGACCGACGGCTGTAAATCTTTTCTGGTCCCTGGAGAGGATGCGCTCCGTTTACAAAAACAGCATGGGTGCTCATGACATCTGCGCCATTCTTGAATCGGAGGCTGAAAAGATCAAAGAAGAGGACATCGAGATCAACAGAAGGATAGGCAAAAACGGAGCCGCACTGCTTCCGGATAAAGCAGCGGTCATAACGCACTGCAACGCCGGTGCTCTTGCGACAGCCGGGTACGGCACCGCACTGGGTGTCTTCAGGGCTGCCAGGCGATCCGGCAAAGAGTTGAAAATATTCGCGGATGAGACCAGGCCGCGCTTCCAGGGAGGAAGGCTGACAGCCTTCGAACTCTGCGAAGACGGTTTTGACGTGACAGTGATCTGCGATTCTATGGCCCCTTTCCTGATGTCAAGGGAGAAGATAGACGCTGTTATAACGGGAGCCGACAGGATAGCGCTGAACGGGGACACTGCAAATAAGATCGGAACATACGGGCTTGCTGTCGCGGCATATAGACACAGTATCCCGTTTTATATAGCCGCTCCGTTAAGTACGATAGATTTTAACTGCCCGGACGGAACCATGATCCCGATAGAAGAGAGGGACCACTCTGAGGTGCGCAGGATAGGCAATGAATTGATCGTACATGAAGCGGCGAAGGTCTGGAACCCTGCATTCGACGTCACCCCCGCCGAACTGATAATGGCAATAATAACGGAGGATGGCATCTTTGCCCCTGCAGAGATAAAAAAACTGAAGATATAGTCATTTCATATTTTTTTATTCAAAAAACTGCCTGCCATTTTCCCTTCTCACTCACAAATGACTGCACCGATCAATTTACTCATAAATAATTTAAACCGGAACTGCGTTATATTCTTTTGAGTGGTAATATTTAACCAGTAAGCACTTTCATGCCATATGAAAAAACTGACATTACTTGTGACTTTGGGACGGGAGTGGTGCCTTTGGATCATTTCCATGTTCAGGCCATCAGGAGTTTCTATTTATCGTTAAGAAAAGAGTGACGGGAAGGAGGCTGTATTGTGAAAAAGGAATTCATAATAGCTGATAAAGGCCTGGCTCCGGAAGGCCGCAGAAGGATCGACTGGGCATGGGAATACATGCCTGTACTAAGACTGATAGCCGAGAGGGAAGAAAAATACAGGCCGCTTGAAGGTCTTGTCATAGGATGCTGCCTGCATCTTGAGGCAAAGACAGCCTGCCTGCTCAAGGTCATGAGCCGGCTCGGGGCGACAGTGGCCACAGCCGGGAGCAACCCCCTTTCAACGCAGGACGCGATATGCGCGGCGCTTGCCGAAGAAGGCATACACGTATTCAGCAGGAGGGGGATGACCTCTCAGGAATATTCCGACAATATAGAGGAGATGCTCAGGTGGGATCCTCAGATAATAATAGATGACGGCGGAGACGTTGTTTCGATGATAGTAGAAAAACGAAGGGACCTCATCCCGCAGATGCTCGGCGGGTGCGAGGAGACTACTACAGGCATAAAGCGCCTCAGGTCGATGCAGTGCGAAGGGCTGCTCCCTTTCCCGATGCTTGCTGTAAATGACGCACAGAGCAAATACCTTTTCGACAACCGATACGGGACCGGACAGTCCGTCTGGGACGCAATACTGAGGACGACCAACCTGATCGTCGCAGGCAAAAACGTTGTCATAGCGGGATACGGATGGTGCGGAAAGGGAGCTGCGAAGAGGGCCGCTGGGCTCGGCGCCAGGGTGATCGTTGTCGAAATCGATCCACATAGGGCACTTGAAGCGCTGATGGATGGATTTGACGTAATGGACATGCTTGACGCATCAAAGATAGGCGATGTCTTCGTAACAGTTACGGGAAACACAAAGGTCATCCGCAGAGAACACTTTATGCGCATGAAGGATGGAGTGCTCCTGTGCAACGCCGGACACTTCGATGTCGAGGTCTGCATCCCCGACCTTGCAGAGCTTGCAGTAGACGTTCTGGAGACCAGGGACAATATACGCACCTATATTCTCCCTGTCGGCAGGAGGATACATCTGCTTGGCGAAGGAAGGCTTGTCAATCTTGCCGCCGGTGACGGACACCCCGTAGAGATAATGGATATGAGTTTCGCAATGCAGCTCCTTTCATGCATTTACATCAGCGACCACAAGCTGGGACCGGGGCTCTACAACGTCCCTGCGGAACTCGACTGCCGTGTGGCAGAACTGAAGCTTGAGTCGCTCGGCATCAACATCGAACAACTCACTCAGGAGCAGAAGGAATATCTGGCTGCATGGAGAGAGGCATGATGAAGCAGCAGTACAGGGATGTAGTGGTCTGGGATGCCGAAAGGACGTTGGCGGAGAGATGCGACGTAATCACAGAAGGGGACCGGATCTCATCAATACTCCCTGCCGGAACGCTGAGTTCAGGCTGCGCATACGAGGGAAGGGGAAGGACAGCGCTTGTCCCGGGGTTTGTAAATGCACACGGACATGCCGCAATGACCCTTCTCAGAGGCCTCGGAGAAGAGCTTCCGCTCATGGAATGGCTGCAGGAAAGGATCTGGCCTGTCGAGAACGGGCTTGACGGGGATCTTGTAAAGGCCGGCACCAAGCTCGCGATACTGGAGATGCTCTCGACAGGCACAACATGCTTCGCCGACATGTATTTCTTCATGGACAGGGTCGCTGAGGCGGCACTCGAATGCGGTATGAGGTGCGGGTTATCAAGGGGTATAGTCGGTGACAGCGACCGAAGCAAACTGAAGGAAAACCTCAGGCTTGCGGATGACTTCAACGGTAAAGACGGACTGATAAATGTCCAGCTTGGGCCCCACGCACCCTACACTGTACCTCAGGAACTTATGAAAGAGATCGCGAAGACAGCGAAGGATACCGGCCTGGGCGTTCAGCTCCACTGGCTTGAAACATCTTCTGAATGGAGCATAAGCGGTCTTGAGGGCAAAATAACGCCCGAAGAATACCTTTCAGAGACAGGTATGATCGATGTCCCCAACCTCCTGCTTGCACACTGCGTGTGGGTAAGACCGGAGGCTTCCGCCTTCTATGCGCGGGACAACGTCACCTTTGCCCATAACCCCAAAAGCAACCTCAAGCTTGGCAGCGGCGTTGCTCCTCTTCCGGCATTCCTTAAAGCAGGAGTCAGGGTCGCCCTTGGGACTGACGGAGCCGCAAGCAACAACAGGCTCGACATATGGGACGAGCTTCGTTTCGCCGCGCTCACACAGAAGGGCATCGTTAAAGACCCGACCCTTGTTGCCTCGGTCGAAGCGTTCAGGATGGCCACAGTAAACGGGGCCATAGGACTCGGGTTCAGGAATGTCGGGCTTATAAGGGAAGGCTACAGGGCCGATATGATACTGATAGATCTGGATCGGCCTCATTATGTGGGATGGGACAGTGAAAACCTGCCGGGATTCCTTGTATACGCAGGATCCTCTTCAGATGTGAGAGGGACCGTAGTTGCTGGCAAAATGCTGTATAAAGACGGAGATTTTGTCTTTACCGACAGAGAGAGGATCATAACCGAAGCAACAGAGGCCCGCAGGAAACTTACCGGGCGCTGATGGCAGGATCTGGCCAATAACCGATTTTTTTCAAAGCGGATCTGGCACAAATGGCACAGATCCGCTTATAATAATTTGATGTTTTTAATTTACCTGCAGGCCGCCTTTCTGATCACCATGAAGGGTACGGCTTCAATCTATAATTACAGGGGGCACTTATATGCAGTACAGGAGCGGAAAAGAACTAAGGGAACTATTTCTTTCTTATTTTGAGGAGAAGGGATGCAAAAGGTATCGCAGCTTCTCGCTGGTACCCGATGATCCAACTCTGCTTTTCACCATAGCGGGGATGGTCCCTTTCAAGCAGTATTTCCTGGGACTGAAGACCCCCGAGGTAAAGAGAGCCACTACCGCACAGAAGTGCGTCAGGACTAATGATATTGAAAATGTGGGACGCACGGCGAGACATCACACCTTTTTCGAAATGCTGGGCAACTTCAGCTTTGGGGATTATTTCAAAGAGGAGATCATCCCGTGGGCCTGGGAATTCCTTACGGAGAGGGTCGGACTTGAGCCGGACAGGCTTTATGCGACGATCTACCTTGACGACGACGAGGCCCATGATATCTGGCGCGACAAGGTCGGGCTCCCCGAAAACAGGATCGTCAGGCTCGGTGCGGATGATAACTTCTGGGCTGCCGGACCGGTAGGCCCATGCGGACCATGCTCGGAAATAATATATGACCAGGGCCCCTCCTTCTCATGCGGAAAACCGACATGCGGAGTGGGATGCGACTGCGACCGTTATCTTGAGATATGGAACCTTGTCTTCATGCAGTACAACAGGGATGAGGCAGGCAACCTCACACCGCTTCCCAACAAAAACATCGACACCGGAATGGGACTGGAGCGACTCTCTTCTGTTGTACAGAGAGTTCCAAACGATTTCGAGACAGACCTCTTCCGTCCGATAATCGACAAGGCATGTGAGCTCAGCGGTGTCAAGTATGGAGCTGATCCAAAAAGCGACATGGCTGTAAAGGTAATTTCCGATCACATAAGGGCTTCTGCATTTATGATAGCGGATGGAATACTGCCCACAAACGATGGTGGCGGGTATGTGCTGAGACGCCTGATCCGAAGGAGCGCCCGCTACGGCAGGCTTCTGGGGATCGAAAGACCCTTCCTTACCGAACTTCTGCAGTCAGTCAGAAACTCCATCGGAGATGAGTATACAGAACTGACTGAACAGGCATGCGCTATCGAGCAGATACTCAAAACGGAGGAAGAGCGTTTCTCAAAGACTCTGTCACAGGGAAGCGACCTGCTTGATTCAGAGATAGCCAAGCTCAAAAAGAGCTCCGTAAGCACACTGCCTGGAAGCGTGGCATTCGTACTGTACGACACTTACGGATTCCCTCTCGAACTGACCGAGGAAATGTGCGCTGAAGTCGATATAAAAGTAGACAAGGACGGATTTGACAGGTCGATGGAAGACCAGCGCGAACGCGCCAGGGCTTCAAGTAAGCAGACCAGTTCGATCATTTCCAAAAACGCCTATACTGAGATAGCCGACAAAATAGGACCGAGCAGCTTCTGTGGGTATGACACCGTGACCAGTGACTCTGAGATCAGGGCGATCATATCAGAAGGCAAAGAAAAGGAGTTCATATCCGAGGGAGAGACCGCGGACATCATCCTTTCAGATACACCCTTCTACGCCGAAAAGGGCGGACAGGTAGGGGATACGGGAGTTTTGACCGCCGAAAATGCGATCTTCGAGGTAGAGGACACCATTTATCCCGTGAATGACCTTATCGTTCACAGAGGCAGGCTGCTGAAGGGGAGCCTTAAGAAGAACCAGCCCGTAACCGCATCCATTGACGCGGCAAGAAGAAGGAACATACAGAGACACCACACAGCGACGCACCTTATACACGAGGCTCTCTCAAAGGTGCTTGGCCAGCATGTGCGTCAGGCCGGATCGATAGTAACTCCTACTTTCTTAAGGTTTGACTTCAACCACTTCGCTCCCCTTACAGTCGACCAGATACGGGAGATCGAGTCGATAGTATATGAGCAGGTGCTTCTTGACCTCCCGGTTAAAACGACCGTAATGCAGATAGAAGAGGCGAAAAAGACCGGAGCAAAGGCCCTCTTCGACGAAAAGTACGGTGACGAGGTCAGAGTGCTTGAGATTCCGGGATACTCAACTGAACTTTGCGGAGGAACGCATGTCAAAGCCACTGGTGAGATCGGCGTGGTCAAGATAATGCGCGAAGAGGGGATCGGCTCCGGCGTGAGGCGCATAAACGCCATAACCGGACAAAACGCGCTTGAGACCTTCCAGCGCTTCAGCACATTGTCCGGAACACTGGCATCCATGCTGGGAGAAGACCTTGATTCCATCCTCAGCAGGGTCGAGGATCTGCTCGACGAAAAGAAGATACTTGAGAGGAAGAACAGAGAACTTCAGGTCAAAGCAGCCCTCTCCGACATAGAGGAGAGCATCAGGCCCTGCGCGACCGCAAACGGCGTAGACCTCATCATGGAAAAATTTGAGAACATGAACCCCGATCTGCTCAGGCAGGTAGGAGACAGGATAAAACAAAAATACCCCGTGGCTGTGATCATGCTTGCGGGCATAGGAGAAGAGAAGCACGTAACTCTGACCTCAATGGCGAGTGAAGAGGCTGTCTCAAAAGGGATCAGGGCAGACGAATTCCTCAGGGAGATAGCCGACCTCATCGGAGGAAGAGGCGGCGGAAAGCCGACGCTCGCTCAGGGCAGGGCTCCTGACGCAGGCAGGCTCGGCGAAGCTATCAGCAAAGCACCGGATATCTTCGCAAGGCTCGCGTCGAAGTCAGGGAGCTGACCGTTTGGACAGGATCGTTGCGGTCGACATAGGGTCAGTAAGGATCGGAGTGGCGGTAAGCGACCCGTTTGGCAGCTTTGCCCAGGCGCTTACCGTTTTGATCGCCAAGGACGACTGGATAGAGGAACTGAAAAAGATAATGGACGGCTACATGACGACCAAACTTCTTGTAGGGCTGCCTCTCAGGACCGGGGGAAATGAAGGCCCTGAGGCTGAACACATCAGGGCCGTTGCCGAAAGCATCAGGGAGAGGCACCCCTCAGTTGAGATCATATTCTGGGATGAAAGGTTCACAACTGTGATAGCGCAGCAGTCCCTTCTGGAAGGCGACGTTTCAAGGAAGGGACGTAAGGGGAAGGTGGACAAGATCGCGGCTTCCATTCTTCTTCAGAGTTACCTCGACCGGAGGAGGGAAATATAAAATTGCAGATCCCGCAGGGGACCAAAATGACCCCCATGCTGGAGCAGTATGTTTATTGGAAAGAGCAGTATCCTGACTCTCTTCTCTTTTTCCGCATGGGCGATTTTTATGAGATGTTCTTCGAAGATGCCCATACCGCATCTACGGTGCTTGATATTGCCCTAACTTCAAGATCAAAGGAATCCGAAAATGCCATACCGATGGCAGGAGTGCCCTTCCATTCTGTAGATTCCTACCTTGCAAAACTCGTTTCGGCCGGATACAGGGTGGCCATCTGCGAACAGGTCACGATCCCTGACGGCAGAAACCTCGTCCAAAGGGAAGTCACCAGGCTCGTAACGCCCGGAACGTGGCTCTCCGAGGGAAGCGATTCCGACGGCAGCCTCGCGGCATGCCTGTTCGACGGTAAAAACGTGTCTGTCGCGCTCCTCACAACAGCAACGGGGACACTGAAAGCCGGAACATTCAGGATCGAAGAGGCCATATCGCTCTTCTCCTCTTTCCGTCCCGCGGAAATACTTGTCAAAAACGGACAGGCAGAAAATCTGAAAGAGTTCTATCCGGAATGCACAAAGATCAGCATTGTCGAAAGGGAGAGGGGAGAGTTCGACATAAGGACCTCTTCAGAGTGGCTGTGCAGAAAATGGGGCATAGCGACCATGAATTCCATGGGGCTGGATGACAGGGATCCGGCCTGCGGAGCGGCCGCGGCTGCCCTCAGATATCTTGAGGAGACTCAGTTCTCAAAGGCACTGCACGTCACGCAGCTGATCCCGCTTCTTCCCGAAGAATACATGATCCTCGACAGAAACACCGTAAGCAATCTTGAACTTACCGAACCGTCTGACATTTCACTCTTTGCCGTCCTTAACAGATGCCGTACCGCGATGGGAAAGAGGATGCTCAAAGAGTGGATACTATCCCCGCTGCGGGATATCGATCTTATCAATAAAAGGGCAGACGCAATTGAAGAACTGGTGACCGACGGTTCGTTCCGTTCAAGGATGGGCCATCTGCTCTCATCTTGCGGCGATATGGAAAAGGCAATAAGCAGACTGACCCTCAAAATGGGATCGCCTTATGACCTGCTGACTGTCAGGGAGACGTTGAACGCCCTTCCCGACCTGGTATATCTGATGTCCGGGAGAAAAAGACTCTCCTTATGGACTGACGGGATAGACCTTCTTGAAAGCCTGGCATCACTTCTCGGTTCTGCCCTTGCAGACTCTGTTCCACGTTTTGTAAGGGATGGAGGGGTCATAAGGGACGGCTATGACGCCGGACTTGACGAATGGAGAGATAAGGCCGCGCACTCATCGGCATGGCTGGAAAGGTTTGAGGAAGAAGAGAGGCAAAGGACCGGGATAAAGAACCTAAAGGCGGGAGTCAACAAGATCTTCGGCTACTACATTGAAATTCCAAGAGGAGGCCTTGACAGGGTCCCCCGGGAGTACATAAGGAAACAGACGCTTGTGAATGCCGAGCGCTTCATTACTGAGGAGCTCAAAATATTTGAAAAAGAGATGTTCAGCGCAGAGGAGGAAATGCTTGCCATTGAGGAGAGGCTCTACGGAGAACTTCTGGAGACCACCCTTTCAAAAAGCACTGAGATACTGGCCGCTGCTAAATTCATCGCATTCGCTGATGTTTTCTGCTCCCTTGCCGATATCGCATCTGAGAGGCGCTATGTCCGTCCCGTCATAGACAGAAGCACGGACTTTACTGTAAAAAACGGAAGGCACCCCGTTATTGAGGTGATGCTCGGAAGGCATCCATTTACGCCGAACGACCTGTCCCTCAGTGAATCTTCCGGCAGGAGGATCGCCATAATCACAGGCCCCAACATGGCGGGAAAATCGACATATCTCAGGATGGCAGCCCTTATAGCCATAATGGCCCAGATGGGTTCCTTCGTCCCAGCCGAGAATGCCAGGATAGGAATGATCGACCGTCTCTTCACGCGCATCGGCGCGAGGGACGAACTTGCCAGGGGGCAGAGCACATTCATGGTCGAGATGGTTGAGACGGCGAACATCCTAAGGCATGCCACAGACAGAAGCCTTGTCATACTTGACGAAGTAGGCAGGGGGACCTCTACATACGACGGGCTGAGCATCGCATGGTCGGTCATAGAATATTTGCAGGGCCAGGAGGGCAGAAGGGCTGCGGTGCTCTTCGCCACACATTACCACGAGCTGACCAGGCTGGCTGATATGCTGCCCGGTGTCACCAACCTCAGCATGGCGGTCGAAGAGACAAAGGACGGTGTGACGTTCCTCCATAAAGTGGTCGAGTCCCCCTCAGACCGCTCATACGGTATTGAGGTCGCTCGGCTGGCCGGAGTTCCCTCGATAGTGCTCAGAAGATCAAAGGAGCTTCTGGCGGGTTTTGAGTCGTCTGCTGACGGCTCCGGATCCTTTGCACCCTCATTCGAGGAGAGGCAGATCAGGCTTTTTGACGTAAGTTATGAAGCTGTACTTGAGGAACTTGCAGCCTCCGAACCGGATCAGATGACCCCGATGGAGGCTCTTCAGCTTATTTACAGGCTCAGGAAAGAGAGCCGGAAGGTGCTGGACCTGAAATGATAAAGAGACTGGACAGCGAAGTAGCGAGCAGGATAGCGGCAGGGGAGGTCATTGAAAGGCCCTCTTCAGTGGCTAAGGAGCTAATCGAAAACTCTATAGATGCCTCTGCCCGGACTATAACGCTTCATATCGAACAGGGCGGAAAGGCTTCATTTGCAATAGAGGACGACGGATGCGGCATACCGTTCGAAGAGCTCCCGCTTGCGCTTGAAAGATATGCCACAAGCAAAATATCGACACTTGACGATCTGGAGAGCATAACCACACTGGGATACAGGGGAGAGGCTCTTTCAAGCGTAGCTGCCGTCAGCAGGATGGAGATAAGGAGCAGAACGGCAGATTCCGAGACCGGAGGCATCGTTAGATGCGAGGGCGGAGAGATCATCCTAGATCGGAAGAGCGTCGTGTAGG
>ENA-UOOR01001603-UOOR01001603.1-fermentation-metagenome-genome-assembly--contig:-NODE-1603-length-25960-cov-4.768191_pt1 | contig 25960 bp, 21 predicted proteins | sample MGYA00245780_ERZ724029 | MGnify/ENA primary metagenome ERZ724029 (study PRJEB28704, sample SAMN03018315) | fermentation metagenome | biome: anthropogenic terrestrial biome; feature: soil; material... | reverse complement strand
CAATATTCCATAAATTACTATAATTATAAATCATTACATCTGTATGTGTACATAGATATATTTTTGTTCCCTGTATCTTTTGATTTGGTTCCCCAAACCCCGTGCCGCGAGTTCGACCCTTGTCTTCCCCGCCAGATAAAAAAAGCCTTGTTTCAAGCAGGTTAAAACACACTTGAAATAAGGTTCTTCTTATTATGAATACAACAAGGCGCCCGGACCCGTTAGCAACCTTTGATTACATTAACAAATGGGGTTCTTAGCCCTGCAGTATATAGCGAGAGAAGTTCAGCGCGTCCTGTGCGTCTTTATCCAGTTTTGCCTCATCTGCATTTTCACTTAGATCACGCCATACTTTTATTTCAGACCCGATTGTACCGCCCATTCTGACAAATGGCTCCATAACAACGCATTCAGTATAGTTGATTTCTCTGAGCGCCTCGCCAATTTCCAACCAGGGAATACGGCCTTTGCCAGGTACTTTTCGATTGCATTCACCGGTATGAAAATGTCCTAATAAAGGCCCGGCCGTACGGATTGCGCCACCAATACTGTCCTCTTCAATATTCATGTGAAATGTATCAAGCATGACTTTTACATTCCGGCGATCCACCTGTCTGACAAAGGCAACTCCTTCTTCAGCGGTGTTTAATATATGATTCTCAAACCGGTTCAATACCTCAAGGCAGAGGTTGATTCCATATTCTTCGGCTACAAAGGATACTTCCCTTATACCTGCAACACCGCGTTCCCAGTCGCCTTTCTTGTCTACGGGCTTTGTATAATCAATGGGCCAATAAGAATAAAGAGCTCCACCGATAATATGGATATCGAGCTTGCTAAGAGATTTCAATACTTCTGTAAAGAAGGCTTTCCCCTTTTCGCGTACTGCAACATCAGGAGACGAGAGATTTTTATCAGCTGTAGTGCCAATTCCGGCCGTAAGGATGATTCCATAGTGGGCGGCACAAGCCTTTATCTCCGCAAGCTGCCTGTCATTATAGCTGATAATTCGATGGGCTGCAATCTCGAGTACATCAAATCCAAGGCGGGCGGCCTTCTCTATATAGTACTTATAATCCCCATACCACTCTTTTTCCCAATATGCATAGTATATTCCGAATTTCATAAAACTCCCTCCAAAAAATTTTTTTGTAATATTAAAATATTTAAATCAGCCTAATTTCCTAAATAGCTGCTTGTTCTTTTTGTATAGCTCTTTATAAACACTATAGTAATGGTTATATATACTTGCGTTATTGGGGTCTGGATGGGTGACCGGCTTGTCGAAATCCACCAGATTGGATATGGCCTCCTTTGGAGACCTGAAGAGAGAGACGGCAACCCCGGCAGTAATAATTGCGCCGTTGCATGCTTGTTCAGATACGTTGGTCGTATATATATCCGTGTTGAATATATCTGCCTGAATTTGGCGCCAAAGCTTACTTTTAGCGCCTCCTCCGGAGGCAATGACTCTATTGATTACAATTCCGTTTTGTCTCATAATATCCAGGGATTCTTTTAATGAAAATGTAACCCCCTCCATTACCGCCCTGATCAGATTTGCTTTTGTATGTTTCAGGGTCAATCCAAAAAACATGGCTTTAGCATTCGGATCCATATGAGGGGTTCTTTCACCTATCAAATAAGGGAGAAAAACAACGCCGTCACTGCCGGCTGCAATCTTCCCAGCTTCCTCATCAAATATTTTGAAGCTGGCGCCGTCAAATATGTTATCACTTAGCCATTTTAAAGATAAACCTGCACTGAGACTGGCTCCCATTAAGCACCAGGATTCCGGCAGGGCATTGCAAAATGTATGTAATCTGAATTGCTCATCATATACAGGGGAATCAACGGGCGTAAATATTTGTCCTCCCGTTCCGATAGTCGAAGAAGCCATTCCCGGGCTTGTAAGTCCATTGCCCAATGCCTGCATTTGCTGGTCGCCTCCGCCATAAGCTACAGGTGTCCCTTTTGCCAGTCCTGTGGCAAAAGAGGCGGAATCCGTTAATGTTCCGGCAATTTCAAATGAATTTTTAAATTGGGGAAAGATATCTATATCGATGCCTATAGCATTCAATATTTCTTCCGACCAGGCTCCTTTCCGCACATCAAAGGCAAGGGATGCTGAGGCATCGGAATAATCCGTACCAAGTTCCCCTGTTAGTCTAAACCGGAGAAAGTCCTTCGGTAAGAGCACTTTATATATTTTCTTATAGCTCTCTTCTTCATTTTCTTTTATCCAGAGCAATGACGCTATTAAAAACCCGGTATTTAAAGGGTTTAAAGTGATATTCTTAAAGGCTTCCTTCCCCAATTTCCTGTAAATCTTACCGACTTGCTTTTTAGACCGCTGATCGCACCAGATGATTGCCGGCCTTATAACATTCAGGCCTTTGTCCAGAAGCACCATTCCATGCATCTGGCCGGAAAGTCCAATGCCTTTGATATCCTCGTTTACTGCGCCTATATGACTTTTCACCTTTATTAAGGCGTCAAGTGTTGCATTCCACCAGTCCTCCGGATTTTGTTCCGCAAATCCGCTTGCGGGAATACTTATATCGTAGAAATTTCTTGCTAACGCCATTTTTCTATTTTCAACATTTATTGCCTCCACTTTTACACAAGAAGTACCTAAATCAATACCAATTAAAACTGACATAGAAATTCCCCTTTGTCTGCTCAGGCATCTGCATCATATTTTTTAAATATTACTATGGAATGGTAGTTTTTTATTATTCATTCTTAGCCATATCAGATAAAAATTTATCCTTTTTTTGTGCTATATAACGGCGGTATGCGATAATTGATACCAGCAGGATACCCCATAGTGACGTTGAAATAAACGGGCTGATTCCTAAAATATTGATACCGCTGTTTAAAGCCTGCATGGTGAACAGGGCAGCTATTACTCCGCCTACCCTGACATAGCCTCCCTGCGGATCTGTCCCTCCAAGCACGCATATCAGTATAGCCAGAAGCTGATAGCTGGTACCGAACCGGGCATTTGCCGAATTCAGCCTTGAAATCATGATAACCGATGCCATCCCGGCCAGAAAACTGCATATCATATGTGTCTTGACCGTAATCTTTCGGACATCGATCCCTGAAAATTCTACAGCCTTTTTATTGGAGCCTATCAGCACCTGATATTTCCCCATCGGAGTTCGTTTGACCATGAGACGGAGGACAAAAGCGCAAATGACAAAAATAATGAATGGAACGGGAATCCCAAGTAGCGAACCGTTGCCAATGGCCGTAAACATATCCGGCAAACCGGATATTACTTTTCCTCTAGTGATCGCCAGTGTAAGTCCCTCATAAAGTATCATGGTACTCAGTGTCGCCAATGTCGGAGAGACTTCTACATAGGCTATCAATAAACCGTTTACAAATCCCAATATCAATGAAATCAACAGGCCCGCAATAATAATCAGGCCTATGTACATGAACAGGGCTCCGCCGGAAGCATCAGCAGGGAGAGCATTTGTCAGCAGCCATGCCATCATAACGCCGGAAAGATTGGCCGTACTAATGATAGACAGATCAATACCACCGATGGTCATAGCCTGCATCATAGCCAATGAAAATAGTCCCAGCTCCGGCAGCTGCAATAACATCGATGATATATTAGAAAAAGAAAGGAACTTAAAAGACGTACTGATCGACATCAAAACAACGACAAATACAAATGCAATCGGCAATATGATAATATCAAGATTCATTCGGGCCTTTTTGAAAACACCATCTGATGCAATACTATTAACTTTCAACATTGATTCCTCCAGCATTTTTTTTAGCCATCTTTTCCCTGATTGCAGTAACAGATATGCTGATGACCAGAGTCAGTCCAATAAAGACCTGGTGCCAGTATGCCGGTACTCCCATAACCGTTAAACCGTTTTTTAAGGTCGCGATCAGCAATACACCCAGTAACGTTCCGAGGACGGAACCGCCGCCGCCCGCTATGCTGGCTCCTCCCAGAACAACAGCCGCCACAGCATTAAACTCCTGTCCGACAATCGCATTCGGTGCTGCTGTCTGCGTGACCATTGCGTGAACGATGGCCCCGATTCCTGCAATCAAACCAAGAAAGGAATGAGCGAAAATTCTTATCCTGTTAACATGAATGCCTTCTCTGCCGGCAGCCGTCTGATTACCTCCGAGTGCATAAATTTTTCTTCCCAGCATCGTAAACCGTAAAAGCACGGAGGTTACCAGAGCCACCAGAATCCAAATTGCAGTTAAAGATGTAAGCCCATATGCAACGCCATCCTCATTTTTGAAGGTGATAAGAAGGATTCTTGGAAAATCAGCGAACCATTCGGGAAAGTTATACAGCCACTCACCTTCGGAGAAGAACTGGATGGCGCCATAATAAGTATTAAGCATTGCAATTGTTATGATGATGACCGGTACTTTGAGCCGGTTGATAAGCAGCGCATTTACAGATCCCAATACGGCTCCTATTACCATCGGTACCAATATGACGAAAACCACAGGTATGTTCGGATTTGAAACCATGAGCAGAGCCATTATATACTGAGCTACCGTCGCAGTTGCAGTAAAAGAGATATCTGTGCCGCCGGTAATAAGGACAACAAGAAACCCCATCGAGCAAATGCCTATAAAGGTTGTTCCCCTTAATATGTCAAATCCATTCTCCAGTGTGCCAAAATTCGGGTTTATGGCCGACATAACAATTACCATAAGAACCATTATCATAAATAGATAAAACTCATTTTTTTTGAGTATTCCACGAAGGTAATTTTTCATATTTATCAAATTCCTTTAATTGATTATTTTTATGCCAGATTAAATTTTTCGAGCAGCTCTTTATCAGTAATCTGATCCGGTGTAAATTCAAATACAATTCTGCCTTTTGACATAACAAGAATCCTATGGCAATTTTGCAAAACCTCCTGAACTTCATCCGATATCATTATGATGGACATCCCGTTTTCAGCCAGTGATTTTATTAAAGTATGAATACTGTTTTTTGCAATAACATCTATACCAATCGTAGGCTCATCAAGTATAAGAACCTTAGGATTTACCAATAGCCATTTTGCCAGAACTACCTTTTGCGAATTTCCCCCGGACAGCGTTTTCACAGCTGCTTCGGGCATACTGAATTTTATGCCTAATTCCTTAACCTTCGTGTTTAATGCTTTTAACCTTTCACCACTGTTAATCAGACCGAATCTGCTTAAATAGGATTTTATTGTCGTGATTGTCAGATTATCTTCAATTGACTGGTTCATAATAAGACCGCAATTCAGCCTGTCCTCAGGAACATATCCTACGCCTGCAGCACAGGCTTCCCTGTTTGATGTCCATTTGACGGCCTTTCCCTCAAAGATCAATTCACCTGAATCGTAAGGGTTCATACCAAAAAGCGTAAGTGCCAATTCAGTCCTGCCCGAGCCAAGCAGACCGGTTATCCCCAATATTTCGCCTTTTTTCAGTTTAAATGAAATGTCTTTGTAGTTTTTATTTTTTGAGAGATTTCGTGCTTCCATTACAACTTCATAATCATTCCCGATTGGCTTTGGCTGCTTATACAGTTCTCTCATGCCGGTCATAAGATAAACCAGCCTGTCATGATCCAGCTCCGAGGGTGTGAAATCTCCAATGATCTTTCCATCCCTCATAACTGTTACTTTTTCTGCTATTTCGAAGATTTCATTCAGCTTATGACTGACGAACAGGATTGAAATCCCTTTGTTTTTCAGATTGGTAATGACTCTGAAAAGTGACCGTACTTCTTTTCCTGTCAACGATGCTGTGGGTTCATCCAGTATCAGCAGCGACAAATCTCCCGTTAAAGCCTTGGCGATCTCCACTAACTGCTGTTGAGCAATGGATAACGTGCCGACCTTTGCATTGATATCAATATCTACATCTATCAGCTCTAAAGCTTTTCGGGCTATTTTATCAACTTCCTTCCAATTGACAAATAAAGATTTTTTTCTAATGTTATCGCGAAAAGCAATATTCTCTTTTACCGTGAGATTGGAGAAAAGTGAAAGATCCTGATAAATAACCTGAACCCCTTTTGACATACTTATATGGGAATTAAGATGCTTGCACAATTCACCATTAATATAGATTTCCGCTCCCGGTTCGGGTTTTTCGACACCCGACATAATCTTGATAAGCGTAGATTTGCCGCATCCATTTTGTCCGACCAGGCAATGGACTTCACCACGCCCGATTTCAAAATTAATCGTATCAAGGGCACGTACTCCCGGATACACTTTACTGATATTTTTTAACTCAATTGTTTTTTCACTCATCATACGATACCCTCTCTACGAAAAATACTGGCTGCTGAAGCATTCTCCATGCATCACCGATTTATCAGAATCCAAAGGAATCAGCATTCTCATATGTCACGTTCGCATCTGTATGGAAAGTAATGACCTTACCCTTAATGATAAGCGTATTGTCCGCAAGCGTTGCCTCATAAATAGGAACTTCTTTTACAGAATTTATGTCCATATTGTTAGCCTTTAATGTCTGAACAATATAACCTGTAGCTTTACCGATATTGTACGGGCTTCCGATCAGATTGTCCGAAATGGCGCCATCCTTAAGGTAGGGCTTAGCCTGGCTCGGAAGTGATGTGCCGGCAATTACAAATTTGCCCGCAAGATTCTTTTCCCTGACGGCAGCCGCTCCGCCGAGAGCTCCATTGCTGCCTATGTAAAGGATTCCTTTTAGGTCTTCGTGAGCCTTAATTAGTTCAAGAGTTTTATCATGGGCCTGTTCTACACTTTCAGATCCCTCAACTCTGCTGGTTACCTCATACATATCCGGATATTTTCCCTTTAGATATGCAACCGCTGCATCTGCACGGGCATTATGGCTTTCAACGGTTAATCCGCCAACCATAATGGCATAGCCGCCTTTTCCGCCCATATTCTTTGCAAGTGCCTCCCCGTATTGCTTTCCGGTCTGCTCCATGATTAAAAATTCTATGTCGGCATCGGCGTTTTCAACGGTACTTGCTTCCTGGGTGATAACAATAATGCCGGCTTCCCTGGCCTTTTTCAGAATCGGCTCAAGAACTTTTGTGTCATTAGGCACAACGATAATACAATCAGGTTTAGTGGCTACAACATCTTCCAGAACTTTTGCCTGCTGAACCGGATCAGCCTCAGCAGGGCCGCTTACTGAAATGCTCATGTTGCCGGCCTCTTTTGCAAAATCCTTCAGTCCATTTTCCATTTGATTAAACCATGGAATACCGATAAGCTTTGGAACAAACACGATGTTCATGCTTTCTTGTTCTGACGGCACGCTGGAATCCGGTGCTGCTCCGGAAGCAGGCGCAGAGCCGGATGCCGGTGCGGAGCTGGATACCGGTGCGGGCTGACCGCATCCGGATAAGACACTGATAAGCATTGCACAGACCATCAATAGGGAAAACGCAACTTTGAGTTTTTTCATAACTACATCCTCCTAACAAATTGAATAGGTTGGTATTTTGTAATAAACCAGTAACGCGCTACTGGTAACTACCATTGATGGATACCGCCGTTATGGGTAAACGTTTACCCATAACGTAAAAAACTTTTTCCATTCATTAAAATACTTATGCAGTCTATGTAGTCTCTCTTTTAATCAACTCAACAGGGATGATAATATTTTCATGTTTTTTGGAATGGTCATTTATCATATCAAGCAAAATATTAGCCGCAGTATCGCCCATTTTGAATTTATCCTGGTCAATAGTAGTGATACTTGGGCTTATAAATTCAGTAATCGACGTATTATCAAAGCCTACAAGCCTTACTTCCTGCGGGACTTTTATTCTATGCTTCTTAAGAGCACTCAGTGCCCCTATAGCCAACCAGTCGGTGGTTGCAAAAATCCCATCAAATTTAGTCTTTGAAGCAATCAGCTTCTCAACACATTCTTTAGCACTATTAAAATCAATAGGCATTTTCAGAATCATATTGACATCGACCGGTATATCATATTGGCTCAAAGCGTACATATAACCCTGCGTTCTTTGTTCCATTGTAGACAGAACACGATAATCCCTCAACAATACGATGTTTTTGCAGCCGCATCTGATGAGTTCTTCAGTGGCTATAAAGCCGCCGTTATAATTATCAGATGTAATGACCGGTATATCTTTTTTTAATGGTTCCCTATCAATACATACCGTAGGAATTCTTCTTTTGGAAATCTGGTACTGCTGACCGCCCACCTCCGATAAATAGATTAAACCGTCCACACCTTTTGCTTCCAAGTCAGCTATATATAAATTTTCCTTTTCTTCATTTTCACCCGTGTTGCATATATAGACTGAATAACCTTTAGGAAAACAGTAGCTTTCAATTCCCAATACGATTTTCGAAAAAAATTCATTTGTAATATCGGGCACAATGACACCGATACTTAACGTTTTCCGTGTTCTGAGGCTTTTGGCAACCACATTGGATCTATAGCCCAGCTTATTTATGGTATCCATTACCTTTTGGCGTGTCTCTTCGGAAAAGCGGCCGCTGTCATTAATTACTCTTGAAACAGTCGCAGTAGATACACCTGTCAACTTTGCTATATCTTTAATAGAAACATTACCCATGGATTCTTGTCTCCTACAGCATAAGGTTTACCCATGTTGAAATGGCTGAATTTACTCACATTCCAATTAATTTGAGTAATCGTTTTACCATAATAATAAAATATTACTCTCCCATTGTCAATACTAATTGTTAAATAAAAAAATAAATTTTACCAATTTGTAATGCAGCAAACTTATTCTGTTTTTAGACAACAAAACAAATTACTAATTCCGGTATTCCTTTTTAGCCATACGATGTGTTTAAATATTTCCACTTTTATTTACCGCTATAATGCTTAAAATAATTCCATGATCAAAAGATTTTTTATTTATGGCATTGCCGGATGGGGAATTGAAATCATTTGGACGGGTATAGGGTCTCTGTTTGACGGCGATTTAAGGATGATGGGGTATTCTAATTTATGGATGTTTTTTATCTACGGCTGTGCGGTTTTTTTAGAACCCATCCATCATGCAATCGAGCACTGGCATTGGTTTTTAAGAGGGGCATTATGGGTCGCGATCATCTGGGCCATTGAATACGGCTCGGGTTGGCTGCTTTATTCTTTGCTGGGCGTCCATCCCTGGTACTATACCGACGGCCTTTCTGTGAACGGGTTTATTACCCTCGCCTATGCCCCTGCATGGTTTATAGCAGGCATGGTTTTTGAACGCCTTCACAGGATGCTGGACCGTTACCGGATAGCCTGATGAATGGCTTTGTATTGTTTTATGCCGGAGACGGTTGACAGCGGTTTTCTCATGTGCTACACTTCAAGCAGTTGAATAGTTCTATGGGGAGCTTGTTTAGCAGGCTGAGAGGAAGTAATCCAACTTCGACCCTTATAACCTGATTTGGATAATGCCAACGGAGGGAAAAACATAAATGCAATATTTAATGGGAAGTACCGGTTGGTGCTTCCCATTTTCTATTCAATACTATCTACTTAAAGGAGAACAGTATATGGAAAATCAAAAGACTTCGGTTTTCAGCAATGGGCTGATCTGGTTTGGAGCAGCGGTGTCCATAGCCGAGATCCTCACCGGCACACTCATTGCACCTCTGGGTTTTGTAAAGGGCCTTGGGGCAATTCTTCTGGGACATGCCATCGGCTGCATATTAATGTATTTTGCCGGGTTGATCGGTGCGAGAACAGAAAAAAGCGCCATGGATACAGTAAAGATTTCCTTTGGCAGTAAAGGCGCTCTGCTTTTTTCGGTACTGAACATTCTCCAGCTTGTTGGCTGGACGGCGGTTATGATTATCGGCGGTGCCAGAGCAACCGGCACCGTGGTCAATCCCGTTTTGAATATGCAGGGAGAAGCCTTGTGGTGTGTGGTAATAGGGCTCCTGATCATTCTGTGGATCATAGTCGGGACCAAAACTCTGGAGAAGCTCAATATTGTGGCCATGGGCTCTTTGTTTGTGCTTACCGTTGTCTTAAGTGCAGTAATTTTTAACGGCAGCGCCTCTGCCGGGCATTCCGGCCTTTCAGATACCATGAGCTTTGGTATGGCTGTAGAGCTTTCAGTGGCTATGCCGCTTTCCTGGCTCCCCCTCATATCCGACTATACCAGAGCGGCCAGAAAGCCCCGGACCGCTACGGCAGTAAGCGTTATTGTCTACTTCCTGACCAGCTGCTGGATGTATCTCATCGGCTTGGGAGCGGCGGTTTATACAGGTCAGTCCGATATTTCGAAGATCATGCTGCAGGCAGGCCTGGGTTTGGCAGCCGTCATTATTATTATTTTCTCAACGGTCACCACCACCTTCTTAGATGCCTATTCAGCAGGCGTCAGCTTTGCCAGCATTCAAAAGAAAGCCGGTGAAAAACCGGTCGCCGTCATTGTCTGCGTCATCGGGACGCTGCTGGCCATTTTTACGCCCATCGAGCAATTCGAGAATTTTCTGTACCTCATCGGCTCGGTATTCGCTCCCATGATATCCATCCTCTTTGTGGATTATTTCATTTTAAAGAAGGACTGCTCCGGAAAGCCTGCCAATTTCCTGAATCTTTTGTTATGGCTGGCCGGTTTTGTCATCTACAGGCTGTTTATGTCCATCGATACAGTTTTGGGCAGCACGCTTCCCGTCATGATAATTATTAGTATTTTAAGCATTCTAGTAAACGGAGGAAAGAAATATGTTCAAAGAAATTCTTAAAAACGTCCAGGAAAAAACTCCCCTGGTGCATTGCATTACCAATTATGTCACCGTTAACGATGTCGCCAATGTTCTGCTGGCCTGCGGCGGGTCTCCCATTATGGCTGACGATATCAATGACGCCGAAGACATTACCTCCATCTGCAATGCTCTGGTCATCAATATCGGGACATTAAATGAAAGGACCATTGCAACCATGCTCAATACCGGGAAAAAGGCAAACGCCCTTTCCCATCCCGCTGTGCTTGACCCTGTGGGAGCAGGCGCTTCAGCCCTCCGCACCTCCGCCGCCTTTAAGCTTCTGGAAACGGTTAATTTTTCAGTGATCCGGGGCAATATCTCTGAAATCAAGACCATATCCCATGGCAGCGGCACAACAAAGGGCGTAGATGCCGATGTAAGCGACGCAATAACTGAAAAAAATCTGGATGAAGCCATCTCCTTTGCAAAAAAATTAAGCGCCAGAACCGATTCAATTATTGTCATAACCGGCGCCATTGATATTGTGGCCGACGCCCAAAAGGCTTATATCGTCAGAAACGGCCATCCCCTCATGTCCAAGGTCTCCGGCACAGGGTGCATGCTCACAGCCATCATAGCCGCTTATTGCGCCGCAAACTCGGATAACATGCTGGAGGCGGCAGCTGCTGCAGTCTGCGTGATGGGGCTTTCAGGAGAAATGGCTTATGACAGGCTAATCAGAACCGACGGAGGTACCTCCTCCTATAGGATCTATATTATTGACGCCGTCGGTAAAATGAACGGAGAAGTTCTGGAAGGGGGTATGAAGGTTGAAAGTCGATAAATCAGCAATGCTGCTCTACGCTGTAACCGACCGCATGTGGCTCGGAGAAAATTCTCTTGCCTGCCAGGTTGAAAAAGCCATTCAGGCCGGCGCTACTTTTATCCAGCTCCGTGAGAAAAATCTGGATTTTGACTCCTTTTTAGCGCTGGCCAGGGAGATCAAGGTCATTACAGACCGGTACAGGGTTCCCTACGTCATCAATGACAATATCGACATCGCTCTTGCCTGTGATGCCGATGGTGTTCACGTGGGGCAGCATGACATGGCCGCTTGCGATGTCCGTACAAGAATCGGACGGGAGAAAATTCTAGGCGTCTCGGTTCAGACAGCGGAACAGGCAGTCCTGGCCCAAAAAAGCGGAGCCGATTATCTTGGGGTGGGTTCTGTTTTTGCTACCTCCACCAAGCCTGATGCCGATTATGTGCCCTATGATACCCTTCAGGAAATTTGCGCGGCAGTGTCCATACCGGTGGTTGCCATTGGCGGCATTCATAAAGACAATGTACTGTCTCTGTCAGGCAGCGGAGCTGATGGTATTGCGGTCGTTTCCGCAATTTTTGCCCAAAAGGATATCCCCGGTGCCGTCAGAGAGCTGCGCCGGCTTTCATCTGAAATGGTAAATTCATCTTTGCGTGATGTATAATGGTTGTTAAATGATGAAAGACGGTGAATGCATGAAGCTTAAAGGAGCCATATTTGACATGGACGGAACCCTCATTGATTCCATGCCCGTATGGGACGGTATGGGAAGCGAGTTTTTAAGGCAAAAGGGCTGTATACCCGAAGCCGGCTTAGATGCCAAGATTGGTGAAATGAGTATGTCCCAGTCGGCAGAGTATTTTATTAAAAACTACCGGTTGGGTGAAAGCGTAGATGAGATCATTGATCAATTAAATAATCGGATCGCGTGGCACTATCGCGTTTCCATTCCTCTTAAGCCAGGAGTAGAGCGGTTTTTAGAAAGGCTCCGGAAAAGCAGGGTTAAAATGTGTGTAGCCACGGCAACGGATATCAGCCTTGCCAGTCCCGCTTTAAAGCGGCTTGGAATCATTGATTATTTTGAGGACATCATCACCTGCAACCAATTGGGTATCGCAAAAGATGATCCGGCGTTCTTTTTGGAAACCCTTAAGCGGATCGATACCCCCATTGCGGAAACAATGGTATTTGAAGATGCGCTATATGCCATTAAAAGCGCTAAAGCAGCCGGATTTACTGTTGCAGGCGTGTATGATTCCAGCATGGAGGCCGATTCAAAAAAAATTGCTTCTCTGGCCGACATTTATTTGAATTCTTACGATGAATGGGAGATGGAGTAATTGAAGAAAATTTTGACGATCGCGGGCTCGGACTGCAGCGGCGGAGCCGGTATTCAGGCCGATATAAAAACAATAACCGCCCATAAGATGTATGCGATGAGTGCCATTACCGCACTGACCGCCCAAAATACCACCGGCGTTTACGGTGTGCTGGAAGCCACCCCGGAATTTGTCGGGCAGCAGCTGGACTGTATTTTTAGCGATATCAGACCCGATGCCGTAAAAATCGGCATGGTCTCTAACGCGAATATTATCGGAATCATTGCGGATAAGCTTTTGGAATACAAGGCAGAAAATATCGTTGTTGATCCTGTGATGGTTTCCACAAGCGGCAGCGAGCTTTTAAACGAGGACGCCGTCGAGACCCTTATATCCCGTTTGCTGCCCATTGCCGCCGTCATCACGCCCAATATACCCGAGGCGGAGAGCTTGTGCGGATTTGCCATTAAAACAAAAGAAGACATGCTCCGAAGTGCAGAAAAAATCTCAGCGCAGGTAAAGCAAAGCGTCTTGATAAAGGGCGGGCATCTCGACAGCAGTGCAAACGACCTGCTGTTTACCGACGGAAAAGCCTATTGGTTTGAATCGCCCAGAGTGGATAATCCCAACACCCACGGAACGGGCTGCACCCTTTCCTCAGCAATAGCATGCAATCTGGCCGCGGGCTATTCCGTGGCAGAAAGCATTAAAAACGCCAAGGCATATATCACAGGCGCTTTGAAGGCAGGGCTTGACTTGGGCAAAGGCAGCGGGCCTTTGAACCATTGCTTTAATTTATAAGAGGTATTTAAGCTCTAAATCGTAATAACGTCGGAAAGCGGCAGAGTGCACAAAACATCACTCATGGCGCTTAATACGCACTGAGGATTCACAATTAGGCCGGGGTCTTTTTCCAAAAAGGCTCCGGCTTTTTGACGTTGACCTTATGCCCCCAATCAAGTACACTATTAATGAACATATGTTCTTAAGAAGGTGTAAGCAATCGATTATGAAATAGATTCCGCCCAAACTCAGCAGGAAAGCCTGCCCGGCTTCAAGGCCTCGGTGCGGGGACTGGTAGCCTTTTCGGTACAGAATGATGAAGCATGGAGTTTTTCCTCTTATCGCCTCGCCCATGAAGGCTCTTTAGCTCATGCGCAGCTTCAAGCCATGAACAGGGAGGACGGCAATTATGAATCGGAGGTACCCCTCTCCCATTCCTTTGAAGCCAAGGGCTGCATCGTTGAGGTAAGCGGCCGGGCAGACGGCATCTGGCGTCTGGAGAATCAAATCATTGTGCAGGAAATCAAGACCTCCGCCACCCCATTATCGGAAATTCATGAGAATTTCAGCGAGGCCCACTGGGCCCAGGGAAAATGCTATGCCTGCATTCTGGCCGCCAACGAAGATTTGCCCGAAGTAACCGTACGGCTGACCTACTACGACAAATCCCTCGATCAGCAGAAATCCTTTGACCGGACCTTCAGCTCAGAAAAGCTCCGGCGGTTTTTTAAAACCCTGTTATATCCCTATGCGGCCTGGCTCTTAAACCAGGAGAAATGGCGGGAAATCCGGGACCTCTCCATCGAAGCACTGGAGTTTCCGTATCCCTCCTATCGAAAAGGCCAAAAGCTTCTGGCTTTCAATGCCTATAAATGCATAGAGGATGAAAGACGCCTTTTTGTTCAGGCTCCCACAGGAATCGGAAAAACCATGGGCGTTTTATATCCTGCTATAAAAGCTCTTGGTGGGGGAAAGCTGGACCGCCTGTTTTATGTCACCGCCAAAACGACCACCAGAGGAGTTGCCGAGAATGCATATAAGCTGCTGACAGAGCAGGGTCTCCGGTTGAAGGTCCTTACCTTGACCGCCAAGGACAAGCTTTGCCTGAATAATATCAAAGACTGCACGCCGGAAAAATGCGAATTTATTAAGGGTTACCAGTTCCGGTCGAAAAGGGTGGTTAAAGCACTTCTTAAAGAACATGATTTCTTCTCACGGGATATCATCAGCCAATCTGCTTTAAGGCAGGGTGTATGTCCTTTTGAACTCAGTCTTGATCTGGCCCTCAGCTGTGATCTCATTATCTGCGACTATAATTATGTCTTTGATCCCCGGGTCTATCTGCGGCGCTTTTTTCAGCAAAAAGGCCGGGAGGAATATCTTATTATGGTGGACGAGGCCCATAACCTGTTTGACCGTGCCAGGGGCATGTACTCAGCGGAAATAAGGGTCCGGGACCTGACTGAAATCTCAAAGGAAATCCGAACAGAGCTTCCTGTCATATACCGCTCTATCAGGGATATCAAAAAAACCATTTCGGCCTTTGAAAAGCAACTGACAGAGGAATTCCCCGAAGCCGGTGGAATTTCTTATCATGCGGTCAAAAACCCGCCTTTAGATCTGAAAAAGCCTTTGGAAACCTTCATCCTTGAAACCGAGAACTGGATCCTGTCCGACCGGGAGGAAAGACCCTATACCGACAAGCTGGTTACTTTTTTCTTTGACCTGCTGCATTTTAAAAATATTCTTGAACTATTTTCGGACCCGTTCCGGACCTTAACCACAGGCTCCAAATCGAACCTCCGCCTTTCCCTGCTCTGCCTCGATCCCAGAAAAATGCTGGACCGTCATATGTCTTCTGCCAGAAGCACCATCCTTTTTTCCGCCACCCTATCCCCTCTTGCATATTTTAAAAATATTCTCGGGGGCAGGAATGAAGATGCCACATTAAGGCTCCCCTCCCCCTTCCCCCGTGAAAATCTTCTTGTGTTTAATGAGGACCGCATAGAGACACGTTTCCGTCATCGGGCAAGATTTTTGGAAGGGACCGCAAGATCCATTTATGATTGGGCCAGGACTCACAAAGGCAATGTCATGGTTTTTTTCCCGTCCTATAAATATCTCCTGGACACCCTGGATATTTTCGAAGGATATGAAGGAGATTTTGAAATTCTCTGTCAGGACAGGGACATGGATGAACCGGCGCGGGATGCCTTTTTGGCACAGTTCGAGGCATATGGCGACATCACCCGCATCGCATTTTGTGTAATGGGCGGCGTTTTTGGCGAGGGTATCGATCTGGTGGGCGAGCGGCTGACAAGCGTCATCATTGTAGGAGTGGGGCTGCCCCAGGTGTCGCCTGAGCAAGAGATCATGAAGGAATATTATGATGAAAAAGACCATGCCGGGTTTACTTATGCATACACCTACCCGGGACTGAACAAAGTGCTGCAGGCCGCCGGCCGTCTCATCAGGACGGATACGGACCGGGGAGCTTTACTGCTCATTGATTCACGTTTTGCAAGCCCGGACTATCTAAGGCTTCTGCCTGAGGAATGGCATCCCCTCCCCCGGGCTTCCCTCGGTTTTTCTCCGGGAGAAACCGCAAAGCAGTTCTGGGGTACGGACCAGGCACATGCTTAGGCATAATAAAAATGGTGGACTAGAATATGCCCAGAAATTTATGGGTAACCTGAATTTGAACGCGGTCGATAGTGCCCGCTGAAACGATATAGGCGAGATCTTTAGCGGCCAAATACACGCCTTTAATATCGGACTTTGAGGTATACCGGTCCATAATCTCCCCCGAGGTATTGATAAAATACACCTCGGAACCGGCCTGAACAGCGGTGGTTTCACCCATGGTGCAGATACTTGTCACCTTATCGTCTATAATCAGCTGCGCTTTTTGGGTAAAGTCCGCGTTGAGTATTCGGATGGTCGTCTCATACCTGCTTTCCCGGGATAAGACCTCCGTATTCAGCTCTGCCAGCACCGGGAATTTTCCCTTGATAACACCTGCCGCCGTGAGGGTTGAATCGGTAAACTCTTTACTCCAAACCGTATTGATGGCCGAGTCAATAACAATAAGGCTCTTTTCCCCGTAAAGGAAAAGGCGTTCCTTTTCCAGGGGAATCCCCCGGGCAAAGACCTCTTTTTGCCCTCGTATACTGGCCTTCTGGTTCATCTTGGGATCCAGGAATTCGAAAAAACCATTGGCTTCAATGCTGGAGGCCTCAATCCCGTTAACGACAAAGAGGGCCTGGTTGAATTTGGGGAAATGGAATACATCGAAGGGATAATAGTTGGAGACATTTCGGAAAGCAATCTCCTGCCCATCCTTGGAATAGGCGCGGATAGCACGTTTATATCCCGACTGGCTGCTTTCTGTAATGAGCAATATCCAGTTTTCACTTAAGGAAGCATTGACAAGATCCTCATCCAAAGTTTTCTCCCACAGCAGCCGCCCGTCACTTATGAGGCTTACATACCTGCCATTTAGGTCAGCTATCAGGATCTCCTTCTGATAAGCCTGGATATAAGGCTTTTTAAGGTTTACCGGGACATAGGCTTTTTCACGCCCGTCAGAATCATATATTCGCACGGAACTGATGTCGGCGACCGCCAAGTCACCGGAAACATCGATGCAGGATATTTTCGCACTGCTGTCATAGCTTGCAATTTTTTTGATATTTTCAGATAGCTGCTCTGAGCTTGCGGTAAATACCCGGTTACGGAATCCCGATATCCCATCGGCAAATAAATCAATCGGGTTTATACCCATGAACGCATACATGGATACACCCGCAATGAAAATGACCATGAACAGAAACAGGGCCAGCTTTGTAAAACTGAACCCTCTTTTCTCTTTATCCTTCTCCTTCAATTCATCTGCCGACATTAAAAATGCGAATCCCCTTTATTAATTCCTAAATAAACTCAATGCTTCCAAAGCTTTTGAATACTGCTTGTCATTTTTCGATCTCAGCTCTAAAAGCGTATTATTCAGCCAATCTCTAGTTTTTTGATCGATTCCTCCGGTCACCGGAAGTTTTGCTTCAACTTGATATTTTTTAACAGCCTCCTGGGTTTCAGAGCCAAATTGTTTATCAGCGGTAGCGGTAAAATATCCGGCGGCTTTCAGTATTCTCTCAGCATTATAAACTTCTTCACCGTAATTGTTAAGTATCAGCGTATCATTATTGGTTAATTTTTTTATCAGTGAAAGATTAACATTATTGGGGTAGCTGGGGTTTGCCACTGTAATTAAAGGTTTCAGACCGATTCCGTCAATGGACCTTCCCTTTGGCGTAAGATAATGGCCCGTAGTCAGCTTGACCGCTCCAAAAATCTCACCTTCTAAAGGATATACCCCCTCTAAGTTGAGCCATTCAAATTCAGCAACATAGTGGACGCCGTAAAGATCCTTGTATTTCTTGCATGCCTCCGGGGTCAGGACGGCAAACATATTTTGGAATACACCTTTACCATAAGTCTGCTGTCCTATCAGAAATCCGCTTCCGGAATCCTCAAGGGCACCTCCTAGGATTTCGGAGGCGCTTGCCGTATTTTCATCTGCCAGTACGGCCACCTTGTAAGCCGCATGCTTGGCAGAAGAGGAGTAAACCTTATCCTCTAACAATTCTGATTTATAGTCCAGAGTGGTCACAATTCCCGGCGGCATCAATCTTCTTGCAATTTCAACCGCTTCATCCACAATCCCGCCCGGATTGGATCTTAAATCCAGAATAATTTTCGTGATGCCGTTTCGGTCGACTTCGTCCATTGCCTTTTCAAATTTGGAAGATGTTCCGCTGTTGAAACTGTCAATGCGTATATAGGCGGTATCTTCCTCAATTCTGTAGTGAACCGGATTGATGGTTACCGTACCTCTTATGATTGAAAATTCGAGGGTCTTATCCCCTCTCAAAACAGTTATGCGGACCGTTGTACCCACTTCCCCACGAATGGAGGAGGCAACGGCGCCGGTTTCCTTGCCGGCAACACTTTCACCGTCGACCGCCGTGATAAAATCCCCTTCCATGAGGCCGGATTTTTCAGCCGGGGAATTTTCGTATATCTTAATGATCTTAATGGCAGAATCGTCTTTTTCAAGGCCCGCACCGATGCCCGCATAGTTTCCGTTAATACTTCTGTTGAAAGCCGCAAGTTCTTCCAGGTCATAGAAATCCGAATAGGGATCAAGACTTTGGAAAAAGCCCCTCAGGGAAGCCTTGAACACCTCTTCATCAGAAAAATCCCCATAGTACATTTCCTCTGCAAACTCGAGCATTGACTCTAAATAGGAACCATAATCCGAAGCCTGCACTTTAAAGCTTCCGGAAAACGTGAACAGGACAACAAGAACCAGGCAAAAAAGCCTTTTTATCCTTTTCAATTGAATACTTCCTTCCTGTAGCGCTTAGAATTGCATCATTCTGTCGGAATAATCCTTTATCATCTCATCTCCCATATAGGTAATGAGCCCATATAGAAGGTTTGCAGTATCCTCATTGGTCAATTGGGCCTTTGGATTGAATCTGCCTCTTTCATCAGCGGCGATCAGGCCAAGGTCATGGGCCACAGAAACGGCATTGCTGACATAGAGCGGAATGATATCATGGTCGGTAAACGGTGTCGATGCGGCGGGCCATGCCGCCAGATTCTCGAGGCCCAGAGCAGAAACCATCATTTTAACGGCATCTGCTTTTGTGATGTACTGGTTGGGATAAAAAAGGCCCTGGCCGTTTCCCCTGGTAATTCCCTTTGTATATGCCTGTTTGATCTCATTATAATAGATGTCATCGGTACTGACATCCCGAAAGGGCGATATCTCCGGTGTCTTTTTGCTTGACCTTCTGTTCGGCACAGTGGCTTTCCGGACATCGGGGTCTTCGGGTATATCATTTAAAGCTCTTATGAGCATCACAACAAATTCCCGCCTGGTAACAGGTTTAGCGGGATTAAAGCTGTTCCCGCTTCCGGGTATGACCTCCAGACCGTAGAGAATGCCGATGGCTTCCTCCGACCAATAGCCATTTAAGTGCTTTAAATCGGGAACCATAAGCCTTGAATAAACCGGTGAGGAAGCCATGCTCTGTGTATTTGCATAGGTCTTCATGACATCGGTGGGATTCCCTTTTTTATCGAATTCGGGGAATCTGGCTGTATAGTCCAATGTTGCCTCTGTCCAGCTGTTTTGCACATAGCCCCCTTCAAAGCTGATTTGTGTCGGTTCATTTTCGGCATAATAAATTTGCTTCCGCGCTGTACTGGAAACAGTGATCTCTGCTGAGCCTCCCCATTGAACGGGAGTATCCGCGTTTCTTAGTTTGGTTTCAACCAAAACGTTGATTTTTTGAGTCTGGGTACTGCTCCAATATTGATCATAGGAGTAGATCCTCCCCGAAAAGTTTACGGTAACGGTATCGGGATTTCTGGAGGCAGCTGCGTTGATGGAATAAATCTTGCTGCTGGAGAATTCTCCGGCATGATAGTTAATGGCCGGCTTGGGATCTGTCAGCATGGAACGGGAGAAGCCCCCTTCTATTAATCTGTAGGTTTTCCCGTCAATGGTAATAACCTCGGTGGGAGACTTGCTGAGTTTTGTTGTCTCAGTAATCTGTCCGTTGGATTTTGTCTCCTTGGAGGCAGTATACACGATGACCCTGTTCATAACTGCCTTATGCTCAGCATTTTCCAGCTTATAGGTGTAAGTTGAACTGATTACATCATTTTTGTCTGTTTTTTTAATGGTGAGCGTACCTGACAGCTCAAAGGGTTTACCCGTCAAAAAGCACATTTCACTGTAATGATATTCATGCTCTTTATCTAAATTTTCAATGGAGATTCCGCCCTGGTACCCTAATGTACCTTCAACAGCCGATGCTTTAAGAGGCATCACAAGAAACGCTGCTAAAATTAATACTGCCGCCATCCATATAGTATTCTTCTTCATGATTAAACCTCCCAAAATTATTCGCAGATAATCAGAACTCCATGATCACTTTGCGCATGCCTCATAATCCTGATTTCGTCGCCCCGTTTCAACAGGGAGATGGTTCCGACCTGTCCCTTTTTAACGACAACAGCATAATCAAGCACAGGAACTTCCAGGGAATTATGATCATTTTTCTTCCACCGGTGGCTATCCGTATCGTAGATCATTGCATTGGTAAGGGTAACACTTGCAGGATCGCTGAGGGTTTCTTCGGAATCAGCAGCCGTCCCGGCATATAAGTCCGAGATCCGTCCGGATACGGGATTTTCCGCATAGGGCGCCAGGCTGATGAGTTGTATTTCGGTACCCTCTGCAATAATGTACACACTTTTCCCTGCATAGTCCGAATCAAACTCACGCATATTGCCAATGCCATCCTCATCTAAAAGACGGCTTACATTCAGGTTAATATCAAAGGTTTTGGGCGTATTGGTGAACTCCCAGGTAACCCCGTTAAGCTTGGCAAAGGATTCTACCGTTAAGCTTTGAGCAGCTTTCACGCTTTTGATGCGGCCCCTGTAAATCACCGGCCCACTATCCACAGTGCTTTCGCTGATCAATATGTTGGCCAGGTAAGTGCTGCCGTAGACGGGTTTCTCCATAGAAATCCTTACCGGATCAAGGGTGTTTAGAGCGCTGACATCAACCAACTTACCATCCTTAATGACAATGGTATCCTGATCAAATTTTATAAAATCGGAGGAGTTTTCAAGCTCCAGGCGCCCGCTGTCTGTACTTAGGAGATAATCTTTTGCGGTAGTTTCAAATTTAGGCTCCGAGCGGTAACCGGCCACTACAATTTTGTCAGACCCGTCCGATGATTTTTTTACAGCAAAATAGGCTGTGCCCGAAGTCCTGGCCGACGGCCTTACCTTATAGTCACTGTTAAAGCCAAAGCTCTGTATCCCGATCACCCGGGTGTTTTCCCAGCGGCCGTTTACAAATTCCTGAACGCCTGAAAGTACCAGAGAGTCCCTTATCTTATCAAAAAATTCAATATTTCCTCTGTAGATCCCCGAAACCGGCTTTGGGTTTTTCTCAATATCTATGCCGGCAATATCAATATTTTCGCCATCGGTCTGTGCCAGCAGCCTGATCCGATCGCCCGGCTGAATATCGGAAATGCCCAGGGGCTTTCCGTTCTTAAAAACCGGAATGTTATTCGTTAAGGGATAGTGAATATAAACCCCGCTGTCATTTTTGACAATCAGTCCCGAAGCGCTTTTTAAATGAACGGTTCCATAAACCGGCTTATACCAGCTGCCGGCGCTTAATCTGCCGATATAGCCCTCTGCATCAAGCTCCAGAAACACTTTGTCCCCAGGCTGAATATTATCTGCCGTCACGGCAATGCCATCCCGAAGAATGACAATATCATAACCATAGGTAAAATTTCTGACCACGGCAGTATTAACTGAAGGATCGGCCTTTTTGTCCGAACTTAAGTAAACTGTCAAATAGCCGAGAGAAGGATTATTTTCCCTGACGATACCGCTTATAAGTCCATCCTCCCCGTTAAGCACCACTGTTTCCGCCGATGCTGCATAAACATGTGGAAAGGTGTTATAGGCTGTTGTAAAAGCTATTACAGCAACCAAGGCCACAATAGCCGCTTTTTTAATAAACCGCATTAAAAATGCCTCCAGTAATAAATTCTATAAGAATTATCGTCATTTGGAGGCAGAACGTAAAGAGCTTTTGGGTTACGCTTTTGTAACAAAATACAGGTAAATTAATCGGTGACGGAATCTTTTGATAAATGGCCCGGCTTTATCTCGGTAACAATCATTCCGAAAAGAATAAGGCAGCATCCCAGAATAGTCTGCAGGCTTAAAACCTCCCTTATTCCTTGATCATTGGGAACAAGAACGGCAAAAATAGCAGAAAAAACCGGCTCACAGGTAAGAATAAGAGCGGTTCTGGTAGGGGTCGTGTACTTTTGGGCGACAGTCTGCACTCCATTGCCGAAGGCAGTCCCTATGGCGCCCGTATAAAGTATGGCGGCAATTAATGCCGAATCCCATGCAATGGGTGCCAAAGGCGCACTACTTCCCGCAATCCCCCATGTAATTCCGCAAAGTACCGCCGCGAAAATAATTTGTATGACGGCAAGCTGATATTCATCCATATCCGATGCAAACTTATCAATGAAAATAATCTGCAGGGCAAAGCATACGGCACATAACAGCGTATATGTATCCCCTATCACCCAGCTTCCGGTAAAGCCCTTCATGATAAACAGGCCGACAGCCGCCATGATAACCCCTATCACCGCACTTACCGGGGGCTTCTTTTTTAACAGTGTCGCTGACAAAATCGGGACCATAACAACATTAAGCCCTGTGATAAAGCCTGAATTTGAAGCCGACGTGGTCTGAAGGCCCATCACCTGCAGCATCATACCTCCGTAGATGAGAAAGCCTATCACGCACCCGCTCAATAAAGTCTTTAACTTAAGAGTTTTCAGTCTTTTATGAAATAGAAGAAGCATGAGGATCCCGGCTACTGAAAAGCGGAGGGTTAAATATACATAGGCCGGAAGATCCTCTGAAATATTTTTCATAATAATGAAAGAGGATCCCCATACAACCGTTATGCTCAACAGGGAGAGATCTGCCTTGAGTTGTTTTGTCATTGTTATTTCCTTTTCTTTTTTGAATTTTGCGGTCTAAAATGCCGGTGTCTCAAATATTATACTGCTTCATTCCAATAAAGTTATAAAGCAGCTTTATCTATATTATCCTCCGTATTCATATTTTTCAATAGGCTAATAGTGTTTTTACGGCCTTCCATCACTCTGCCGCTCCGGCACGAAAATTCAAGTTTATTTTTCGTTGACAAAAATAAATTTCTGCGATAATGTATATTTATACATTCACATACATTGTATAAGTATTGAAAAATATTTTTTATCAAGAAGGAGAAACTGATCATGAAAAAAAACACTGCATTAATAATTGCAATTACAATGCTGACCATCTGCGGTTTAGTGCTTGCAGGCTGCGGTTCAGGCAAGGAGAGTTCAGGTGTGAAGGTCATTGACATACCTCTGACCCAGGAAGAATACGCTTTCGGCGTGGACAAAAGTCAGCCGGAGCTGTTGGAAGAAGTCAATAAATTTATTACTCAAATCCAATCGGATGGAACTTTTGAAAAAATATTGAACAATTATTTTGGCGGCGGCCAGCCTCAAGCTGTTGCATCCGCTGCTCCCGACAGCACAAAGGATCAGCTTATTGTTGCGACTAATGCAGGTTTTGAACCATTTGAGTATACCGTTGGCGACAAGTATTATGGTATTGATATGGAAATTGCCGCCCTTCTTGCGGATCACCTCGGCAAAGAGCTTGTCATCAGCAATATGGATTTTGATGCCGTTTGCCTCTCTGTTGGTCAGGGCAAAGCCGACATCGCCATGGCCGGTCTTACCATAAAGGAAGACAGAAAAGAGTATGTGACATTCTCCGATAAATATTATGATGCGGCTCAAAAAGTGATCGTCAAGGCAAATGATTCTACCTTTGACAAATGTCAGGCTGCGGCCGATATAGAATCTATTCTTTCAGGCCTGGGCAGCGACACAAAGATTGGCGTTCAGACAGGCACCACCGGCCAGTTCTATGTTGAAGGGGATGCCGACTGGGGCTTTAATGGCTACAAGACCGAATGCGTCGGCTATAAATCCGGTTCTTTGGCTGTTCAGGATATGCTGAATGGCAATATCAAGTATGTCATCATCGACGAGGCTCCTGCCCAGAGTATCGCAAAGGCAATTAACGCACTGAATTAATGAGAAATTTCAGTTCGGACCGGTTGTATATTCCTGGTATGGATCATAAAAGAGCCTTTGGCCGGGCATGTATAAACCGGAACCAATAAATAATTATGCATACCCCGCTAAAAAAACGGCAGGGTATGTTGCAAAAGGGATAATATGGGGAATTTTGACAAAAAGTTAGAAAAATTCTGGGAAATATTCTATTACAATGATGGCTACATAAAGGTGGTAACCGGCTTGAGAAACACCTTATACATTGCTCTTGCCGGTCTTGCCATAGGCATTGTCATCGGTACATTGATAGCCATTGTGGAAGTGTTTCCCAAATATAAGAGACTGCCTAAAATACTGGATGGCTTTTGCCGTTTTTATGTCGGATTGTTCAGAGGTACGCCTGTTGTTGTGCAGCTTTTGGTGGCTTATTATGTCGTCCTGCCCCTGATGGGCATCAATATGCCCGGATTGAATGTCTGTGTTTTGGTTTTCGGTCTCAACAGCGGTGCTTACGTTTCAGAGATCATGAGAAGCGGCATCCTGTCTGTAGATCCGGGCCAGATGGAAGCGGGGCGCGCCGTGGGCCTCAGTTACGGCGTTACCATGCTGAAGATCGTTGTGCCTCAGGCTATTAAAAACATACTTCCTACACTGGGCAATGAGCTGATCGCCCTGGTCAAGGAAACATCGGTGGTAAGCTTTGTAGGCGCTGCTGACTTGTACGTCGCATTTAATTATATAGGTACCAACAGCTACGAGTTTATGGTGCCATATCTGGTTATGGCCGTAATCTATATTGTTATTGTGATGATTATTGCGCTGCTCATTAAAGCTATGGAAAGGAGCCTGAGAAAAAGTGATAGACGTAATTGATCTAAAGAAGAACTTCGGTCACCTTGAGGTATTAAAGGGTATTACGACTACCATCAAAGAAGGCGAAAAGATCGCTATTGTAGGCCCTTCCGGAAGCGGCAAGAGTACATTTTTGCGCTGTCTGAACTGTATGGAGGACCCGACCGGAGGCGCTGTTGTATTTGAAGGTGTTGATATCGCCGACATGAAGGTGGATATTAACATTCACCGCCGTCATATGGGCATGGTCTTTCAGCAGTTTAACCTGTTCAATAATAAGACAGTTATCGAAAATATTATGCTGGCGCCTGTATATATTGCCGCCCATGACTTGCGCATGAAGGCGTTCAAAAACTTTTTTATAAAAATACGAAATACACTGCCCATTAAAAATAAAAAAACATTATATGAAATCAGTACATCCCCTTCTAAAATAAAGGAAGATGCAAGAGAAAATGCCATGAAGCTTCTGAAAAGGATAGGGCTTGAGGAAAAGGCGGACGTCTATCCTTCCACCCTTTCGGGAGGCCAGAAGCAGCGGATTGCCATTGTACGTGCACTGGCCATGAATCCTAAAGTGATGCTTTTTGATGAGCCCACTTCCTCTCTAGATCCGGAAATGGTCGGCGAGGTCTTAGATTTGATCAGAGTGCTTGCGGATGAGGGCATGACAATCATCATCTCATCGAGTGAATCAGATGAACTCTT